>WNEZ01000581.1_pt1 | contig 29618 bp, 19 predicted proteins | sample 5400521 | NCBI WGS metagenome assembly WNEZ01 (sample SAMN13153339, study PRJNA577476) | soil metagenome | isolation source: 120 cm saprolite under Douglas fir tree site 2 hole 1 replicate 1 | place: USA:California | collected 2015-04-18 | reverse complement strand
CTAAGTCTTTGTACAGGGTGCCCCACCAGTCGCGCGCGCGGTTTATGGTGAAATCAGGAAACACGCTTTCGCCTGGCCAGACCATGCCGACAAACGTGGAGCCGTCGGGATTTTTGACGAAGACATCGTTTTTGATGCCGGAGTCGTAGGGAGCGTAGCCGTGTCCGGGATCTTTTTTGATGTGCAGGTCGGTGATGGTGACGAGGTGGAATCCTTGCGAGCGTAGGTCGGCAACCATCTGTTCGAAACGGGGGAAATATTCGCGGTTGATGGTGAACGGAGCGTTGCCCTGCTGGTAGTCGATGTCGAGATAGATGACGTCGGCAGGAATTTTCCTTTCGCGCAGCGTGGCAGCGATTTCGCGCACGCGGGCCTCAGGATAGTAGCTGTAGCGGCTCTGTTGATAGCCGAGGCTCCATAGCGGCGGCAGAGGCGAGCGGCCGACTAGCGCGGTGTATTCCTGGACGACTTTTTTGGGTTCAGGACCGACAAAGAAATAATAATTTAGCTCGCCGCCTTCGGCGCCGAAGGAAAAATAGTTGGGTGATTCCTTGCCGAAATCGAAGCTGCTGCGATAAGTGTTGTCGAAGAATACGCCCCAGGCGGTTCCTTTGCGCAGTCCCATGAAGAACGTGATGGCCTTGTACATGGGATCGGTGGACTCGCTCCAGCCGAATACGTCGCTGTTCCACATGGTGAAGGCGCGGTTGCGGCGATTCATGGGACCGGTCTTGTCGCCGAGGCCGTAGTAGTTTTCGTCGATGGGCAGTTTTTTCCAGACTTGGACGCGGGGGCCGTCAGAGGCCATGGGGAGCGTGGGCTCGTCGGCGAGGAGAACATTTCCGGCGGCGTCGGCGAAGCGGATGAGCAGCGGCGATTTCTGAACGACGACCATGGTGTTGCCGGCGGTCATCTTTACCTCTGTCCTCGTGTCTTCGATGGTTACTGCCGGTGGCTGCGACGCCGTGATGACGGCCCAGGAAGAATCTTTCGCGAAATTGCCTTGAGGCGTGACGCGCACGCGGATGACCGCGTCGTTGAATGCGGTGATGCGCACTTTGGCGCGGCCGGCGGTCAGCTCCACGCCATCCTTGAGTTTTTCCACTCGCTGTACTGCGCCGAGATGTTGCCAGCCCTGGGCAAGAGTGCAGACCGCGCAGAATGCGAACGCAAGCAAAGCCATAGCCGAGCGTCTTGCGAAAACGAGCATGAATTTCTCCCTGCGATTACTTCTTTAAGCCGCCAGCCACGATTCGAACAGCACGGAAGCTTTGGCGCCTTCCATGCGGCGGCGCACGGCGTTCAATACGCGGCAGCGTGCGGCGGCATGGCCGTAGAAGCCGAGCCAATAGGGAACGTGCAATTCCAGAGGTTGCAGTGTGATTTCCAATCGCAGATCGCGGACCTTGAAGAAGCCTTGCTGAAAAATGACGCGCAGGACCTTCTGGCGAAGCAACGCCTCGGCGGAAGCGTGTTGCAGCGAAGGAGGGACGCGATTTCTCGTGTGGATGCTGACGAGGTCTTTCGCGTCGGGGGCGTTCGGAAATGTGAAGAGGTCCAGGGAACCGTTGACAGCGTCTATGGCGAAGAGAGTGGCGTGCGCTTCGCGGCCCAGGTTGTACTGCACACGATAAAGCCAATACGGCACGTAGACGTCGGCGATTCGCCGCAATGGGCCGCTTCGCATCCTCCAGTACAGTGTAGAAGGCCCGACGCCGGAAAACGCGTGCAGGGCTTCCTGCTGGGTTACATTTGGCTTGAGAGTCTGGATGTAGGTTGCACTCATGGATTCGCGTCGCCGCCAAGATTCTATCGGAAATAAATCCACAAGCTGATGACGGTGGCCAGGAGCAAGAGGCTGAAGATGACGTTGATGCGGCGCTCCATCGGAGTTTCGTGTGCAGGCTTGCGCACCGGCGTGCCCACGGCAACGGCCTCCATTTTTTCGTCGACGGTGGCGAAGGTCAGACCAGCAAGGCGTTTGCGGTCGGGAGCAGGGGTCATCAGGCTGACGGCGATGAGCACGGCGGAGCAGACCACGAACATGAAGATGGCGTAATGCAAGAAGTTCATATCGATCAGCCAGCGGACCGCAGAGGACTGGAAGTGGCTGCCGCCAGCGCGGTCGGCGAGCTCGAGAATGAAGCGCGTCGCGCCCAGCACAAAACCGGTCAGCAGGGAGGTGATAGCACCCGCGCCGTTAAGCCGGGGCCAGAGGATTCCGAGAATAAAGCACGCGGAGATCGGCGGACTGATATAAGCCTGAACGCTTTGCAGGTAGATGTAGAGCTGGCTGCTGATGTATCCAATGAAAGGAACCCAGAGCAGGCCGAGGAGAACCATGATGCCGGTGGCGACGCGGCCGAAATTGACAAGCTGCTTCTCGGAGGCTTGCGGACGAATCTTCTTATAGAAATCCAGCGTGACAAGGGTGGAAGCAGAATTGAAGACCGAGCTCATGGCGCCCATTACGGCGGCAAGCAATGCGGCCATCACCAAACCGACAAGGCCGACCGGAAGGAGATTCAGAACCAGCGTCGGGTAAGCGAAGTCCGGTTTCCTGACTTGCTCGGGGAAAAGCGCGAAGGCGATGATGCCGGGCAGGACGAGCATGAAGACGGGGAGGATCTTCAGGAAGCCGGCAAAAATCGTGCCTGCCTTGGCGTGGCCCTCGTCGCGCGCGGAGAGCACGCGCTGCACGATGACCTGGTCAGTACACCAGTACCAGATGCCGAGAATGGGCGCGCCGAAAAAAATGCCGGTCCACGGAAAGTTTGGATCGGAGATCGGTTTGATCATGTGGAAATAGTCGGGCGGGACCATGGTGCGGAGATGCGCGAGGCCACCTACGCGTCCCAGGCCGATGACCGTGAGCGCGACAGCACCGGTAATCAGGATCAGAGTCTGAACGGTGTCGGTATAAATGACCGCGGCCAAACCCCCGGCGACGGTGTAAATGCCGGTGGCGATGACGAGGACCACGGCAGTCTTCCACAGCGACCAGCCGGCTACGCGTTCAAGAACCACACTGGCGGCATACAGTTGCACGGAGATTTTAGTGAAGATGTACGCGATGATGGAGATGGCCGCGAGATACACAGCGGACTGGCGATTAAAGCGTCGCTCCAGAAATTCGGGCATAGTGAAAACATTGCTGCGCAGGTAGAAGGGAACGAAAACCCAGCCAAGAATCAATAGGATCAGGCAGGCCAGCCACTCAAAATGGCCGACGGCCAGTCCGGACGATGCGCCGGTGCCTGACAGACCGATGAAGTGCTCAGTGGAGATGTTGGATACGAACAACGATGCGCCGATGAAAAACCATCCAATGTCGCGGCCTGCAAGGAAATAATCTTCGGAGGTGCGCTCCTTGCGCGCGAAGTACATACCGATGCCAAACACGATGGCGAAATAGACCCCGATGATGACGAGGTCTACCGTTGCCAGGTTGCGGTGCGCGACCGCGACCTCAGACGCATACAGCATCTACGCCTCCCCTAGCCAGCCGCGAGCACATAGCCTGCACCGAGTCTCGATGGCGGCGTTTACACAAGGCGCGCGAAGTCTATAACACTGAGGGTGCAGGCTCAATGGGCAGGGTAAATGCAGAGTGAATCGCTCACGGCGCCAACTCAGTCGGTCGACGCGGAATATTCCCCACGCTTCCGAGGTCTTTCGGGTTATGCCGGGGCACGTCCAATTTGCAGACGACGACGATTCCATGTACAAAGATGACGGAGGAGAAATGACCAAGCTATTCATTCCTGCGGTACTTAGCCTGCTCTTCTGCGCTGCGGCAGTGATTGGCGGCGAGAAAAGCGTTTTCGATTACACACTGAATACGATTGACGGGCAGCCCGCGCCGCTCTCTCCGTACAAAGGCAAAGTGGTGATGCTGGTGAACGTGGCCAGCCGCTGCGGTTTCACCCCGCAATACACGGCGCTCGAAGCGATTTATGAGAAGTACAACGACCGCGGCTTCGTGATCATCGGCATTCCAGCCAACAATTTTGGCGCCCAGGAGCCAGGAACGAATCAGGAAATCAAAACGTTCTGCCAGTCCAAGTACAACGTGAAGTTCCCGATGATGTCGAAGGTTTCTGTGAAGGGCGACGACAAGACGCCGCTTTACCAGTATCTGACGGACAAGTCCGCGAATCCGAAGACTGGCGGCGACATTCAGTGGAACTTCACGAAGTTCCTGGTCGGGCCGGAGGGTCAGATCATCACGCGCTTCGAGCCGTCCGTGACGCCGGATTCTCCGCAAGTTACTAGCGCGATCGAGAAGGCTCTGACGTCGCTCAAGCACTAAACGGTACGGCATCTTTGCGATTCTGAGTTTTCGCATTCTTTCGTGGCGCAGCTACAGTTGCTGCACCGCAGTCGTTAGGCCATCATTCCTCATGCCGATTCTCTCCCTGCGGAACGTCACCAAGGACTATTTCACAGACGACCAGCCGGTGCGGGCACTCAACAATCTGTCGCTGGAGGTGTCGCGCGGAGAGTTCGTTGCGCTGGTGGGTCGCAGCGGGTGCGGCAAGTCGACGCTGCTGAGCCTGGCGGGCGCCATGGACTTTCCCACTTCGGGTACGGTGCTTTTGGACGGTGTGGCAACTACTTTGTTGCGAGACGATGCGCTAGCCAAGGTTCGCAGGGAAAAAATCGGTTTTATTTTTCAGTCCTTTCAATTGATTCACACGCTGACGGTTTTTGAGAATGTCGAGCTGCCGCTGCTGCTGGCGGGCAAGAGGAACGCGAGAGAGATTGCGCGCGAGCGGCTTTCGTGGGTGGAGCTAGGCGAGCTCGGCCGGCGTTATCCACACCAGCTTTCAGGCGGGCAGATGCAGCGTGTGGCGATTGCAAGAGCGCTGGTGCAAAATCCAGTCATCCTGCTGGCTGACGAGCCGACCGGCAACCTGGACACCTCGACCGGGAATTTGACTCTCGAACTTCTGCAGCGCCTCACGCGCCAGCAAAATACCGCAACGATCATGGCCACGCACAGCGTGGAAGCCGCGGCCCTTGCGAACGTTGTGGTGAAGCTGCGGGATGGGCAAATCTCAGAAATAACGCGGCGCTAGTGATGTCACGACTGCTTCTTTTCTACCGCTTGATTGTTCGCCCGGTGTTTCGCGAGCCGGTGCGCACTTCGTTGACTGTGCTGGCGATCGCGCTGGGTGTTGCGGTCGTGCTGGCCATCGACTTGGCTGGAACGGCCGCAGCCGGCTCGTTTCGCTCATCCATGGAAACGCTGACTGGCAAAAATGATCTGGAAATTGTAGCCGCCGGCGGTGTGCCGGAAAGTGTGGTTGGAAGTTTGGATGCTTTGCCGTATCCGCTGCGCATCACGTCGCGAATCGAGGATTATGCGATCGTCGCAGAAACCAAGCAAACGCTGCCGCTGATCGGACTGGATCTTGTTGCGGAAGCCAGCGAGGGCCGGGCATCGTCCGGGTTCACAGCCGCCGATGACGCCTGGAAATATTTATCAGCGATGGACAGCGCCTGGGTTGGCGAGAGCTTGGGGCGGAAGTCTGGCGAGACCATCGCGCTGCTCATCAACGATCAAGTTGTGACCTATACGGTGCGGGGAGTTTTTCCGGAGGCGAAGGGCAACACATCAGCGATTGTGATGGATATTTCCGCCGCGCAATATGCCCTCAAACGTTTTGGCCGCGTTGATCGAATCTTGATCCGCGTTCCGCAATCTCCAAACCGGGGGGAATGGCGGCAACGTCTTGAGCAAGTGCTGCCGCCCGGCGTGCAACTGCGCGCGGCAGGGGCGGGAACGAACGAGAATCGCCGCATGCTCGCGGCGTTTCGCTGGAACTTGCGATTGCTGAGCTATATCGCGCTGATTGTCGGCGCGTTTTTGATTTACAACACAATTTCTGTTTCCGTAGTGCGGCGGCGCGCGGAAATCGGAATCGTGCGCGCGTTGGGCGCGAGCCGGGCCTTCGTTCTAGTGGCTTTCGTGGGAGAGGCCGCGTGCTTCGGGCTCCTCGGGGCGGTGATCGGCATGCCTTTGGGCCTGCTGATGGCCGGCGGAGCGGTCCAATTGATGGGCGCGACCGTGGAAGCGTTGTACGTCAGCAGCCGGCCGGGCGTGATCGCGTTGACTCCCGTTTCGGTTTTCCTCGCGGTGCTCATAGGCGTTGGGGTAGCCCTGGCTTCGGCATATTCTCCAGCCCGCGAAGCTTCTCTTGTTCCACCGCTCGAGGCTATGGCCCAGGGACGGCGGGAGTATGCGACTCATGTGCATAAAACGCGCGACGTCTGGATTGCTGTTGCGGCGGGCTTCGCGGCCGCCGCAGCATCGCGTGCGCCTGCCATCGGCGAGAAGCCTCTGTTCGGCTATTTCGCGGCACTTTTGTTGATGTGCGCGTCGGCATTTGCGATGCCCGCTTTGGTCGACGCGATTGCCGGCGCTGCTTCGCGGTTGCTGAAGAGAGTATTGGGAGTTGAGGCAGTGCTTGCGTCGCTGAGTCTTTCGTCTTCGTTGCGGCGCACTTCCGTGCTGGTGGGCGCACTTTCCACGGCGATTGCCATGATGACGGCTGTCGGCATCATGGTCGGCAGCTTTCGCGAGACCGTCTTGCGGTGGATGGGCGACCAACTCCCGGCGGACCTGTACATGCGGCCTGCAGGAAATCCCGCGGCGGATCGGCATCCGACAATTTCCGTGGAGCTCACGGAGAAAATCGCGCGACTCCCGGGCGTTGCCGCGGTCGACCGGCTTCGCGAATACGAAATGAGCTACGAGGGCATGACCGCCGGACTCGGATCAATCGACTTGAACGTCCTGCGCGAGTATCACAACGCGGACTTTCTATCCGGCCAGAGGACCAGCGAAGTCTTAGCGCAACTGCGCGATTCCAACACAGTTCTGGTAAGCGAACCGTTTGCGAATAAGCATCATCTGCGCGCCGGCGATGCCATCACGCTTTCGCTTGGCGAGAGCCGCCACGCGTTTCGCGTGGTCGACGTCTACTACGACTATTCCAGCGAGCGCGGCAGCATTCTGATGGACCGCAATGTCATGCTGCGTTATTTGCCGGACCCCGCCGCATCGAATCTGGCCATCTATGTGGCCCCGAATGCACGCATGGAAGACGTTCGCGCGGAAATAGAAAGGGCCGCTGCCGGACATCGCGTGCTGATGTTCACCAATCGCGACCTGCGCGGCGAGGCGCTGCGCATCTTCGACCGCACGTTTGCGATCACTTACGCGCTGGAGGCCATTGCCGTCCTCATCGCCGTAATGGGCGTTGCCGGCGCTCTGCTGGCTTTGGTAATCGATCAGCGCCGCGAACTGGGGCTGCTTCGTTTTCTGGGCGCGGCGAGCGGGCAAATTCGCAAGTTCATTGTTATCGAAGCGGGATTGATCGGCTTGCTCGCTAACTTTGCCGGCGTCGCGCTGGGCTTCGCACTTTCTCTCATTCTCATTTATGTGATCAACAAGCAGTCGTTCGGCTGGACGATTCGTTTTCACTGGCCAGTGGCGGTGCTCCTGGGAGCCTTGACGATGGTGTATGCCTCGACCGTCGTGGCGGGCTTATATCCGGCACACGTTGCCGTGAGCCTCAACCCGGTTGAGGTCGTTCATGAAGAGTAGGTGGGCATGTGCCGCCGCGCTGTTGTTCTTCGCGGTTGCGACGACGGCTCAATACAGGGATGCTCTTCCCGGATATCGCTACAAATTTCCACAGGATCACTTCAATCATCCTGATTTTCAAACGGAGTGGTGGTATTACACCGGCAACGTCAAGTCGGCGAACGGGCATCGCTTTGGATTTGAGCTGACTTTTTTTCGGCACGGCGTGGATCGCGAATCCAAAACAGTCAGCACCTGGGCAGTGCGTGACCTGTATTTCGCACACCTCGCGTTGAGCGATTTGGACGGTGACAAATTTCTTCATGCGGAACGCACGAACCGCGCAGGCCCCGGCATCGCTGGCGTAAGTGAGGCGGACGGTCGAATCTGGAACGGAAACTGGCAAGTTACCTGGCGCAGCGACGAGCAGATCTTGCAAGCCGTTGACGAGCGCTTTGCACTTCTCTTCACGCTACGCTCTGCAAAACCGCCGGTGATTCATGGCGAGAACGGCATTAGCCAAAAGGCAGAAGGAGCCGGACACGCGTCGCATTACATTTCGCTCACGCGGCTGAATACTCAGGGCGAAATCGAGCTGGGCAGCAGAAAGTTTCAAGTGATAGGCACGGCGTGGATGGACCATGAATTTTTCACGCACCAACTCGAGCCCGACCAGGTGGGATGGGACTGGATGAGCATCCAGCTCCAAAACAACACCGAGCTGATGCTGTTCCACATTCGCCGCAAGGACGGGTCGATCGATCCGTTCTCTGCGGGGACGTTTGTGGATGCGCTTGGGAACACCACACATCTGCGCCGAGACGAATTCAGTTTGGAACCCGTTGGAGCGACGTGGATGAGTCCGGCCACGCGTGCGGTCTATCCGGTACGGTGGAAAATCTCCGTTCCTAAGCTCGGTATTGCATTGGAGGCTTCAACCTCGTTGCCTTCGCAGGAACTGCCGTCACCAGCGGGGTTCGTGCCTGCCTATTGGGAAGGCGCCGTCGTCGTCTCCGGAACTAAAGGCCGGTCGCCAATCGGCGGCGTCGGATACTTGGAAATGACCGGATACGATCACCCGATTGAGGCGCTCCGTTAAGAAAAGCAGCCTAGTCCGTCTCTGGCATGGCCGCTTCATTGCTTGAAGCCGGCAGTGGGCTGTGGGCTCCGCCGGACAGCGTTTCCCATCCCCGCCGCGAAAGACTCCAGTAGATCAGATAACCGGCTATCACTGCGCAAGCGAATAGCACGAACCCAGCAAGCCAAGCTTGCAGGACCAATTCGCCGATGCCGAACATCGCGCAATATACGAAGGTACAGCCCATCACCCAATCAAACGCGTTCGCGGTAAAGTCGCGAACGGGTGGGATATCCGGCGAGAGCGTGGCGATGCGCTTCCAACCGTGAATTGTCGGCTGCACGCGTCGATAGAATTTCACCAAACGCTCGTCGCTCTCCGGCCGCGTAAGAAGCGTCGCAATCAACCAGACAGCGGTGGTGGCCACGGTGGTGATCATGGTGCTCTTGGCGAACACCACCGAAGTGTTGCCGGAAAAGTGCACCCATTGCAGCGACATCGACACGATGAACGCCGCGGTCATGGAAGAAATTTCGCTCCACGCATTGATCCGCCACCAATACCAGCGCAACAGCAACACCCCGCCGGTTCCGGCGCCCATGCCAAGCAAAAGCTGCCAAGCAGATTGAATCGAACTGATGTGCGCCGCGGTGTAGCCACTCAAAATCACCAGAAACACGATAAATAGCTTGCTGGCCAAGACATAGTGCTTTTCGCTGCCTTTGCGCACCACAAAGCGGCGGTAGAAATCATTGATGAGGTAAGACGTACCCCAATTGAGCTGCGTGCCGACGGTAGACATAAATGCCGCAAGGAATGCCGCCACCATCAAGCCGCGCAGCGCCGGTGGGAGGAAGTCCCGGAGAACCATCACGTAGCCTTTTTCCGGTTCAGCGGCAAACTCCGCGCTGGGATGTAATCCTCCCATGGGCGAGTACACAGCCACCGCGACGAGGCCCGTGACGATCCATGGCCAGGAGCGCATCGCATAGTGCGCGATGTTGAACCACAGCGTGGCGCCGAGCGAATTCTTCTCGTCTTTCGCGCTGAACATCCGTTGTGCCACATAGCCGCCGCCGCCCGGCTCCGCGCCCGGATACCAGCTCGCCCACCACTGCATCGCCAGATACAGCACGAAGGTAATCACCGGCAGCGTCCAAATCGCATCGGTGGTCCAGCCTAAGTGAAACGAGGGAAAGAAAGAGAGCACCGAGCCTGTGGTCTGGCCACTCTGCCGCACCACATCGTTAACATGCGACAACTGAATCTTCAGTAGGGTCATTCCGCCAATCTTGGCGACCGCTACCCACGCGAGCACGATGATCATGGACATTTTCAAGATGAACTGGAACAAATCGGTGACCAAAACGCCCCAGAGCCCGCCGATGAAAGTATATATGCCGGTGAACGGCACCAGGACCAGCACGCAGATCAGCAACGCCGTGTGCGCAGGGTCTCCGAGAGAGTAATGCAGGAGCACATGCCCGCCAACGGCCACTTCCATCACGCGGCCTTGCGCAATGGCATCGCCGAGCAATACCGTTGTGATGCTAATCATGGCCTTTATCACCCAGCCGAGAATCAGGCAATTCATCAGCGCTCCCAGATAGAGGGCGCGAAAGCCACGGAGAAAAGCGGCGGGTTTTCCTCCATAGCGCAACTCCACAAACTCGACATCCGTGAGGATTTCCGAACGCCGCCAGTACCGCGCGAAGAAAAATACGGTCATCATTCCCGAAAGGCACTGCGACCACCACAGCCAGTTCCCCGAGATTCCATTCTTCGCGACCAGCCCTGTTACTAGTAAAGGCGTGTCGGCCGCGAATGTTGTGGCCACCATCGACGTGCCCGCCAGCCACCACGAGACATTTCTCCCGGAAACAAAGAATTCCTCGGTGCTGCCGGAGGAGCGTCTGCGATAGTACAGGCTGATCAACAGGTTCAGCGCCAGATAAACAGCGATGACGATCCAATCGGTTGCGGTGAGCGCCATTTTTTTTGGGACTCCCCTCCACGCGCACTTCTTCGACGCATGACTCTACAGACGCATTTTTGTCACTTTACCCTGGCCTTCGACAATCGTTACGTAGCGATCGATCGGCAAATCCACAAACCGTTCTACCGAGTCTCCCGGGAGCGGCCATTTCACTTCCAACCAATCGATCTTCGTCCGTCTTCCCAGACCCAGCACCATACGAGGATCATGTGCGGACAAATAGCTGCCTCCTCCGACCTTCATGTGGCTGCGCTTTAGGTCTCCTGCCTGATAGCTGATGCGTGCTCCGATAGCATCGCGATTAGACGTCTTGCCGACCAGCTTAACGCCGAGCCAATGATTCTGGCGCCCAGCATTGTTGCGAAGCAGGATGGGAGCGCCGTTGTTTACAGAAATGAGCACGTCGACGCAGCCGTCGTTATCGAAATCGCCCAACGCCATCCCGCGACCCGCCAGCGGCTTCGAGAAAATGGGGCCGCTCTCCGCGCTCACATTCTTTAGTCCGTTACCGGTGTTTCGAAACAACAGCATGGGCTCGAGGTATTTCACACCTTCGACCCTGCCGTCAATTTTGTCGTCTGGATGCCCGTTACACAGCAGCAAGTCGAGGTCGCCATCATTGTCGTAATCGAAGAATTTCAGACCCCACCCGCTCATCAGCCTGGTCGTTGGTCCGATTCCGATTGGCACAGCCACGTCTCGGAAGCTCTCATCTTTATTGTTGTGATAGAGAGAGAACAGCTCCTGGTCCACATTTGCTACGAACAAGTCCACCCATCCATCATTGTCGTAGTCGGCCGCATCTACTCCCATTCCTGACCGCGGCCGGCCATAAGCGCTATAGGCTACGCCCGCCATCAGACCGATTTCCTCGAACTTGCCCCTGCGGTTGGCGAAAAGAAAATTTTCCACGGTGTCATTCGCAACAAAAAGATCGATCCATCCGTCGTTGTTGATATCGCAGGCGACTGCTCCCCACGCTTTGCCCTTTACGCTCGCGATTCCCGTTTCCTGGCTTACGTCCGTGAATGTACCATCGCCGTTGTTATGAAATAACCAGCAAGGCATCGCGCCGTACACCCTCGGGATGCAGTACCAACGCTCATGCTTTTCGCGATCCCCGCACCACTTGTTCTTGGCCTTGGTGAAGTCCACGAAGCGGCAGACGAAAAGGTCCAGCCGGCCATCGTTGTCATAGTCGAACCAAACCGCACTCGAGGCCCATCCCGGAGCCGCTAGGCCCGCTCTTGCGGTGACGTCGGTGAACGTTCCGTCGCCATTGTTGTGATACAAAATGCTGTGCGGATATTGAGTGACGTAAAGATCCGGGAATCCATCACCATCGTAATCCCCCACTGCTACACCCATGCCGTATGCGTCGCCGGCGACCCCCGCTTTTTGCGTAACATCGGTGAACGTGCCGTCACGATTATTTCTGTACAGGCCATTGCGGAGCGGCGTCTTGGGCGTATAGAAATCGCAAGCCCCGCTGTTCACCAGGTAGACGTCCATCCAGCCATCATTGTCATAATCTAGAAACCCGCACCCAGCCCCCGTCGTCTCAGGCAAATACATTTCACCTGAACGCCCGTTCACATGCCTCCACGTAATCCCACTAGTAGAAGCTGGAACCTCAGAAAATGCGTACTCGCCCTCAGAAGAATCCAGAATTGGCCGCCAAACCCAGCTAGTGGTCACGCTGGCTGCCAGCGTTCGCAGAAATTCTCTCCGGGAAGAAGATTCACGCCCCAACAATATTTCGCGTGGCCTCAAGGCTGTGATTCTTTCTTGATGCTTCGCGCGCCATGAGCAAAGCGCTGCAGTCTTATCTGGTTCTGGCCCTCTTCAATTAAGTAGAACTTATCGGCTTCGAGGTCATGAAAAACTTGCTTTTGGCCGCTCGGCCAACCTACTTCGACCGTCTCGGCGTGTGCCGCCTTGCCGATACCAAAATGAGCGCGGAGATCGCTTTGTGAAAGATAGCTGCCTCCGCCAGCGATTTCCCTGATTTGCGCGAGGCCTGGCGTGACGACCCGAATGCGCGCGCCCATCGCGTCGCGATTAGTCTTATGGCCCACAAGTTTAAAGTTGACAAAGTGATTGCCGTTGCTGCCGCTGTTGCGCAGCAGCAACGGAGGATCTCCGTTGTTTGCCACGAGTACATCAATGAAACCGGCGTTATCGAAGTCGGCAAAAGCAACGCCCCGGCCGACATACGGAGTTTGGAAGCCCGGACCTGCCAGCTTCGTCGTCTCAATGAATTTGCGATTGGCTTCGTTATGAAATAGAGAATTGATCTGCTTGAAGTGAACTTCCGGCGAGGCTTGTTCTACCTCCGGATAGACGTGCCCGTTTGCGATGAACAGGTCCAGCCACCCGTCATTGTCGTAATCGAAGAAGCCTCCGCCGAAACTCAATACGCCACGTGTAGGCACCGTGATGCCTGCCTGGTCACTGACCTCGTCAAACGAACCTTTCCCATCGTTGTGCCAAAGGTGGTCGGAGTTGTTCTGGAAGTCCGTAATGAAGAGATCTAGCCAACCGTCGTTATCATAATCTCCAAGAGAGATGCACATTGCTGCCATGACATTGCCCCGCGCCGCCAGGGCCATCCCGCTCAGGATTCCTACTTCATCAAACGTGCCGTTGCGCTCGTTGTGATAAAGGTACGCATTAACGCCGTCGTTCGCGACGAACAGATCCGGCCAGCCATCATTGTCGTAATCCGCGGCTCCCACTGCCAGATTCTTGCCTCGCGGTTGGTAAATTCCCGCTGCCAAAGTTACATTTGTAAACGTTCCGTCGCCATTATTGTGGTACAGAATGGCTGGTGTGCCTTTATATGCGCTCGGAGGACAACTCGTCCGCACGCCGCTGATATTGCAATAGCGAGGGCTATCCGGACCCAGAGCAACATAGCCCCCAACATAAAGGTCCAGACGACCGTCACGATCGTAATCAAAGAATGTCGCGCCGGAATGGAATAGAGTGCCAAACTCGACCGCGGCTACTCCCGCTTTGTCCGTGACGTCGGTGAACGTACCATCCCCGTTGTTGTGGTACAAAACGTTCCGGCCATACTGGCTGACGTAGAGGTCCGGGAAGCCGTCATTGTCATAGTCTCCCCACACACAGCCCAGGCCGTAGCCCGTGCCGGGAACTCCCGCTGCTTGTGTCACATCTCTAAAAGTGCCGTCACCGCTATTCTGATAAAGAGCGTTCCGCGCTGCTATCCCGCGACCATAAAGATCGCGGCCATTGACAAAATAAATGTCCTGGTAGCCATCGCCGTCGAAATCCGCAACGCACACTCCGGGACCGAATATTTCCCGGTTAATGGGGATACCGTCGTTGCCCCGAAAATGCACGAATTTGATGCCAGCGGTTGCCGTCGCGTTCGTGAACTGTATGGGAGCGGGTCGCGTTGTCTGCGCGTCAGGATTTCCTACCGAACTAGACATTGCGAAAGCAGCGGTCAGCAGGAGCGCCGCAGTGATACTCCCTGCGAGCCAAATTTTTCGCCCTGCAAATCTCGGGGCAAATCTTCGGGCGAAGCGTTCGTCGGTTTTTGGCACTTCAATTGGTGTCTGGACTGCTTCATTCCGCGCGTTCGCGAGTTGCCGCCCCATTACTTTGGTGGTCCCGATTGTTGTGCTGCGCCCGCAGGCTGCGGAACATTCTCTGCTTTTTGCTTTTCTTGCTCGATTTTTTCCGCAGTCTCTAGCTGCAGTGCAGCTTCCCGCTTCGCATCTTCTTTGCGGCCTGCGCGGTTGTAAGCCATAGCCAATTGATAGTGACCCGCAGGATTCCCAGGCTGCAACTTCACATACGTCTCAAGGGGTGGTATTGCTTCCCCAGGCTTCCCGTCACCAAGGAACGACGTACCGAGACCGAATAAGGAGTCAGTCAATGCTGCGTCCAGCTTCGTGGCCTTCGTAAAATGCTCGATCGCTTCTTCCCATTGGCCTTCCTGTCGAGCGAACTCCCCGAGAATGTATTCCGCGCCGGCGTTATTCGGGTCGATCTTCAGTTCTGCTTCAAACTCCTTCTTGGCGTCTTCTCGCATGGTGGGTGTCTCGGGCTTGGAAACGATAAGGCGCCCAATGCGAAAGTGGATTCCGGACAACTCCGGGTTTCTCTCTAGAATCTTGCGATATTCCGCGGCCGCATCGTCCCATTTCCCTTGCATCTCCAGCGCCTCGGCATTCATCTCGTGCGCTTGATAAGAATCCGGTGCAGTTCTTGCCAATTCCAAGGCGGCGCGAGTCGAAAGGTCCGAGTAAGCGTGAGTCGTAAGGTAAAGTACCGCCGGATCGTGTGGAAATTCCCGATTAAGAATCTGAATGGCTTCGAGAGCCGCGTCGGTTTGCTCGCGGTTCATCGCGCAGCGCATAGTAGCCACGCCCGCCTTGAGCTTGAGTTCTTTATTTGCGAGATGCGGGGCACTCTTCCGCAAGAATTGCAGAGCTTCCTTACAACTGCCGCGTTCTGCAAGCGAAACACTTTGCTTCGCGATTGCTACTGCGTCAGGTGCGTGCGCTCTTTGGGGAACTTGAGCAAGGGCTGAGCTGGTTGCGACCAGGACAAAAAGGCCAAATGAAGGTACATATCGAATGCTCGTCATAAAATCAAAATGGGGCAGGCGGGGGTTTCGCCTGCCCCATTATACGTGCTTCGGGTTAATAGTAGAGCTTCAGAGCAAACTGGATGTTTCTCGCGGGTTGCGAATTCTGAATGACTCCAGTAGTAGAAGTCTGCACCGTCGTGTTCGGTACAGCGAGATTGACCCGATTGAACGCATTCAGGAAGTCAGAACGGAATTGCAGCCTGAATCGTTCTGTTAACTGGAAGTTTTTCTGCAAGCTGAGATCCCAGTTGTAATACCCAGGTCCACGCAAACCGCCGAGTTGCGGCGCACATGTCCCGAACCCAACTGGATCCGTATAATTGCTGGCATCAAACCACTGGAAACCGCCGCCTTGTGCTGCGGTGGCATTTTGTCGGCCAAATACCTTGTTGGTTCCGTTGCAGTCGGGCCGCAACCCACGAGAAGAAGTACCGGTATGGTCGGTTCCGCCGGTATATAGTCCCAACGGGAAGCCCCTGTGAACAGTTAGGATGGGACTGACCGTCCAGCCACCTACCACCTCGTTGATAGCGCTGCTCACGTTACTCCCGAATTGCTTCCCCTTGCCGAAAGGCAGTTCATACACGGCGTAGGAGGTTAGGTTGTGGGTTTCGTCGTAATAGCAGGGCGCCCATTCCGCCTTGGGATCGTAGATATTTTGCCAGTACGGCGAAGCGGTCGAGGAAGCTCTCGAACCTGACCAGGTCCCGTAGTAGCCACTATTGTTCGTCATGCACTTCGCGTAGGTGTAGGAAACCTGGTACTCCAAGCCGTGACCCTCGGTTTTGTGAAGTACGGCCTGCAGTGCGTTGTACATCATTCTGCCATTCGATTGTGTGCCGGAGATTGTGCCGCCGTTCCCCTCGATTTCATTGAGCAAGGCCGGACCCTGACCATTGGCAAAAAACGGGCTGGGCGTTGTACATGGAGCCTTCGCGCAAGAACCGGCGGGCGCCACAACAGGCTGGCCGTAGAAGAAGGGCACCATAAGGTGGTATGCCACCTGCCCAACGTAGCCAACCTGAACGGTCGTGGTTGGATTCAACTGGTGCTGTAGGGTGAGGTTCCATTGGTCGTCGATCGCAGGCTGCACGTTCTGATCCCACATGCGAAAGACGGCTCCGCTAAAGCACGCGAGCGCCGGACAAGTGAAACCTGGCGTGGATGCCGGTGCAATGATGCCATCTGAAGTCGTAGAGCCGGGCAGGGCCACGTTGAGGTATTGGGTCTGGAATTCGCCTCCCGCAGCACCGCCGTTGAACGGGGGGTTGATCGGCAGGCGCAGGTTGGTGCCTGTTCCTTCCAGGTAGTCAGAGATTGTGAAGGCTCCGCGAACGACGGTGCGGCCATTAAACCGCGATGGTGTCCAAGCGAATCCCAGTCTCGGCTGGAAATCCTTGATGCCATAAACACCCTTATATAGCGCGTCGCTGGCACCGTTCTGGCCGGCCATTTCAAGCTGCCCGTTGACCGGGTTGAAGTTGTCCTGCTCATTTTTTGTCTCAACCCAAGGCGTATGTGCTTCGTAGCGCAGGCCAAGAGTAAGCGTCAGCCTGTCTGACACCCGCCAAGTATCCTGTCCGTAGAAGGAAAAAATGTTGGAAGTCTGCTCCCAGCCGCCGCTGCTGAGACCGCGTCCAAAAGCAGTAGGCAAGCCGAGGAAGAAGTCCCCCATCCCATTCCCCCCGAATGGGCTCGTGGCCGAAGAGGCAGTGAAGTTAGGGCCGAAGACGATTCCACCCAACTCGCCGCTATTGCCTGAATAGAATACCTTGATGCCGTTCCACATATACTCGCCGCCAAATTTCAAGGTGTGGCGTCCGCGCGTCCAAGAAATCGAATCATCGCCCTGCCAAACGGTGCTATTAAAGCTCTGTGTGACCAAGCTGTTCCCGATGTTCGTGAGTGTGCCGTTACCAGGTTGGGTCGGGGTCCCCCCGCCAAAATCAAGACCGAGAAGACCGACCAATGCGCCCGGATTGGAATTCGGAATTCCGATCGTTTGACCGAATTTCCCAACCGAAGGATCAAACGTGCTTCCCGTGTTCAGAATCACATGGTTCCAACCAAAGCGCGCATCGTTGACCACGTTGTTGGAAATTGTGTGGGTCCAGTCGCCGACTGTGCTCCAGATCGGCGCGGTTGCCAAGCCATTCCCCAATAACAATTGGGAATTACTCGAAGGATCAGTCTGCTGCGCGCGCGTAAGCCGCCCCGAAATCATATCCTTGCTAGAAAGTCTGTAATCGACCTTCGCGTCGCCTTGGTCGCTGTTGTAACCATTTCCTTTGAGCTGAAGGGCATCGTTCGTCAGGTTGTTATTAATGGTCTTTGGATACAGTGAAGAGGCGAACAGCGCTGACGCTACGGGGCTGATCATAACCTTAGGGATTAGGTTTCCGATGAACGGCTGCCGAGTCGCCGCCGGGGTAGAAGAAGGCGTGCACTGCGCGGTAAACGACGCGCACGGGTTATAGAGCTGGTTGGCGATCACGCACCCGTTGGTGTTGTCGCCTACGCCGCACTTGTATCCCGTCGGGGTCGCTTTCGAGGAAGCTCTGTCTAAACATATGCCGCTCGCGTCGAACCCGTTGGTGCAAAGAGCGCTCAAGTTGCCGCCCTGCTCGGCAGGGGTGAACACGGATATGAAGCTGGCGGTGGGCGGGTGGTCGAATCTCTGCCCTTGATAATCCACGAAAAAGAAGAGCTTATTTTTGATAACCGGACCGCCGAGGGTTCCCCCATACATATTCCAACGCAGAGCTGGGCGATCGATCGTCGAGGTTGGATTGATCTTGTTTTCCCACTGGTTGGCGTTCAGCTTGTCGTTTCGGAAGAACTCCCAAACATCCCCATGAAAAGCGTTCGTGCCCGATTTCAACGTCGCACTGACAATGCCGCCCATGAAGTTTCCGAATTCTGCGGGAGCATTGTTGGTGATCAGGTTGAATTCCTCGATCGCGTCCGGTGATGGTGTATAGCCTAGGAGGTTGTCCGATACTTGGTTATTATCTAGTCCGTCAAGAAGAAAGTTGTTCGCCTGCTCGCGATTGCCATTGATAAACGGCCGCGCTCCGCTTTGCACGTTGTCCCCGTTATTGAAGCTGCTGGGATCGGGATGGACGGCGCCGGGCGAAAGAAGCGTCAGTTCCACGTAATTTCGAGTGGCCAAGGGAAGCGCGTCATTGGTCGCCGAATCAATGATGGTGTCGACTAAGGTGGCCTCAGTTTTGAGCATGGGGGCGCCACCAGACACTTCAACCGTCTCAGTAACCTGGCCGACCTTCAGTTGGACATCGATGCGAGCGATCTGGTTCAGCACCAACGCGAATGCAGGATAAAGAGAAGTCTGAAACCCGTTCTTCTCCACGCGGAGCTCATAGTTGCCGACTGGGAGCTGAGCGATACGGTAAATTCCTGCTTCGTTGGATTCGGCCTTAAAGATGGTGCCGCGTTCCACGGACTTGGCCGTAACGGTCGCTCCCACAATGGCTGCACCACTCGGATCCATGACCGTACCCGTGATCGTCGCCGTTACTTCCTGGGCCCGCGCGGTGTAACCACACATTGCCAATGCGATTAGCACGCACGCCAACGTAAAACCCGCTGAATACGCTTTCCTCATAACACGTCCTCCGATTCCAGGTCGCGGAGTCGTTCCGCAACCCTGCCGCCGAAATTCTCTCCTCGACTGCAAAAATGGCACCCTTGATTTGCTATATGGCCGATTGTCGCGTAGCTATATAGCACAAAAACGCGGTTGTCAATAGAAAAGTTTTGATTTCTACGACAAGGGTACGCCTGGTGCGTCTGGCACTCTATAGCTCACACTCGGCCCGCTCTATAACACGCTACAATCGGTGTGAGCTGCGGCGTTGCATGTCGCGTTTGGATTGGGAGAGATAATGCGTCAAAAGAGTCGAGACGGCGTCCCTGCTTATCAGAGAATTCAAGGAGTGATTCGCAAGCGCATCGAAGCCGGGCAGTTGCGCACGGGCGACCCAGTCGCGTCGGAGCGAGACCTCGCCAAAACTCACCAGGTCAGTTTAATGACCGCGCGCCATGCGTTGGCCACGCTGGAACGCGAAGGCATCGTCGAGCGCCGCCGGGGCATCGGTACGTTTGTAGCAGCTCCCAAGATCCATTTCAACAAACTGATGAGCTACACCGAGCAAATGGCCAGCCGCAGTCTAACCGCTGGATCCAAAATCCTGTTCGCCAAGATTATCCATGACGAGCAGGAAATCGCAGCACGCCTGGCCCTTCCTCCCAATACCGGAATCATCAAGCTGGAACGCCTTCGGCATGCGTCCGACGAGCCCTTCGCGCTGGAAACCTGCTACTTCTCTTCCGTTGAATTCCCAAACCTCCTTTCCGCGCCTCTCCACCGCGAATCGCTTTTCAAAGTCCTCGAGCGCGAATACCAAGTCGAGCTCGGCTACGCCGACGAGGAAATCGACGCCACGGCTGCCGATGCCAGGACCGCCGAGCTCCTCTCTGTCCCGCGAGGAGAGCCGCTCATGCGCATCCGCCAGTTGATCTACTCTACAAAAGGAAAAGCTATCACCTACGTTCTGGGCTTTTATCGCTCGGACCGCCATAAGCTCCTCATCCGGCGGTTCAGGTAAATTCACTGCGATTCTGGCGCCCTATGTGTAGTGCGTGCTTCTCAAAGGCGAAGACATGCTCCTGATACTGAAACCAAATTCGGAAGAGCTCGGCCGCGAAGCAGCGCGCGCGGTGGGCAATGCCGTCCGCAGAAATCCTGCGCTGCGTCTGGGGCTAGCCACTGGAAGCACCATGCTCGGAATGTACCGGGAGCTCGCTCGCCTGCACCACGAGGAGCGATTGGACTTCTCTCGCGTCGTCACTTTCAACCTGGACGAATATTTGGGCCTTCCTGCAAACCATCCGCAGAGCTTTCACCATTTCATGGAGCAGAATTTCTTCGCTCAGGTGAACGTGGCACCCGACAACATTCACATCCCCGACGGCTCCATCAAGGGAGAGTATCAGCAGTATTGCGCCTCCTACGAGGAGGCCATTCGGAAGGCCGGTGGCATTGACCTGCAAGTTCTTGGCATCGGCCGTAACGGCCACGTCGGATTCAACGAACCGACTTCCAGCCTGGGCTCGCGAACCCGCTTGAAAGTTCTCAGCAAAGAGACTATCGAGGACAACCGCAAGTTCTTTGCCGCGGGAGACGAAATTCCCCAGGGCGCCAACACCATGGGCATCGGCACTATCCTCGAAGCAAAGCGAATTCTCCTTCTCGCGAGTGGCTCCTCCAAGGCAACGGTTATAGCCAAGGCCATCGAAGGACCGGTCACAGCTTCGGTCACTGCTTCCGCACTGCAGCTTCATGGCGAGGTCACCTTCATTGTCGACCGAGACGCAGGCGCGCAACTCAAGCAGCAGGAGTATTATCAACGCGTGCTGGAGATGACCGCGATTCTCACGCCAGAGCGCCTCTAGCTGCGTTTTCTGTTCGCTTGTCCCTTGAGATTTCCCCGCTGCGCTAGAATCTTCTCGCCAATTGTATTGGCCTTGGGAGCTAACCTATGGCGATCAGGCTCGCTGAAAACAACTACGGGAGTTCGCGAATTCACTTGCTACGCGTCGCCAAGCAGCAGGGTCGCCACGACATCCGCGAGATTAAGTTGTCGATACGCTTTGAAGGTGACTTTGAAGCCGCGCACCTACAAGGCGACAATCGCAAGATCCTCCCGCCAGACACCATGAAAAATACTGTCTACGCTCTGGCTCGTCAGCACTCCATCGAGCCCTTGGAGGATTTTGGCTTGCACCTAATCGAGCATTTCCTGACCTACAACCCCCAGGTCACACGCGTGCTCATCCAAGCGAGCGAGAACATTTGGACCCGGCTTCCGCACGGCGGCAAGCCTCACGCTTCCGCCTTCGCGCGCACTGGCAACGAAGAGCGCACCTCCATCCTGAGCGGAACGCACGAAAGCACGCTGGTGCGAGCGGGCATCGATAATTTGATCGTTCTGAAAACAACCAACTCCTCTTTTGAGGATTTCAAGAAGGATCCCTATACCACGTTGCGGGATGAGGGCGAATGTATCCTTTCCACGGTAATCCGGGCTGATTGGCTGTATACCGAGGAAGAAGCCGAATTCGGCTCGCTATGGCACGGCGTAAGACAAATGCTGCTCGAAACTTTTGCCGAGCACGATAGTCAATCGCTCCAGCACACTCTCTATGCGATGGGCGAAGCAATCCTCAACAATTTCGAGAACGTTGGCGAAATTCATCTGTCGCTGCCCAGCAGGCAATTCTATCTGGCCGACCTTGGCCCCCTGGGCATGGATAATCCCGGCGCGGTCTTCCTGTCTGTGGACGAACCCCATGCGACGATCGAAGCTACGCTGAAAAAGGCGTGATTGCCAAAGGGCAGCGTTTCTCTTTCGGGTGTCGACTCCAAAGCTTCTCTTCCGCTATTCTTCCAAGCCTATGCATGACCTGAGCTATTTTCGGGAGCATCTCGACGTATTCGCTGAAATGGCAAAAAGACGCGGCGCCGCGTTGGATCTCGACGCGTTCCGCACCTTGGACAAAGAGCGGCGCGAGCTGATTACCTCTACGGAGCTGCTCAAGGCTCAGCGCAACAAGGCTAGCGACGAAATTGCGCGCCTGAAAAAAGCGAAGCAAAACGCCGACGCGTTGATCGCCGAAATGAAGCAGGTGTCGGAGCGAATCAAGGCAGCGGACGAGCGGATTGCGCAGCTTGACTCAACGCAGCGCGGCTTGCTGCTCACGATTCCCAATGTGCCGCATCTCAGTGTCCCCGTAGGACACAGTGCTGCGGAAAATGTGGAGATACGCAGATGGGGGACTCCGCCGAGGTTCGATTTTCCCCCGAAGCCGCACTGGGAAGTTGGCGAGCGCGCGGGAATTCTGGATCTCTCCGCGGCTACCAAAGTAACGGGTGCTCGCTTCGCGGTGTACAAGAGTTGGGGTGCGCGTCTTGAACGGGCCCTGGCAAATTTTTTCCTGGATGTGCACACGCGCGAGCACGGCTATACGGAAATCCTTCCGCCCTTCCTGGTCAACAGCGCGTCATTGCTTGGCGCCGGGCAGTTACCGAAGTTTGCCGCCGACCTTTTCAAAGTCCAAGACACCGATTTCTGGCTAACGCCCACCAGCGAGGTGGAGCTCCACAATCTTTATCGCGACGAAACGCTTCCCGAGGAGAAATTACCGATCCAAGTGACCGCGTGGACCGCCTGCTTCCGCTCCGAGGCCGGCGCAGCCGGAAAAGACACCCGCGGAATCTTGCGTCAGCACCAGTTTCAAAAGGTCGAACTCTTCAAGTTCACGCACCCCGACCGGAGCTATGACGAGCATGAATCGCTGACTCGAAACGCAGAAGCCTTGCTCCAGAAACTCGGTCTACACTACCGTACGATGCTTCTGTGCACCGGCGACATGGGCTTTGCCTCGGCTAAAACTTACGACATCGAAGTTTGGCTGCCTTCCAGCAAGGAATTCCGCGAAATTTCGTCATGCTCAAATTGCGAAGCCTTTCAAGCGCGACGTGCGGGAATTCGTTTCAAACCCAAGGCCGGCGGAAAGAGCGAGTTCGTGCACACATTGAACGGCTCGGGCCTGGCCGTCGGGCGCACATGGATCGCCATCGTGGAGAATTATCAGCAGGCCGACGGCTCTATCGTCATTCCTGACGTGCTCCGCCCATACATGGGCATCGACCGCATACCCGCTGGCGAGTGACTCGTAGCGAAATTTCTGGCCGAGGCTCCCTGGACTTCCCAAAACTGCCCAGATCTTGCGTATCTTGCTGATAGATAATGACTTATATCTTAACCGGCACCCACAAGCCCAGCGCCAGCTAAGATCACTCCGCGGTGCAAGCTATTGAAATCAGAGGATTTCGTTTGACTCCGGCTTTTCCCCTTGCATACGATGACATTAGGGCCGACTAGGCTGAACGAGCTGTCTTCCCGAGTTATGCGATTTTTGATTTGGCTAGTGGTACTGTGCTGGGCCGTCGCGCTGTTTCGACGCGCGCTGACCTGGGCGCTACGCGGATTCTTGAATTCGCTCTCACGTCCCGAGAGTGCGCCTAACCAACCGCCTTCTGTCGGTTCGCGGCGGCTAGTCCGCGATCCGGTCTGCGGAGTGCACGTCGCTAAAGAGCGAGCGATTCCATTGCGTACCGGGGGCGAGATTGTGCACTTTTGCTCAGCAGCTTGCCGCGATCAGTATGCGGCTAACGAACAGAAGTTCGCCGCCAACGGCTGAAATGCCGGCGCAGTTTGGTTTTGATTTCGGGTAACCCAGTAATAGCAAGGCAACAGAAGCACTGGCGAGCGGATGTGCGTCACGCCGCCTCAACGAAAGGACCGAAGCCAATGGCCACGGTCGCAAAGCCAACAATTGCACCCATGATCCCGCGCATCGCGCCGCGAGAGGATCTGAATCCCTTTCGTATCGCGCAGATTCAATTCGACATGGCCGCCGAGTTCCTGAAGCTCGATCCGGGACTGCGCCAAATATTGCGCACGCCCAAGCGCATCCTCGAGGTCTCGCTACCCACCAAGATGGACAACGGTCAGGTGAAGGTTCTGACCGGATACCGCGTGCAGCACAACGTAGCGCGCGGCCCGGGCAAGGGCGGCATTCGTTATCACCCCAACGTCACCCTCGACGAAGTCAAAGCTCTCGCGGCGTGGATGACTTGGAAGACCGCCGTGGTCAACGTGCCTTTCGGCGGCGCCAAAGGCGGCATCATCTGTGACCCCAAGCGTATGTCCAAGAGCGAGCTGGAGCGCATGACGCGCCGGTTCGCCAGCGAGATTCTGCCGCTAATCGGCCCCGACCAAGATATCCCGGCGCCCGACGTTTACACTGACTCGCAGACCATGGCTTGGATCATGGACACCTACTCCATGATGGTGGGTCACACGGTTCCGGGCGTAGTCACCGGCAAGCCGATCTCCGTCGGTGGCTCGGTCGGGCGTTCGGAAGCGACCGCTCGTGGTCTTGTGTTCGTCGTCGAAGAGGCCTGCAAGGTAAAAAAGATTTCGCTGCGCGGCGCTACTGTGGCCATTCAGGGCTTCGGCAACGCCGGCGCTACGGCGGCGCGGCTGTTCGTCGAAAAGAAGGCAAAAGTCATCGCGCTCAGCGATACGCGCGGCGGCGTCACCAATTCGCGTGGCATCGACCCCATTAAAGCGATCCGCTATAAGGAACGTTCCGGCACGGTCGTGGGCATGCCAGGAGCTTCGCGCATCTCCAACGACGACCTAATTACCATGAAGTGCGACATTCTGGTGCCCGCGGCACTGGAGAACGTGATTACGTTGAACAACGCGGAGGCCATCAAGGCGCGCATCGTCGCTGAAGCCGCAAACGGTCCAACAACTCCGCACGCCGACGAAATCCTGGCGCGCCGCGGCATCACCGTGCTGCCGGACATCCTGGCCAATTCTGGAGGCGTCACAGTCAGTTACTTCGAGTGGGTGCAGAATCAGGAAGGGCTGCTGTGGGACAGCGAAGAAGTGAACCTTCGGCTGCAGAAGATCATGGTGCGCGCCTTCCACGAAATGGTGGACACCATGCGCAAGCATCACGTGCCTCCACGCGCCGGCGCCATGATTCTCGCAGTCGGACGCGTGGCTGAGGCTACCTTGGTCCGCGGCTTGTTCCCCTAAAAGAATTCCGGGCGCAGAATTCTTCTCGCATCGCGATTTTCTTCAAACTTTTTCTTGCGCTGAAGAGAGAAACGTGCGTACATTCGCACTTGCCGGCCGCCTTTTGTGGCGTCGCCGGCACTTTTCACTTAGCGCTGCCGAAGATTGCGGTCCTCGCTCTAGCGGTGCAGAGTCCGCAGTAACCGAAGAGGAATCCGAGGTACGAGGTGCAAGCCACGGAACGATGAGCAATCACAACAATCATTCCAATCCTGCTGCGCCAGTCCTGTTGAGCATTGCCGGATTCGACCCATCCTGTGGCGCAGGCACGGCGGCGGACCTGAAGACCTTTGCCGCGCTCGGCTGCTACGGCGTGGCAGCGATCACCGCCTTGACGGTACAGAACACGCAAGGCGTGCGAGAGGTGCAGAATACGCCGAGCGCGACTCTTCGCGCGCAGCTCGATGTCCTGGCCGAAGATTGCGAAATAGCCGCGGTCAAGATCGGCATGCTGGGGAATCGCGGTAACGCTGTCGTCATTGCGGAATTCTTGGACGCCCGCAAGTTTGCTCACGTGGTCCACGATCCGGTCATGAAGTCGTCGACTGGAACGGAATTGCTGGACGCCGCCGGAATAAAGTTTATCGTTGCTGAGATGCTGAAACGCTCGAGTGTCATCACACCCAACGTGCCGGAAGCGGAGATCCTCACCGGGTTGACGATCAAAGACACCGGCGACATGGAAACTGCCGCACGAAAAATTGTCGAGATGGGCGCTCGCGCCGTCATCGTCAAGGGCGGCCACATGGACAAAGCCGTCGACATTCTCTTCGACGGTAATGAAATCATGCTGCTCGCCGGAGACAAGGGCAAGGAAGAAGCCCTGCACGGCACTGGCTGCACTTTCGCCAGTGCCCTGGCTGCTCACCTTTCCGCGGGCCGCTCCTTATTCGAGGCCGCCACTTTAGCCAAAGCCTACGTTACTAAGGCCATCGAGAAAGCCTACGCCATCGGCAAAGGCCGTATCCCCCTCGACCATTTCTATCGCCACAAAATCGAGCCGCCCGCCCGTGGCGTACACGAAGTCCCGCAGCACGGCATGCATCCGGCCGCCGAGCCCGCCGCGCACTGAATACTTTCTTGGAGTACCCGTCCGCGAACATCCCAGCTCTTGGCAGCAATGACTGTCTGTTGTTTATAAATTTTCAGGATCGGGATTAATTACGTTCGGTGGACGAAGCGACCGCCGACGACTGTTGCCACCGGGCCGCCCTTGAAGCTGCGTCCATCGAACGGCGAATTGCGCGATTTGCTAGCGGACTCCGCGGCACGGAATGTCCACGGGCGATCCAGCGAAAATATCGTAAGGTCCGCGGGCTGGCCTGCGGCAATGCTTCGCTCGAGGCCTAGCACGCGCGCCGGCCCGGAGGTGAACAGTTCCACCATGCGCATCAGCGAAATACACCCCGTGTGGACCAATTGCTCGAGCGCAAGGCCCAGCGCCGTCTCGAACCCCGTGATGCCAAAAGGTGCGCGGTCAAATTCAACATCCTTAAGTGCCGGCTCGTGCGGCGCGTGGTCAGTGGCGATCGCGTCGACTGTTCCATCCGCCAGGCCGGCAAGCAGCGCATCGCGATCTTCACGAGCGGCCAGCGGCGGATTCATTTTGTACCGCGAATCATATTGCACATCTTCATCAATCAGCGTGAAGTGGTGCGGGGTAACTTCGCAGGTGACGCGCAGGCCGCGCTGCTTTGCCGAGCGTACCTGTTCAAGCGACCCTCTCGTCGATAGATGTGCGATGTGCAGCCGCGCGCTGGTAAGCTCGGCAAGCTGAACGTCACGAGCCACGCAGACAGATTCCGCGGCGGCGGGCATCCCAGCCAAGCCCAATCGCGTGGATGTCACTCCTTCACGCATCACTGCCCCTGCAGCAAGCGAGACATCTTCGGCATGCTCGATCACCGGGATATCTAGCGAACGGCAATAATCCATAACTTGGCGCGCAAGTTTCGCCGTCGCGATCGGTTTTCCGTCATCGCTGACCGCCACAATCCCCGCTTGCCGCATCGCCGCGATTTCCGCAATCGCCTCGCCTTCGCTGCCTACGCTCGCCGCGCCAATCGGCCACACGCGAACGCTGGCACCCGTCTTTGCGCGATCCAGAATGAATCGCGTAACGCTGGCGCTGTCGTTCACCGGTTTTGTATTCGGCATGCAGCAAACCGCGGTGAATCCTCCACGCGCAGCCGCCTTCGCCCCGGTCTCAATGGTTTCCGAGGACTCCTGCCCGGGTTCGCGGAGATGCGCATGAAGGTCAATAAAACCCGGAGTGACGATCAGCCCGCCGGCGTCGAATACCTCGAAGCTGTTGCTCGACGAAATTTTCCCAGCCGGCACAACCTCGCCGATTCGCTCGCCGTCCAGCAAAATGTCGAGGCTCGCGTCCGTGTTGCGCGCGGGATCGACCACGCGTCCATTCCTAACGAGAAGCATGCGATGGGTCCTTTACGTCTGCGGCGCGTCGATTGCCCGGTTGCTGTGCTTCACTGGACGGATGTGTGCCCTCCTCGTCATGACCAGCACACAACAAAAAGAGCAGCGCCATGCGCACCGCGATGCCGTTCGTCACTTGCTCCAGCACACACGATTGCGGACCATCTGCGACCTCCGGCGAAATCTCAATACCGCGGTTCATCGGCCCTGGATGCAGCACAATCGCGTCCCGGTTGGCACGGCGCAGGCGCTCGCCATTCAATTGATACAGCAAGACATAATCATTCGCCGAGAGCGCGGGCTCGTGCAACCGTTCCGTTTGCACCCGGAGCACAATGACAACGTCCGCGCCGTCCAGCGCTTCCTCCACATTAAATACGCACCGGATCGCTGCCGGTGGAGCGATTTGCTCCAGTTCCCGAGGAACCCACATCGCTGGACCGCAAAGCGTTAGGCGGCACCCGAATTTTCCGAGCAGATGAATATCCGAGCGCGCCACGCGGCTGTGCTGGATGTCTCCCAGAATCGTGACATTCAAATTGTTGATTTTGCCTTTCCGGTCACGAATGGTGAGCGCGTCCAGCAAAGCTTGCGAAGGGTGCTCGTGCGTGCCGTCACCCGCATTGATCACCGGGATATCCAAGTGTCGAGCAACAAAGTCCGCAGCGCCGGAAGCCGCATGGCGCATCACCAGGCAGTCCGGCTTCATGGCATTCAACGTATGCGCCGTATCGAGCAGGGACTCGCCCTTTTTCAGGCTCGATGCTTCCGCTTGCAGGTTCATGATATCCGCGCCAAGCCGCGACGCCGCGGTTCCAAAGCTTATGCGCGTGCGCGTAGAGCTTTCAAAAAAGGCCAGCGCTACGGTCTTACCGCGTAACGTAGCTAATTTCTTTAAGGGGTGCTTCTGGATCTCCTGGAACGGCTTGCTTTGATCGAGAAGAAAAGTAAGTTCGTCCGCCGAGAGCGGTTCAAGAGCAAGCAGATCACGAAACCGATGGGTCACATTTTCACTCTAACTTTTAGTGCGATCTTGAAGCCTTTCCCAACAAGCCAACTCGCCGACCACTCCTGAAGCTATCCGATAGGATAGCCGAAGGACCTCAACACATGCACCGCCGAACCTCTCACCAACGCCTATCCTTCCACCCGATCCACCAACACCACACGTTCTTCGCTATCTATCTCGCGCAGGCGCACCTCGATAATCTCGGTATTGCTGGTCTGCACCGCGCGTCCGGTGAATTGCGCCTCGATGGGCATCTCGCGATGCCCACGATCGATCAGCACACAGAGCGACACGCGCTTAGGACGGCCCAGATCAAAGAGTCCATTCATGGCCGCGCGAATGGTGCGGCCGGTATACAAAACGTCGTCGACCAGCACCAGGTCCATGTTGTCCACGCCGAACGGAATGTCGGAGCTCTGCAGCACGGCGTGCGATGCAACCTTCGACAAATCATCGCGGTACAGCGTGATGTCCAGCGTGCCAACCGGCACCTCTACACCATCGATGTCGCGCATCGCCAACGCAATCCTCTGCGCCAGCGGCACGCCACGCCGCCGAATACCGATGAGCGCCAAATGCTTGGTCCCGCCGCTTTTTTCCACGATTTCGTGCGCCAGCCGCTGCAATGTGCGATCGATTTCGGGCGCAGACATAAGTTGTGCTTTTTCAACAATGCGCATAGTCGCGTAATCCTAGCACAAGGAGCGACATCCAATGCTGGCTGTCGTGCCTTCAATGGAGGCCGCCACGATGCAGGGTCTACCGAGAAAAGACGAGAGAGAGCTGCAAAGGCACCATGATAAACTCCCGCGCGGTGAATGAGATGAGCATGCCTCACGGAATCCATAGGAGCCACGCGTCAATGATAGGAAAATGGTTGGTTTGGGCGGCGTTTGCGGCAGCATCGGTTCCCACCTCCCTGGGGCAGACGCCGTCAGCAACTGTTGGGCAGCCTACCTCCACTAGAGAGAAAAGGCCGCGAGGATCAATCAGGAGGGCGTCTACACGCCCCAAACTGGTGGTCCTGCTCGTTGTCGATCAGATGCGCGGCGACTATGTCGATAAATTCCTGCCGCAATGGACCGGCGGCCTCCGGCGTCTTGTCGAGGAAGGCGCCTGGTTTCGCGATGCGGCCTATCCC
>WNEZ01000579.1_pt1 | contig 29627 bp, 24 predicted proteins | sample 5400521 | NCBI WGS metagenome assembly WNEZ01 (sample SAMN13153339, study PRJNA577476) | soil metagenome | isolation source: 120 cm saprolite under Douglas fir tree site 2 hole 1 replicate 1 | place: USA:California | collected 2015-04-18 | reverse complement strand
TGACGGTGAAAGCCTCAAAGAGTCCGATCCGAAGGCCCGCAGCGTTCAGGAATACAAGGACGCGGCTGGCGTCGACGAGGGCATGGACGGCGTCTCAACGCGCTTCGCATTCAAGATCCTGGCCGCGACGTTCAATCACGACACCGCGGAGCTTGGCGCAGATCCCGTCCATCTGATGTATGCGCTGGAGCAGTCGATCCGCCGCGAGCAGCATCCCGAGGAAATCGAGAAGCGCTACCTCGAATTCATCAAGGCCGAGCTCGTGCCACGCTATGCGGAATTCATCGGCCACGAGATCCAGAAAGCCTATCTCGAATCCTATTCGGATTACGGCCAAAACCTGTTCGATCGCTACGTCGATTATGCCGATGCCTGGATCGAAGACCAGGACTTCAAGGACCCCGACACCGGCCAGTTGCTCAATCGCGAGCTTCTCAACCAGGAATTGACCAAGATCGAGAAACCCGCAGGGATCGCCAACCCGAAGGACTTCCGCAACGAGGTCGTCAAGTTCTCGCTGCGGTCGCGTGCCCAGAACAGCGGCAAGAACCCGTCCTGGACCAGCTATGAAAAGATTCGCGAGGTCATCGAGAAGCGGATATTCTCCCAGGTGGAAGACCTTCTTCCGGTGATCTCGTTCGGCTCGAAAAAGGACGGCGAGACCGAAAAGAAGCACGGTGAATTTGTCGAGCGCATGGTGGGACGCGGTTATACCGAGCGTCAGGTTCGCCGGCTCGTCGAATGGTACATGAGGGTGAAACAAGCCGGCTGAGGAGGCGGATGCAAGCGTGGCCATGCACATCGTCGATCGGCGTCTGAATCCGGGCAGCAAGAGCCTTGAGAACCGCCAGCGTTTCTTGCGTCGTGCCAAGGCGCTGGTTCAGGGTGCCGTCAAGAAATCCTCGCAGGACCGCGACATCAAGGATGTCCTGGAAGGCGGCGAGGTCAGCATCCCTCTCGACGGTATGAATGAACCGCGCTTTCGTCGCGAAGGCGGCACCCGCGACATGGTGCTTCCCGGAAACAAGAAGTTCATCGAAGGCGACATACTTCCTCGCTCGGGCCAAGGCAGCGGACGAGCGTCCGATCCCGGCGAAGGCGATGGCGAGGATGCGTTCCGTTTCGTTCTCAGCCGCGACGAGTTTGTCGACCTGTTCCTCGACGACCTCGAATTGCCGGATCTTGCCAAGCGGAAGCTCGCGGAAGCCGAAAGCGAGGGACTTCGCCGGGCCGGCTATGCGACCACCGGCTCGCCCGCGAACATTTCGGTGAGCCGCACGGTGCGGCTCGCTTTGGCGCGGCGGGTGGCATTGCGACGACCGCGGCCGGAAACGATCGCGGAGCTTGAGGCCGAACTCGCAGACTGCGACGAGGCCCGCCGCATCGAGCTGATGGCCGAGATCGCCGCGCTAAAGGCAAAACTGCGCCGGATTCCGTTCATCGATCCGATCGACATCCGATACCGCCGCTTCGAAACCATGCCGAAGCCGGTAGCCCAGGCCGTCATGTTTTGTCTGATGGACGTGTCCGGCTCGATGTCCGAGCATATGAAGGATCTGGCCAAGCGGTTCTACATGCTGCTCTACGTATTTCTGACGCGGCGCTATCGCCACGTCGAGATCGTCTTCATTCGCCATACCGACCGCGCGGAAGAGGTTGACGAGGATACTTTCTTTCACGGGCCGGCATCGGGCGGTACCTTGGTATCGAGTGCGCTGCAGGCGATGCACGAGATCGTCAGGTCACGGTTTCGCCCCGCGGACTGGAACATCTACGCCGCACAGGCCTCTGACGGAGACAATTCCGGTTCGGACGGAGCTGCCGTGAGCCGGCTGCTTACCGAAATGATACTGCCGGTCAGCCAGTTCTTCGCCTACCTGGAAGTCGGCGAGACCGGCGGCAGCACGTTCGATATGCCCGATTCATCGCTCTGGACGCTGTATCAGCGCTTGCGCGCCGAAGGGGTGCCGCTGTCGATGCGCAAGGTCAGCGACCGCAGTGAAATCTTTCCGGTCTTTCACGACCTGTTTCACCGTCGTCGCAAGCAGGAGAAGGCGCCATGACCGCGACTGCCGGATGCCTGTTCGAGGGAGCGGACTGGGACTTCACGAAGTTGCAGCGCATCCACGACGCCTGCGAGGAGATTGCGCGATCTGAACTCGGGCTCGACACCTATCCCAACCAGATCGAGGTCATCACCGCCGAGCAGATGCTGGATGCATACTCCTCGGCCGGCATGCCGCTGTTCTACAAGCACTGGTCTTTCGGCAAGCATTTCGCGCATCACGAGGCGTTCTATCGCAAAGGCATTATGGGCCTCGCCTATGAGATCGTGATCAACAGTTCGCCGTGTATTTCCTATTTGATGGAGGAAAATACCGCGACCATGCAGACGCTGGTGATCGCCCACGCGGCGTTCGGCCACAACCATTTCTTCAAGAACAACTATCTGTTCAGGCAATGGACCGACGCCGAGGGAATTCTCGATTATCTTGATTTCGCCAAAAGCTACGTGGCGCAGTGCGAGGAGCGGCACGGCCGGCTCGCGGTCGAGCAGACGCTCGATGCGGCGCACGCCCTGATGTCGCATGGGATCGATCGCTATCCCGGCAAGAAAAAACTCGATCTTCGCGCGGAAGAAAAGCGCGCGGGAGAGCGCCGCCAGCACGAGGAGAGTGCATTCAACGATCTGTGGCGGACCGTTCCGACTGGCCCCGCCAAGAGCGCGGAATTGCTGAGTTCGGAGCGGCGCCGCAACCTGCTCGGGCTGCCCCAGGAAAATCTGCTGTATTTCCTCGAAAAGACCGCGCCGCGACTGCAGCTATGGCAGCGCGAGTTGCTCCGGATCGTGCGGCACATCGCGCAGTATTTCTATCCCCAGAGTCAGACCAAGGTCATGAACGAGGGCACCGCGACCTACGTGCATTACCGCATCATGACCCGGCTGCACGAGCAGGGCCGGCTTTCCGACGGCAATTTTCTGGAATTCCTGTCGTCGCACACCAACGTGGTGTTTCAGCCTGACTTCGACGATCCGCGCTTTTCGGGTTTTAATCCTTACGCGCTCGGCTTCGCGATGATGCAGGACATCGAGCGCATCGTCTCCAATCCTGACGACGAGGATCGTCAATGGTTCCCGGACATCGCCGGCACCGGTGACGTGATGGCGGTCCTGCGTAATGTCTGGGCCAACTACCGCGACGAAAGTTTCATCAGTCAATTCCTCAGCCCGCGGCTAATTCGGCATTTGCGGCTGTTTCATCTGCATGACGATCCGGAGCAACGCGCCGGCATCAGGGTCGATGCCATCCATGACGAACGCGGTTATCGTCGTGTTCGTCGTGAACTGGCGCGGCAGTACGACGTCGGGTACATCGATCCGAACATCGAAGTGGTCGACGTCGACCTTGCCGGAAATCGTCGCCTGATGTTGCGCCATGCGGTCGTGAAAGGCGCCCAGTTGAACGAGGTGGACGCCAAACGCGTGCTTCAGCACCTCGCCGATCTCTGGAGCTATGACGTATCGCTCGTCGAAGTCGACGCGTCCGACAACGTCCTCAAGGAATACGTCCTGAACCCCCGAGCGCTCGCCGCAGCAGCGTAAATGCTTGCCGGTGAATTTCGGACGGCTTTGATGGCCGCGCCGCGCGAGGTGCTGCGTTTTCCGAATCCGCCAGGTCAATCGATACTTAATCGCGGCAAACGAGGCGAACGTTCAATCGTTCCTGGCGCCTTTAGGTGCCGCCTCGAACGGCCGATCCGGATGCATGTGAAACGCAAGTCCGGCGCCGAGCAACAATAGACCAATCGAGCCGGCAAATGGCCAGGTCCAACTTCCGGTCCGATCGATCAGATAGCCGAACACGAAGGGCGAAATAATGCCGGCAACGCCGAAGCCGAAATTCATCATGCCGCTCGCGGATCCGGAATATCTTGGCGCAATGTCCATCGGAACTGCCCAGATCGGCGCGACCACCAGCTCGACGGAAAAGAATGCCGCGGCGAGTGAGATCGCCGCAACGTTGACATCGTGAACCAGTATCACTGGAATCAGGAACAGAAAGCCGCCGAGCATACCGGCGACGATGACGTTACGTCGCGCCGCAGCCCGGTCGCCGGTGCGGTGCAGGATCCGGTCGCTCACCACGCCGCCCAGGGTGTCGCCGATCACGCCGGCAAGGAAGACGCCGGCTGAATAGAATGCCGATCGCGTCAGGTCCTGCTGATAGTTCTGGTAAAAGAACGACGGTATCCAGCTCAGGAACAGCCACAGCGTCCAGCCGTAGCAAAAATCGACCGCGGTCACCGGCAGCATGCGGCGAAATAATCTGAACCACGGCACCGGCTCGGTCGCATCGCCCCGGCTGCGCACGGGGAGTGTCGCAAGTTCCTTCGCGGTCAGCGGCGGCGCTGTCGGTATGTCGCGAAAGTACCACAACCAGACCAGGACCCAGCCAAGGCTCAGGAATGCCAGGACAACGAACGCACCACGCCACGATACCAGCCCAACCAGCGCGGCGATCAGAGGCGGCGTTACCGCGTTTCCGATCCGCGCAGACGAATGCGTGATGCCCTGCGCGAAACCCCAACTGCGCTCCGGCACCCATGCCGCCATCGCGCGGGTCGCGGTCGGAAAGGTCGCGCCTTCGCCGATCCCCAGAGCAAGCCTTGCTGCGAACAGGCTCGCAAGCCCGCCGACGATGCCGGTTGCCGCCGTCGCGGCGCAGACGATAAGACCGCTGACGAACAGCGTCCGACGTGCATCGAATTTGTCGCCAAAGTAGCCTCCGATCAGCTGGAACAGCGCATACGGATAGGCGAATGCCGAAAAAGCCAGGCCGAGCTGCGTGTTGCTGAGGTTAAGCTCCGCCTTGATCAGTGGCGCGGCGGTGGAAATGTTGACCCGATCCACGTAGAGGATCAGGTACATGAGGCAGATGATCAACAGGACCGTGTTGGAAACGCTCAGTCTGCGCATCAGGCCGGCGCCGCGCTGCCCTTGATCTGCGTTCGGTGCATGATGCGGCGTGTCGAGGCGTCGAACGGGTCGCGCCGATGCATGGTACAGCGGTTGTCCCACAGCACGAGGTCGCCGACCTGCCAGACGTGCTCCCAGGCGAACTCCGGCCGCGCGACGAAATCCCAGAGCTCATCGAGCAAGGCCTCGGAGTCGGCCAGTTCGAGCCCCACGAGATACGCATTGCGTCGGCGGCCGAGATAAAGCATGCGCCGCCCGGTGTCGGGGTGGGTGCAGACCAGCGGGTGCACCGCGCCCGGTGACACCAGCGGGTCGTCGGTCGCGGTGACGCCCTGGCGCAGATAACCGCCGCTGTTGTAGGTACCGTCGTGCTTGATCTTGAGGTCCGCGATCCGGCGCTTCAGTTGGTCCGGCAGTGCTTCGTAGACAGCGTACATGCTGCAAAACGAGGTGTTGCCACCGGCAGGCGGCACTTCGAGAGCGTAAAGCATGCTCGCCATCGGCGGAACATCGAGATACGACATGTCGGTGTGCCATACGGCTTCGCCGGCGCCGAGGCTGCCGATCGGCTGGCCGTTCACGGTCACGTTTGAAACGATGTAGATTTCAGGCAGCCCCTCGACGAAGCGCCGTCCGGTTTCCTGTATCGGGGCCCAGTCGAGGTCGCCGAAGCGGCGGCTGAATGCGATGAGCTCACCGTCGCTGAGCGTCTGGCCACGCACCAACAGCACCTGATGGTCGTGCCAGGCGCGCTCGAGCGCCGCGAACTGCGACGCATCGAGATCTCTGAGATCGATGCCGCGCACCTCGGCGCCGAGTGGCGTCCCGGTCGAGATCACGTCGATCGGATCACTGCGGACGTCGCGCGCAACTTCACTCTCGACGCTCAAAACCATCGGAACCTCCAGCGGCGTGGATCAATCGGCAAACACTATCATCGCATGGTGGGCGAGGGAAGCTTACGGCACGACCACGATCAGCGGCGCCCGCCGGACCTTGTCGCCGGAAAAGCGCCACGAAACTCGCAGCAAGATGAGACGACTTCGCTGCCTGGTCGGTGGCGTAACGGTCGCAATGAAGTTATGTTTTTGCGATAGAGATATCGTCGCGGCACAGACCGTTCATCGCATGCTCATGCCGTTCGAGAAGGTCGGCGTGCGGAATGGCCGAAGGTTATTGGTTGGCCCCGGATCAGGTTTGCAGGAAAACCCTGGCGATGGTTGTACTAGAGCGTTTTCAACCGAAAGCCTGCCCCGGACTTGATCCGGGGTGGAGACCGGTTCGCGTCAAGAAAACGCGTCAAATCAAGAATCTTGAGCCCCGTTTCGATTCTATCGAAACGGAAAGGGCTCTAGCGTTGGCGACAGCTTCGTGAATGAGGCCCATGGCGAAGCGGCCGCGCCAGAGCAGCAGGATCGTTTCATTCCGCTGCGGAAGTCGGATATTGTCGGCGGGCTTGTCGCCGAGGGCTGCCTTGACGACGCCGAGCAGGCGAGACTCAGGCAATTTGCCCGCATGCTGGGCGCCATTTTTCACTACCAGTATTTCGAAGAACTGGACCGGCTGCGCGAGGCGTATTTCTACTTCGATCCGGAGATCGATCCGAAAGCTTGCGGTCCCGCGAACGATCTCGAAGCGGCCTATCGCAGCCTGAGCGAGGAATTCGTCCGTGTCATGACGGACGCCAATTTCATCGAGATCACGCACGACGAGATCACGCGTGCCTTTGCCGAGCGCGCCTTGGTGCGGGTGAAGATCAAGGCGCCGGTCGAGGACTATCGCGACGTCCGCATGTTCCGCCGCGGGCACCACATCGAGACCATCGAGGTTCCCTCCTGGTTAGGCTGGCGCCAGCGTCCTCTCGAGGTCGGGGTCTACGACGACGTTGTCATGATGGTCGCGACCAGGCCGGACGGCGTCAACCCAGCCGATGCGCACAAGACGCCCGCAAGCGTGAGGCGGGGCAAACAGAAAATCCGCGCCGGCGCGGTGCTGTTCAAGTATTTCCGCCACATCGCCCGCGCCGATCTCAAGGCCCTGTTTCCCAATGTGCGGGTGATGATGAGCCTGTCCGATCACCTTACGCTGGGCGTGCCGGCGGTTGTCGGTGGTGTGCCGATCCTGATCAAGCTCGCCTCGACCGTGACCGTGTTGTTTCTCGTCGCCGGCTTCTATCTCGGTCTCACCGGCACGATCGGCGATAACGACACGGAGCAGGCGCTCGCCGCGCTCAGCGGCCTGTTCGCGCTCGGCGCGTTCATGCTGAGGCAATGGGGTAATTTCCACCGCCAGTCGTTGATTCATCAAAAGCAGCTCACCGACAATATCTACTATCGCAACGTCAACAATAATTCCGGCATCTTCAACTACATCATCGGCGAGGCAGAGGAGCAGGATTGGAAAGAAGCGCTGCTTGCGTATTACGGCCTGCTGACGGCGGAAGCGCCGCTCACACGCGAGGCGCTCGGCGCGCGTATCGCGGAGCTGCTGGCGCGCGTGTTCGGCATCTCGACCAGCTTCGAGATCGACGACGCCCTGGCGCGCTTGAGGCGCCTTGATCTGCTCGGCGAAACCGACGGCCGCTTTTCGGTGTCGCCGCTTGCCGACGCGCTCGCGCGGCTCGACAAGGAGTGGGCGGAGTTTTTCGGGACCGCGGCCGGCAGGAAGTATTAACGCAGGCTGGCGTTGATCTTGTCCAGCACGGCGGAGCCCGGGCACAGCGCGGCCTCGCCAAGCTGGTTAAGCGGCGTATCCACCGTGTCGAGGTGGCTGTGCAGGTCTTCCGATTCAGGATCGACGTAAAGCAGGCCGGTGACGATCTGGCCCATGGCGGCGTGCTTTTGCAGGAATGACATCGCGCCGACCCGATCATGCGGGTCATAGTCCGCAGCGATCTTGCGCAGCGCTATCCTGGTGCCGTCGTGCTGCTCGACCTCCTGCACCGTACCCGGCGCGTAATCGACCGTGATCGGGTCGCGCCCGGTGATGACGTCCAGGCGATTCACCGCGTCATTGTGCTCGCGCACATAATCAAAGCTCTTGGTCGAGCCGGCATGGTTGTTGAAGGCGACGCAGGGGCTGATCACGTCGATGAAGGCCGCGCCCTTGTGCTCGATGGCGGCCGCGATCAGCGGCACCAGCTGGGTCTTGTCGCCGGAAAAGCTCCGCGCCACGAAGCTCGCGCCGAGTTGCAGCGCGATCGCCACCAGGTCGATGGCGTTGTCGGTATTCATCACGCCGCGCTTGTTCTTCGAGCCGCGGTCGGCGGTGGCCGAGAACTGGCCCTTGGTCAGGCCGTAGACGCCGTTGTTCTCGACGATATAGGTCATGTTGACGGCGCGCCGGATCGAATGCGCGAACTGGCCGAAGCCGATCGAGGCCGAGTCGCCGTCGCCGGAAACGCCGAGATAGATCAGATCGCGGTTGGCGAGATTGGCGCCGGTCAGCACCGACGGCATGCGGCCATGCACCGAGTTGAAGCCGTGCGAGCTGCCGAGGAAATAGTCCGGCGTTTTCGAGGAGCAGCCGATGCCGGAAATCTTGGCGACGCGATGCGGCTCGATCGAAAGCTCAAAGCAGGCCTCGATGATCGATGCGGTAATCGAGTCGTGGCCGCAGCCGGCGCACAGCGTCGAAATCTTGCCCTCGTAATCGCGGTGGGTAAAGCCGAGATCGTTCTTCGGAAGGCCGGGGTGCTGGAACTTGGGCTTGACGATATAGGTCATGACTTCACCTTGCGGAGCGGGGTCAGTTTGAGCTGATCCTGATGGGCGCCGATGGCGCCGGCGATGAAGCGCGCCGTAATCGGTGTGCCGTCATAATGCACGATCGGGATCAGCCGAACCGGATCTATGCCGTTCTCGTTGACGATCAGCGAACGCAGCTGCGAATCGCGGTTCTGCTCCACCACGTAGACGAAGTCGTGGTCGGCGATGAAGCTTGCGACGCTGGAATGGAACGGGAAGGCGCGAATGCGAAGCCTGTCGAGCAGATGCCCGCGCGCCTCCAATAGCCCGATCGCCTCGTCCATGGCCGGCGCAGTCGAGCCGAAATAGATCACGCCGTATTTGGTGAGCTTGGCGGCGTTGGCCTGCAGCGGCCGCGGCACCATGTCCTGCGCGCCCTCGAATTTGCGCACCAGGCGCTGCATGTTGTCGGCGTAAACCGCACCCTCTTCGGAATAGCGCGCGTAACGGTCGCGCGAGGTGCCGCGGGTGAAGAACGAGCCCTTGGTCGGGTGGGTGCCGGGATAGGTGCGGTAGGGGATGCCATCGCCGTCGATGTCGAGATAGCGTCCGAAGTCGCGGCCATCGTCCAGCATCTCGGCCGTCATCACCTTGCCGCGGTCGTATTGCCTGGCGTCGTCCCACTTCAGCGGACGGCTAAGCCTGTGGTTCATGCCGATGTCGAGATCAAGCATCACGAAGATCGTGGTCTGCAGGCGTTCGGCGAGATCGAAGGCTTGCGCGGCAAATTCAAACGCCTCAGCCGGGTCTTCCGGAAACAGCAGCACATGCTTGGTGTCGCCGTGCGAGGCATAGGCGCAGGCCAGGATGTCGCATTGCTGGGTGCGCGTCGGCATGCCGGTCGAGGGACCGGCGCGCTGCACGTTCATGATCACGGCCGGAATTTCGGCGAAGTAGGACAGGCCGATGAACTCCTGCATCAGCGAGATGCCGGGACCTGAGGTGGCGGTGAAGGCGCGCGCGCCATTCCATGACGCGCCGATCACGATGCCGATCGAAGCCAGTTCGTCCTCGCCCTGAAAGATGGCATATTTCGCCTTGCCGGTTTTAGGATCGTGCCGCAGCTTCTTGCAGTGACTGCCGAAGGCGTCGGCGAGCGACGATGACGGTGTGATCGGGTACCATGCGCACACGGTGGCGCCGCCATATACCGCGCCGAGCGCGGCCGCGCTATTGCCCTCGATGAAAATGCGGTCGCCGACCTTGTCGGCCTTCTTGACGCGCAGGCCGATCGGACATTTCAGATTTTGCAGCGCCCAGTCGCGACCGAGATGCAGCGCGTGGATGTTCGAGGACAAGAGCTTTTCCTTGCCCTTGTATTGTTCGCCGATCAGTTGCTCGACGAGCTTCGGATCCATGTCGAGCAGGGCGCACAGCGCGCCGAGATAGATGATGTTCTTGAACAGCTGGCGCTGGCGCGGGTCGGTATAGGTCGAATTGGTGATGGCCGTCAGCGGCACGCCGATCACCGTGACGTCGGCGCGGAATTTCGACGTCGGCGTCGGCTTGGTCGAATCGTAGAACAGATAGCCGCCGGGCTCGATCGAGGCGAGGTCCTTGTCCCAGGTCTGCGGGTTCATCGCCACCATCATGTCGACGCCGCCGCCGCGGGCGCCGAGGTGCCCGGCCTCGGTGACCCGCACCTCGTACCAGGTCGGCAGTCCCTGGATGTTGGAGGGAAAGACGTTGCGCGGCGAAACCGGCACGCCGTGGCGCAGGATCGAGCGGGCGAATAGTTCGTTCGCGCTTGCCGATCCCGAACCGTTGACGTTGGCGAAGCGAACGACGAAGTCGTTTACGCCGCTGATCGGCTCTTTGTCGTTTACGCTGCTGATCGGCTCTTTGACTGGCATGATGAACCCGCGTGAGTCATGTCGATGAGATATTTCTGCATGTCCCACGCGCCGGTGGGACAGCGTTCGGCGCACAGGCCGCAATGCAAGCAGACGTCTTCGTCCTTCACCATCACCCGGCCGGTCTTGAGGCCGTCGGCGACATAAAGGTCCTGGTCGAGATGCGGCGACGGCGCTTTCAGCCGTGTGCGCAGATCGGCCTCCTCGCCATTCTCCGTAAAGGAGATGCAGTCCATCGGGCAGATATCGACGCAGGCATCGCACTCGATGCACAGTGGCGCCGCGAACACGGTTTGGATGTCGCAGTTCAGGCAGCGCTGTGCCTCACCGAGCGCGAGCTTGACGTCGTAGCCGAGTTCGACTTCCGACCGGATGTCCTTGAGCGCGATGATCTTGTCGCGATGCGGCACCTTGAAGCGCTTGTCGGCGGAGACGTCGTTGTCGTAGCTCCATTCGTGGATGCCCATCTTCTGCGATGAGATCTGCACGTCGGGAAGCGGGCGCTCGGCAATGTCCTCGCCGGACAGCAGCTTGTGGATCGAAAGCGCGGCATCGTGGCCGTGCGCCACGGCCCAGATGATATTTTTGGGGCCGAACGCGGCGTCGCCGCCAAAGAACACTTTTGGATTGGTCGAGCCCATGGTCTTGGCGTCGACCTTGGGCATGTTCCACTTGTCGAATTCGACACCGCAGTCGCGCTCGATCCAGGGAAAGGCGTTCTCCTGGCCGACCGCCACCAGCACGTCATCGCAGGCGATGGTCTGGTCCGGGTCGCCCGCGGGCACCAGATTGCGCCGGCCCTTGTCGTCATATTCGGCCTTCACCTTCTGGAAGGTGACGCCGGTGAGCTTGCCATTGTCGTGGGTGAACGCCTTCGGCACCATGAAATTGAGGATCGGAATGTCCTCGTGCAGGGCGTCCTCCTTTTCCCAGGGGCTCGCCTTCATCTCCTCGAAGCCGGAACGCACGATCACCTTGACGTCCTGGCCGCCGAGACGGCGCGCGGTGCGGCAGCAGTCCATCGCGGTGTTGCCGCCGCCGAGCACGATCACACGCTTGCCGATCTTTTCGACATGGCCAAACGACACGCTGGAGAGCCAGTCGATGCCGATATGAATATGGCTAGCGGCTTCCTTGCGGCCGGGAATCTTGAGCTCGCGGCCGCGCGGCGCGCCGGAGCCGACAAAGATCGCATCAAAATTTTCGCCGAGCAGCTTCTTCAGGCTGTCGATGCGCGTGCCGCCCTTGAACTCGATGCCGAGATTGAGGATGTAATCGGTTTCCTCGTCGATCACCGAATCCGGCAGCCGGAATTTCGGAATCTGCGTCCGCATCATGCCGCCGGCCTTCGGGTCGGAATCGAACACGGTGCAGTGGTAGCCGAGCGGCGCGAGATCGCGGGCCACGGTCAGCGAGGCGGGGCCGCCACCGACGATCGCGATACGCTTGCCGTTTTTCGGCGAGGGCCGCGGCATGCGGTGTTTGACATCGTCCTTGAAGTCGGCGGCGACGCGCTTCAGCCGGCAGATTGCGACCGGCGTCTCCTCGACGCGGCCGCGGCGACATGCCGGCTCGCACGGTCGATCGCAGGTGCGTCCGAGAATTCCCGGAAACACGTTCGATCTCCAATTGATCATGTAGGCGTCGCTGTAGCGGCCTTCAGCAATCAACCGGATGTATTCGGGAACTGGCGTATGCGCGGGACAGGCCCACTGGCAGTCGACAACTTTATGAAAGTAATCGGGAGCCGAGATATCAGTTGGTTTCATTCCTACCATGTCCGCGTGGGTGCGAGCGTGCGCGGCCTTTGATTTCTGTTGTGAACGCCCATCACGGCGTTGTTATGGGTGTGCTGCCATATCATGGACTTAATGAATCCGGCCATTCAATATGATCGACGATCCACTGAAAAGCCATTTTTGCTTAATCGCCATTCGCCATTGGTCTGGGCCCCCAGCTTTAATGCCGACCGGACAAATATGGCACTGCAGCAAATATCATCTTCTGAGGTTCGTGCCTTGATCTAGGACGACCGAATGTCGCTCTTCGCCAAGTCCCACATCAGTTTGTAGACGCCGGTCGAGATCGTTTCGGCGGCCATCGGCGCTGGCACATCCCCGAGGCGGTCGGTGATGGCCGCCGATACCGCACGCACATCCGTTGCATCGATCAGCACGAACCAGTCGCCAGAACCTGGATCGGAAACCGGGGGATCGTCGGTGATCGGCCTGGAAAGTGCCGGATCGCTCTCGATCAGATGCATGGAGATGATGCCGTCCAGCTTTTCGGGGTCGAGCCGGTCCCGCAGCGCGGTGCGCAACTTGCCCTTATCGCCGGCAGGGCGGAGGCGGACGATACCGAGCGCCGCGCCGCGACCCGCTCCGCGGCTCACCGTGATACGTGCGATCGCGCGAATCATGTTCTTGAAACGCGCGAGAGTTGTCTTCGACCAGTCGGTGGGGTTCATCAGAACGGTGCGATAGGTGGGGCTGTCGAGCACCTCGAAAGTCGCGGTGGAATAGAGGCAGAGATATTTCGGGGAGCCGGCATGCGCGACGTAGCGCCGGGCTTCAAGAAAGCCGTCGATCGCGACGCGCTCGAGCAGATGCTCGCGGTCGTACCATCGATTGAACTCGACTTCGTCCGATGGATCGATGTCCATCGATGTCAGCAGCATTCCTTTACCGGCCAATGGCATTTTGCAAACGTCCTTATCTGGTGATTTTGGAGGTGAGATCCGCGATCGCCTTCATCACGGCATCCCGGACGCCGGGATCGTACAGCTGATGGCCGGCGCCCTCGACGGAGCGGACTTCGGAACCGGCCCACACCGCCGCCAGCGCATGCGACATGGACGGCGGACACAACAGATCGTAGCGGCCTTGTACGATGATCGCGGGGATGCCAGCCAGCTTGTGGGCTTCCGCCAGCAGCTGCCCCGGCCGCATGAAGCAGTTGTTCTGAAAGTAATGCGCTTCCATGAACGGCGTGGCGGGCAGGGCGCGTGTCGAGTTTGGCGAATGAGGATCGAGCCTGACACGCCCCGAAACATGTCCGGAAAGTATTCGTTCGGTGTCGCCCCACGCGTGGGCGGCCGGACCGTGCACCGCAGGATCGGAATCGAGAATGCGGCGCCAGTAGGCATCGAGCGGCTGCGCGCGTTCCTCCGGCGGCAACAATTTGAGAAAATCATCGCTGAGATCGGGATAGAAGCGCGGCAGCGCGTCGAGAAATGCACCCTCCAGCTCAGCGCGGGTGCCGAGGAAGGTCGCGCGCAGGACGATGCCGGTGACCCGGTTGGGGTGGGCCTGCGCATAGGCCAAAGCCAGCGTCGCGCCCCAGGAGCCGCCGACGATGATCCAGCGCTCAAAACCAGATTTCTCGCGGATGATCTCCATGTCCGCGATCAGATGCGGCAGCGTATTGTGCTCGCGGCGGCCTTTTGGGCGGCTACGACCGGCGCCGCGCTGATCGAACAAGACGGCGTGGAAACGCTCGGGATCGAACAGCCGCCGGTGATCGGGCTGGCAGCCGCTGCCGGGCCCGCCGTGCAGATAAACCGCGGGGATGCCGTCGGCCCGGCCGACGGTTTCGACGTAGATCTCGTGGCCGTCGCCGACCGGCAGCAGCTGCGATGTCAGCGGTGCGAACGGATCGGAACGGTTGCCACTGGCTTTCCCCGCGTCGGCGTCAGGCGCCATGATCGCCGCCCGCCTCCAGCGTACCCCCGGCAAAATTGCGATAGATGAAACGCTTGTTGTCAGCCGCGGCTTCGGACTCGGCCAGTTTGAAAATCTGCTCGTGCAGCGGCGACAGCGTGCAGGCCGGATCGGTATTGGCGGCGTCGCCGGTCAGCGCGAAGGCCTGGCAGCGGCAGCCGCCGAAATCGATTTCCCTGAACTCGCAGCTTTTGCACGGCTCCGGCATCCAGCCGGTGCCGCGATAGCGATTAAACGCCTCGGAGTTCTGCCAGATCCAGGCGATCGAATGATTTGATCGCACCGACAAGAATTCGAGTCCGGTAATGGTTTCGGCGGCATGACAGGGCAGGATCTTGCCGGCGGGTGAAATGTTGAAGAACTGCCGGCCCCAGCCGCCCATGCATTTTTTCGGCCGCAGCGCGTAGTAATCCGGCACCACATAGTCGATCGCCAGAATGCCCTTGAGCCGGGCTTCGGCTTCCTCGACGATGCGGCTGGTCTCCTCGATCTGTTCGAGGGTCGGCATCAGCGCCGCGCGGTTCTTCAGGGCCCAGCCGTAATACTGCACATTGGCGACCTCCAGCCGGTCGGCGTCGAGATCGACCGCCATCTGGATAATGTCCGGGAGCTGATGCAGGTTTTGGCGATGCATCACCGCATTGACCGTCAGCGGCAAATCCAGTTCGCGCGTCCACTTCGCGACTTCGATCTTTTTCTCGTGTGCATTTTTCAAACCGGCGACGCGGTCGGCGACCACAGGCTCGTTGCCCTGAAAACTGATCTGGACATGGCACAGTCCGGCTTCCGCCAGCGCGGCAAGCCTTTCGCGGGTCAGCAGCACGGCGGAGGTGATGAGGTTGGAGTACAACCCGACATCGCTGGCGTGCTGGACAAGCTCGACCAGATCCTTGCGCGCGGTGGGTTCGCCGCCGGAGAAATGGATCTGCAGCACGCCGATTTCGGCCAACTCGGTGAGGACCTTCTTCCACTCCGCCGTGGTCAATTCGCTGCCGCCGCGCTCCAGTTCGACCGGGTTGGAGCAATACGGACATTGCAGCGGACAGCGATGCGTCAATTCGGCGAGCACGGCGAGCGGAATGCCGAAGGTTTCCGCCGTCGAGCCGCGCTGCTCAAGCACCGCGAGCCCGTCTGAGGGATCGCTGGCGGCCACAGCGGCATCTGTCAACGTTGGACTCATGACGTTTTCTCGCGCGCTTCGGTCAGAAATCCCTTGTCGGCAAGGTCCTGCAGCATGGCAATGACGTCGGTGGCAATCGCCGCACGGTCAGCGGCGTATTTTTCGGCGAGCAGATCAATCATTGCTTCGACGCTGCGGACGCCGTCGCAGAGTTGAAGGACTTCCACCGCGATCTCGTCCGGTGCCAGCACGCGTTCCGGCGCGAGGATGACCCACACCTGCCGCGTCTCATCGAATCTCAACTTGGCATGGCGCGGCAGAACCGGCCGGCTCGCCTCGCTGACACTGATATTGCGGCTGCGTAGGCCTGCCATCGCTTCGTCTCTGGTTTGCCGGTTTGGCCTTAGTTATCCTTAGCTCGCTTTGGGCACAAACGCCCCCGGCGGCACGTGGCCGTCGACATAGGCATGATACAGCGCGTCGAGCTGAACCCATAGCACATTGGTCTTGAAAAGCAGCGCATTGCAGACCGCTTCGCGCTGTTCGGGCGTGTTCGCATGGGTCTTGACGTAGTCGAGCGCGAAGTTGGCGTCGCGTGGCGCTTGCTGCATGCGGCGACTGAAATAGCTCATGATATCAGGATTGACGAAATCGTAATGCGCCAGCATGCCCGAAATACGCTCTTCATGCAGATTGGGCGCGAACAGTTCGGTCAGCGAGGAGGCGATGGCCTCGAGCGGTGTCTTGTCGCGGACGAAATGCACATAGGCTTCCACGGCGAAGCGCGTTGCCGGCAGGATGCCCTCGGTGGATTCGACGTAGGTGCTGTCCAGCCCCAGGCCTTCGGTCAGTTTCAGCCAGCGCTCGATGCCGCCTTCGGTGCCGAGATCGCCGTCATGGTCCTCGATCCGGTGCCGCCATTCAAGCCGGATGCCGCGGTCGCGGAAGCGCGAGATCACCACGGCGTCCTTGATCGGAATGGTGCTCTGGTAATAATAGCGGTTCAGCGCCCAGGCCTGCACCTGTCCCTTGTTCAGTTTGCCGCCGTGCAGCAGCCGGTGAAACGGATGCAGATTATGATAGCGCGTCGCGCCGATGTGGCGAAGCGCTGCTTCCAGTTCCTCAGCGCTGTTCAAGGGCGGGCTGCCGCCGCGCGAGAAGGCCGTCATGGTGTTTGCTGTGATGGCGTTCAAAGTGTGATCTCCGTTCCATCAGCGGGAATTTGCCAGCCGGCGCGCTCGACTATCTCGCGTTCCGCGGAGTCGCGCAGCAGCGCCGGGTTGGAATTGTTGATATGCAGAAAGATCTTCCGGTCGATATCGAGTCCGGCCAAGGCTGCGATAGCGCCAGTGGTGCCTGACATTGCAATATGTCCCATCCCTTGCCCTGTCTTGTTGCCGAGGCCGGCCGTGATCAACTCATCATCGCGCCACACCGTGCCATCGAAGAATATCAGCGATGCGCCGCCAAGCCGGGACTTGAGATCGTCCGTGACGTGAGCACAGGCAGCCAGAAAATACAGATATTTGCCGGTTGCCCTGTCACTGACGCGAAGTCCGAGCGTGTCGCCCGCGCCATCGCCTCCCGCGGGGTGATCCTTGCCTTCCAGGTACCACGCGCTCTTGCCGGGCACGGCGAACGGCAAGATCTCGATGCCGGACGGCGAGCCATCCGGCAAGGTTGGCTCGAACGTCTGGCTCACCTCGATCGGCCGGCGCCGCACGTTCTTCTCGTTCAGCACGTTGAAGATGCTGTTGCTGTTCAGGATCGAAAGCACCCGCGTGTGCGCGTAGATCGTGAACGGCCAGCCTTCGCGCATCGACAACAGCCCCGCGACCGCATCGATTTCGCCGTTGGTCAGGATCACGCCGGATATCGGACTATGGCGAAGTCTTCCGGCTTTGGGGTGCAGCTGCGGCGTCGCGATCAGTTGCTGACGCAGATCGGGAGACGCGTTGATCAAAAACCAGTGATCGCCATCGGCGCTGATCGCGATCGAAGCCTGGGTGCTTTGAAGTTCGGGATGCTCGGTTCGAGCTATCCGGCAAACCGGACATCCGCAGTTCCATTGCGGAACGCCACCACCTGCCGCGGCGCCCAGGACGACGACGCGAAGCATGATCCGTCTCCTGGAGATTCCAAAGCCTTGATATTCGCGATATTCGAGGCTTCATATTCAAACTGCGAAGGTGGACTCCGACATACACACGCTCCCGATCAGGAGCGTGTCACGCCGGGAGGTCCACCTGCGTTAAACGTGAAGTCGTGGCAGCCGCTTACTTGCGGGCGGCGCACGCATACATGTTGATTTCCATGCCAACCGGCACTTCGACGATCTTCGGGGTTTTCCAGGCCATTTTGGCTCTCCTTGAAAATGGGACGAACTCCGCCCTTCAGATAAACTAGTCGGATAAGAAAAGTTCGCCAGTGAAATCTTTTGTCATGGGTCCCTCCATTTTTATGCTGCAACGCGAAAGGAATTCACTTATTTGTGCGGGCGGGCGTCAAAACAAAGGCGGATCAACCGCTTCAAAATGCCGTCCATCCACCCCGAATGCAGACTTCTCGGCGTTGCGCGGCGAAGTTTGAGATAAAGACCTTGTGAGATGTCGCCCGGCTCAGGTTGGAGCCCTTAACGGAAGTGGTTTTTGACCCATGCCGCGATACTTTTTCAACACGCAAATCGGCGACGAATTGATTTCCGACCCCGAAGGCGAGGAGCTGCGGGATCTCGATCGTGCATGGGAAGTCGCGCGGGCGATGATCCGCGAACTGCTGAAGACCGAAGGCGCCGAGCGTGGCCTTTTGAGCGCGATCCTCGAAGTGACGGACGATGAAGGCGAGGTCGTGCTGGAGTTTCCCTTTGCCGAAGCGATGCTCGACATGACCGACGGGCCCGTCACCAAGCACTGACGTTAGCCGCAGTTATTCTGCGACACCCCGTCATTCCGGGGCACGCCAACGGGTCCGCGCAAAGCGCCGACCCGTTGGGACCATCCGGGAATGACTCCCCTGCATGTTTTCCGATTGCGCATCGACGGAAAAATATCGGAGAGTGCCGCTTTAGGAAGTCACCTCGCGCGGGTGCCGCAAGGACATAAGGCTTCCACTCAAGGGGAGGACATCATGATGATCTGCTCGTCGGCGCCGCGCAGCGTTTTGCTCGCTGGCGCTTTTGTTGGTGTATTTGCGTGCGTTGCGGTCGCGCAGCAGCCGGCCGATCCGGCTCCAGCGGCGACTGCCGCGCCGGCGCTTCCACCGGGTTCACCGCTCATCGGGCGGCCGGCCAGCGAAGCCGCCGCAAAACTTGCGCCGGTGGCGCCGCCTCCGATTCCAGCAGCCCCGGACAAGCTGCCGACCGCCAAGCTTAAGGTCCCGGCCGGCTTCAACCTCGAGGTCTACGCCGCCGGCATGGCGAATGCGCGGTCACTGGCCGAAGGCGACAAGGGTACGGTGTTCGTCGGCAGCCGCCTCGTCGACAAGGTCTACGCCGTCGTCAACAAGGACGGCAAGCGATCGGTGAAGGTGCTTGCCTCTGGCCTCTACCGGCCCAACGGCGTGGCGTTCAAGAACGGCACGCTCTACATCGCCGAACTCTCGAAGGTGTCCAAGATCGACAAGGTCGAGGAGGTCATCGACAATCCGCCAAAACCAACCATGATCTACGACAACCTGCCCAAGGACGAAGCCCATGGCTGGAAGTTCATCGGCATCGGGCCTGACAACAAATTGTACGTTCCGGTCGGCCAGCCCGGCAACAACGTGTTGCATGACGACGCGCACGGCCAGATCAGGCGGATCAATCTCGACGGCACCGGGGCCGAGGTCGTGGCGCTTGGCGTTCGCAACTCCGTCGGTTTCGATTGGCATCCGGAAACCAAGCAGCTCTACTTCACCGACAACGGACGCGACTGGATGTCGGAGGATGTTCCTCAGGATGAACTTAATCGCGTCACCAAAGCGGGTGAGGATTTCGGCGCACCTTACTGTTATCAGGGAAATATCTCGGATCCCGAATTCGGCTGGGGACATTCCTGCAGCGAATTCACGGCGCCGGTCGGATTGATGGGTCCGCATGCGGCCGCGCTCGGTATGCGGTTTTATACCGGCGGCATGTTTCCAAAGAGTTACAAGAACGCCATCTTCGTGGCGCGGCACGGTTCATGGAACAGGTCGAAGAAATTTGGCGGCGATGTCGTTGTCGTCAAACTGAACAAGGACGGCACGGTCAAGTCCGTGGAGCCGTTCATCACCGGCTTCCTGGAAGACAACAAATATGTCGGCCGGCCGGTCGACGTGCTGCCGATGAAGGACGGTTCGTTGCTGGTCTCCGACGACTGGAACGGCGCCGTCTATCGCATCAGCTACGGCAAGCCGAAGGTGGCCGCGCGGTAAAATCGGTAGCAACAAAACTTGAATTCGTCATTGCGAGCCGACGGGTCGGCGCCAACGGGTCGCGCGAATGCGCGCCCGATGACAGGCGCCGCGCCGCCCGATGACTGGCTCCGCGAAGCAATCCATAGCTGCACCAAAAAGCTGGATCTTCGTCGCGTTGCTCCTAGGAAGAAAGTGGGAAAACTCCCCGAGCCCTATCGCCTTGATTCACCACACTTTCATCCATCAGGGTCGGCCCCAAGGCCGGTACGGAACTCGCAATGACGAAAACGTTTCAATTCTTGATCGTCGCCGCCGGGACCAGTAATGCGTAAAATAATCGCGGCTTTGGCGTTCGCCTTCATCGCAACTTCCGTCAACGCGGAGACGATCGCCGAGCGTGCCGCGCCGTGCCTTGCCTGTCATGGCGAAAAGGGACAATCCGAAACCGAAAATACCCCGTCGCTCGGCGCGCAGCAGGCGCCTTACGCGCTGATCCAGCTTTTCATGTTTCGTGAAAAGCTGCGCGTGTTCGAGCCGATGAACGAGATGGCGAAGGCGCTCAGCGACGACGACCTTCGCACGTTCTCCGATTTTCTTGCCACCTTGCCGAAGCCGGCGCCGCCGGCTGATACCGGCGATCCGGCGCGGCTGCAGCGCGCCCTGGCGCTGGTGCAGCAGCATCGCTGCAATTCCTGCCACAACACCGACTTTTCCGGCAAAGACAACGTCCCGCGCATTGCCGACCAGCGTGAGGACTATCTCGCCAAGACCTTGCGGGAATACAAGGACAACAGCCGCCACGGCTACGACGCCACCATGGCGGAGGTGCTGCAGCCGGTGACGCCGGAGCAGATCGCCGATCTTGCCTATTTTCTCGCCCGCGTGCGCTGAGCTTGTAGTCGCTGACACCGTTGTTTCCCGATGGCGCCGGCCTGTAGGCAGCGCTAAAAGACGGGCATTCAAACGGAGTTGGCAATGGAAGATCTTTGGCGTCTGTCGGCTGCGGATATCGCCGCCCTGATAAGGTCGAAAAAAGTTTCGGCGAAACAGACCGCATCGGCAGCGCTGGCGCGATTGGATGCGGTCAACCCGTCGATCAACGCCGTGGTTGATCACCGCCCGGAAGACGTGCTGGCGCAGGCTGCGGCCATCGATGCGGCGATCGCGCGAGGCGAAGCGGTGGGCCCGCTGGCGGGCGTGCCGGTCACCGTCAAGGTCAATATCGACCAGCAAGGGTTTGCCACCACCAACGGCCTCAAGCTGCAGCGCGATGTCATCGCCAAGACCAATAATCCGGTGGTGGACAATCTGCGCAAGGCTGGCGCGGTGATCCTCGGACGCACCAATTGCCCGGCATTTTCGTACCGCTGGTTCACCACCAATCTGATCCATGGCGACACCAAGAATCCGCGCGATGCGAGCATCACGCCGGGAGGCTCGTCCGGCGGCGCAGGTGCCGCGGTCGCCGCGGGCATCGGGCATATCGCGCTCGGCACCGATATCGCGGGCTCGATCCGCTATCCCGCCTATGCCTGCGGTGTTCATGGCCTGCGGCCTACCGTCGGTCGTATCGCAGCCTTCAATGCGTCACTGCCGGAACGTCCGATCGGGCCGCAGATCTCTGCGGTATCCGGCCCGCTCGCGCGCACCGTCGGCGACCTCAGGATGGCGCTGGCGGCAATGTCCGCCCATGACGCGCGCGATCCCTGGTGGGTCCCGGCGCCGCTGGAAGGGCCGCCAATGCCCAAGCGGGCCGCACTGTGTCTTCGTCCCGACGATCTTGAGACCGTCGCTGAAGTCAAGGCGGCCGTCGCCGACGCCGGCAAGCGCCTGGAGCGCGCGGGATGGGTGGTCGAAGAGATCGAAGACACGCCGCCGCTGCGGGAGGCCGCGGACCTGCAAACCAAGTTGTGGCTTGGCGATGGCTTTGAGGCGCAATTGGAGGCCGCCGAGCGTGAGGGCGATCCCGGCGCGCTGGCGTGCTTGCGCGGCAACCGAGCCAAGGTTTTCCCATTCGATGCGGCCGCGTATTCGAAGGCGCTGACGCGGCGGGCGACACTGGCGCGCGAATGGCTGGCGTTCTTCGAGACCTATTCGGTGCTGCTGATGCCGGTCTCCGCCGAGTTGCCGTTCCCCGACGGCCTCGATCTGCGCGACGACGTCTCGTTCACGCGGGTTTGGCGGGCGCAATTGCCGCAAATTGCTATTCCCTTCATGGGGCTGCCTGCGCTAACCGTCTCCACAGGACTGCTGGGGCGTGTGCCCGTCGGCGTTCAGCTCGTCTCCACCCGCTACCGCGAGGATCTGTGTTTGCTGGCCGGCGAGGCGATCGAAGCTGGCGGAACCCCGTCGGCGCCGGTCGATCCCGTGAGTTAAGTGAATTTCCGTTTCAAGCTGAAAGAAAACCGATGTCCGGCGTTCATGATTTCACGGCAAAATCGCTTGCCGGCGAGGACATTCCCCTGAAGCGGTTCGAGGGTCAGGTGCTCCTGATCGTCAACACCGCGAGCGCGTGCGGATTTACCCCGCAATACAAGGGCCTCGAGACGTTGCATCAGGCGCTTAACCCACGTGGCTTTTCCGTTCTCGGGTTTCCGTGTAACCAGTTCGGAAGCCAGGAACCCGGCGACTCCCGGCAAATCGAGCAGTTCTGCACCAGCAATTATGCCATCACTTTTCCGATGTTTGCCAAGATCGACGTCAATGGCACAGGCGCGCACCCGTTGTTTAACTATCTGAAGAGTGCGAAGTCCGGGTTGCTCGGCTCGTCGATCAAATGGAATTTTACCAAATTCCTGGTCGATCGCGCGGGCAAGGTGGTGGCGCGGCATGCGCCGACCGCGAAGCCGGAAGGACTGGTAAGAGAAATCGAGGCGCTATTGTGAACGAGAAGAATGATGCCATGACTGACCAATTGACCGACCAGTTGCCGGACCGTCTTTCGAGCGATCCGAAAAGCCCTTTTTACAACGCCGAGGTGCTGGCGCGCGATGTCGGCATTCGCTTCAAGGGCGTCGAGAAAACCAACGTCGAGGAGTATTGCGTCAGCGAGGGCTGGGTGCGGGTCACGGCCGGCAACGCCAAGGATCGCTACGGCAATCCGCTCACCATCAAGGTGCACGGTCCGGTGGAGCCTTACTTCCGCGACAAGGCGTCGTCCTGAAGCTGACTTGAAATGCAGCCATTAGAAAAAGTCGTCATGGCCGGGCTTGTCCCGGCCATCCACGTCTTTCTCGCTGCTGCACGGTTAAGACGTGGATGCCCGGCACAAGGCCGGGCATGACGAAGAAGTAGAAAGCCCCACCGCCATGTCTGTCCGCATTGTCGACGTCCGCGAAATCACAAAACCGATCTCCTCGCCGATCCGCAACGCCTATATCGATTTTTCGAAGATGACGACCAGCCTCGTCGCCGTCGTCACCGATAGGTTACGCGACGGCAAACCGGTGGTCGGCTACGGTTTCAACTCCAACGGCCGTTACGGGCAGGGCGGGCTGATCCGCGAGCGTTTCGCGCCGCGGCTCATGGAAGCCGATCCGAAGACCCTGCTCGATGAAACGAGCGACAATCTCGATCCGGACAAGGTCTGGGCGACGCTGATGGCGAACGAAAAGCCCGGCGGTCACGGCGAGCGCTCGGTCGCGGTCGGCACCATCGACATGGCGGTGTGGGATGCCGTGGCCAAGATCGCACGAAAACCGCTGTTTCGATTGCTCGCCGAGCGTCACGGACTTAACCCAAATCCCCGCGTGTTCGTTTACGCCGCCGGCGGCTACTATTATCCCGGCAAGGGCCTGTCGATGCTGCGCGGCGAGATGCGCGGCTATCTCGATCGCGGCTACAATGTCGTCAAGATGAAGATCGGTGGCGCGCCGATCGCAGAAGACCGCATGCGTATCGAGGCCGTGCTCGAGGAAATCGGCAGCCAGGCGCAACTCGCCGTCGATGCCAACGGCCGTTTCGATCTGGAGACCGCGATCGCGTATGCAAGAATGCTGCGCGACTATCCGCTGTTCTGGTACGAGGAGGCCGGCGATCCCCTTGATTTCCAGCTGCAGGCGGCGCTGGCGGAATTCTATCCCGGGCCGATGGCGACCGGCGAAAACCTGTTCAGCCATCAGGACGCGCGCAACCTCATTCGCTACGGCGGGATGCGGCCCGACCGCGACTGGCTGCAGTTCGATTGCGCGCTGTCTTATGGACTTTGCGAATATCAGCGCACGCTCGGCGTCCTGCAAACCTTGGGCTGGTCGGCGAGCCGCTGTATTCCGCATGGCGGCCATCAGATGTCGCTCAATATCGCAGCGGGGCTCGGCCTCGGCGGCAATGAAAGCTATCCCGACCTGTTCCAGCCCTATGGCGGTTTTCCGGATGGCGTGCGCGTCGAGAACGGTCACATCACCATGCCGGATTTGCCGGGCATCGGTTTTGAAGGAAAGTCCGATCATTACGCGGAGATGAAGGCGCTGGCGGCGTGAATTAGGGAGGAGTCATTCCGGGGCGCGTTGAAAACGCGAACCCGGAATCTCGAGATTCCGGGTCTGGTCCTTCGGACCATCCCGGAATGACGGCAGGTGGCGATTCAGGCTCTCACGACAGCCGCATATCCAATAGCCGCCGGCCTTCGGTCTTCAGCAGTTTTTTCACCGCACTGGAAGCGGCGATCTCGCCCTGGTTGGCGTAGGCTTCGTGGTTCTTCTCGATATCCTCGAGACGATAGAGATAGTTGACCATGATTCCTGCGGATTCGCGCATGCCCTTTGGCGAGCGATCGCCAAGCCAGTCGATCCGCTCCAGCCGCGCGCCGTTGCCGAGATGAAACCTCGCCACCGAATCGATCAGCCGGCCTTTTGAGGTGCGCGCTTTCAGGAAATAATGCGCCGCCAGCGGCTCGATCAGGGAGCGCAGTTGCGACGTCAGCTCGGCATTGTCGAACCAGTCCGGCTGGTCGAGATGAGCGAGCAGCGTCCGCTCTTCGTCGGACACCGGAACATCGCTCGCCTGCTTCAGCCATTTCATGAAGCCCGGCACCGGCGACAGCGTCACGAAATTCTCCAGCTTCGGCAATTCGCGCCGCAATTCCTCGACCACCTGCTTGATCAGGAAGTTGCCGAAAGAAATTCCACCGAGACCCCGTTGCGTGTTGGAGATTGAATAGAACACCGCGGTGCGGGCGCGCTCGACCGGCACCGGCCGCCGGTCTTCGGCGAGCAGCGGCGCGATCGCGGCGGGAATCGATTCCGTCAACGCCACCTCGACGAAGATCAGGGGCTCGTCGACCAGGGCGGGATGAAAGAACGCATAGCAGCGCCGGTCGATGGGATCGATACGGCGGCGCAGATCGTCCCAGTCGCGGATCTCATGCACCGCCTCGTAGCGGATGATCTGCTCCAGGATGTTGGCGGGCGTCGACCAGTCTATCCTGCGCAGCACGAGAAACCCCCTGTTGAACCAAGACGACAACAGATGCACGACGTCGCGGTCGAGCGCGGCAAGGTCCTTGTGGCCGTTCATGGCGCGCAGCAAATCGGCGCGCATCGCGACGAGCGCGCTGGTGCCGCCCGGCGCGCGATTCAGCTGGCGGATCAATTCCTGGCGCCGCGGCTCGGAGGCAAAGTGGAGATCGCTGGCGTCAGCGTCGGTCGGTTGCGCCCGCCAAGCCTCGATCGCCTCGGCAAGTTTTTCCCGGTCCGGACCGAAATCGCGGGTCAAGGTTTCGAAGAATGCAAGCCGGCCGGCCTCATCGAGATTATGGTAATGGTCCAGGACCTCGCGCGCCATCGCTGTGCCGGAGGCCTCGCCTCGCCCGGACAAGAGCGCCTCGCACAGTTCGATCAGGTCGGAGGCGTGCCGCTTGGTGTCGGATGACCCCGCGCGGCGTAGCAACGTGCGGCCGCGCTCGGAAATTGACGCGAGAAGATCGGAGAAGAAGGCGTTGCTGCTCATGTCGGGCGGGTCAAATCCAGGCTAGGCGGTAACATTACATGGATTTAAGGCGAAGCGGATCACAATCAAGCGGGCATTTAGCGCAAAAAACGTCTTGCCTGGCGAAGTCAAGGCCGTCATGGCCGGGCATAGTAGTCTGCCTTGCGCAGACTGCGTAAACTTGTCGGCGCTCCCGGCCATCCATCTTGTTCGAAAAATACGCTTAAGTGAAGATGGATGGATACGCGGGTCAAGCCCGCGTATGACAGCGGAGAATGTCGATGCGCATTGCCCGCCATCCGTCACCACCGAATCGGCCTTATTTCGTCTCCGAAAACTCGGTCGGCGTCTTGCCGGTGACCTGCCGGAATGCGTGTGAAAACGCCGGCACACTCGCATAGCCGAGGTCCGAGGCGAGCTGTTTGACCGAGACATCGGCCCGCATCGACAATCGTTCGATCGCCGCTGCGATGCGCGCGCGTTGGCACCAGCTCTTGAAGCTGAGTTGCGTCTCCGATGAAAACAGCCGTGACAGCGTCCGCGCCGACGTGCCGACCTCGCGCGCCAGCGTCTCGATCTCATGCGCAGCCGTGGGGTCGCCAAGCACGATATCCGCCGCGCGCCGGCAGCGCGGCTCATGCGGCAGCGGAATGAACGTCGCGGAATCCTCGGCGTGATGCAGCTCGAGGACGGCCAGCCTGACCAGAAGCCCGGTGCGGTCAGGGTTACCGTGGCCGTCGAACAGCGCGAGGATTGTCTCGTGCAGCAGCCGCGAGACCCTGACGACGAACTCGGAATCCAGGCTTTCGCTGCGGTCCTCGCGCGCCAGCCATGCCAGATCGAAATACAGCGTCCGCATCTCGATATCCGCCAGCACGTCGATGGAATGTTCGAGACGGGCGGGTACCCAGACCGCGCGGTCCGGCGGCACCAGCCAGCGCCCCTTCGGCGTCGTGACCTGCATCGTGCCCTTGGCGGCGTACACCAGTTGCGCCTCGCGATGCATGTGGGTGTCGAGCCGGACGCCCTTCCGGTAATGGCGCGCGACCAGATGGACACCGTCCCCGGTGGCGCGGTGGCTTCCGCGGATGGCAGCGATTGGCGTTTCGGCGATGTTCATTGCCCACATCCCGTCAGGACAAGACCCTATAACCTATTTCAGGAAATCAAGGGACTAGGTCTATGAACAGCCCTATCAGGGTGATCGGTTTCGTCAACGCCGCCCACTTTATCGACCATTATTCGATGCTGATCTTCGCCGCCGCGGTTATCGTGATGGGGCCGGCGCTCGGCATGGCCTATTCGGAGCTGTTGCCTTACGCCACCCCGGGCTTCGTCGCGTTCGGCGCCGGATCGCTGCTGACCGGCTGGCTCGGGGATCGCTGGAGCCGCCGTCACATGATGCTGATTTTCTTTGCCGGTATAGGGGCATCGATGATCGCGGTTGGTCTCGTGCAGACGCCGCTGCAGCTTGGCGCGGCCTTGCTCGCAATCGGGCTGTTCGCATCGATCTACCACCCCGTCGGCACCGCGATGATCGTGTCCTACGCCGACCGGCTCGGCCGCGAGATGGGCCTGAACGGCGTCTGGGGCAATCTCGGCGTGGCGTCGTCGGCGCTGGTGACCGGTGTCGTCGGCCAGTATCTCGGCTGGCGCTGGGCGTTTATCATTCCCGGCATCGTCACCATCCTGATCGGATTAGCCTTCGCCCGAACTGTGGTCCACGAGGATCGCTCCGGCTTCAGGCAGGCCGCGGCGCAGGCGCGGGTGGCGAAAGACGACATGTGGCGGGTGATCGTGGCGCTCTTGATCGTGGTGATCGCGGTATCGACTACCTTCAACGCGGTCACCGTGGCGTTGCCAAAACTCTTTGCGGAGCGCTTGAGCGACCTGACCAAGAGCCCGGCACTGCTCGGCGTGATCGCCGCTTGCGTCTATGTGTTCGGCGCGATGACCCAATATACCATCGGCAAGCTGATCGACCGCTATTCGCTGAAGACCGTCATGTTGCCGCTGTCCTTCATGCTGGCGCCGTTCCTGTATCTGGCGGCCACATTGTCCAACCTGCCGCTGATCCTGGCTTCGATCGGCATCGTGATGGGGGCGTTCGGGCAGGTCACCGTCAACGACGCCATGGTCGGCAAATACACCAGCGAGGAATGGCGCTCGCGCGCCTATGCGGTGCGCTATTTCATCGGCTTCACCGCCGCGGGGGTGTCGGTTGGACTGGTGGCGTGGCTTTACCAGCAGGGAGGGTTTGTCACCATGCTGCATGCTTTCGGGGCGCTGTGCCTGCTGGTGATCGCGGCCGCGATCATCCTGCCGCAGGAGATCAAGGTGCCCGCGGTAGCGCACTGATTCCGGCAACGTGCAGAAGCAGTTGAACTTTGCGCGACCATCGCCGCTGGCAGGTCTTGACGTGCCGACACCGCGCTTGATCCGACCCGGGGTACTGCCAACAAAATTTATCAATCCCGCCAGAGAATCCGGGTTTCAACGGCTCCCGCAATCGACCACTATGGCCGGCGAAGGCTCGACCATAACGAGCCCATGGGTGGAGAATTCGGATGTCCAATCAATCCTGGCCGCGCATGGCCGGCCTCGTTCTGGGTGTTTCAATCATGATGGCGGTTCCCGCAAGCGCCGACCCCCTCAGGGACGAAATCGCGCCGACCGGCAAGCTGCGGGCGGCGATCGCGATCAGCACCGCGGGCGGCGCATTCTGGTCCACCAAAAGTGAGGCCGGCGGTTATGCCGGGGTGCCGGTCGATCTCGGCAAGGAGATGGCGGCGCAGCTCGGGGTCCCCGTCGAATATGTCGCGTACGACAATTCCGGACAGATCACCGACGCTGCGGCAAAAGGCATTTGGGATGTGACGTTCCTGCCGCAGGACGCCGTGCGCATGACCAAGATGGGATTCGGGCCGATCTATCAGGTCACGGATGCGACCTACATCGTCAAGGCGGGCTCGTCGGTGACGAATTTTCAGACGCTCGATCAGCCCGGCATTAAGGTCGCGGCAGAATATAACACCACCACCATGCGCGGCGCGGTCGCGCATCTAAAGAATGCGAAAGTGATCGAATATCAGACCTACGATGAGATATTTGCGTTGCTCAAGAACGGCGAGATCGATGCATTTGCGCTGTCGCGCGACCAGCTCAACGATATGGCAAAAAAGATTCCCGGAACGCGCGTGCTGGATGAAACCTTCAAGCAGACCGTGACCGCGGTGGCCGTACCGCTCGATCATCCGCTGGCACTGGCCTTCGTGAACAAGTTCATGACGGACGCAATCTCGAACGGCATGCTGCGGCGCGCCTACGACAACAACGGCCTGAAGGATAATCCGATCCGGGTGAAATAGCGCGGGGTCTCAAGCTCCGCTAATTCGTGGCACCAACCGGGATCGGCTCCAGGCCGCTCTTGACGATCACAGCGCTGGCGGTGGGCGAGGCAAGAAATTTGATCAGCGCCTTGCCGGCGTCGGGCTCCTTGGACACGGTTACGATCCCGGCCGAGAAAACCGTGATCTTCTGCAAGTCGTCGGGGAGGGAACCGACGATATCGATGCCCTCTACGGGCTTGAGCTCGCTGATCTGCTGGAAGCCGATCTCGGCGTCGCCGTGCGCCACGATTTCGCCGACCGGGGTGGCAGGAATTTTTTTGGCCTTGTCCTTCATCGCATCGGCAATGCCGAGTTTCTCGAACATCTCGGTCGAGACATAGACGCCGCTGGCTGAGTCGGAATAGGCGATCGATTTCGCCGCCAGCAACGCGCGCTTCACCGCGTCGGCTGTACTGATGTCCGGCTTCGGCGCGCCCGACTTCACCGCGATGCCGATCGGCGATTTCACCAGATCGACACGGCTGTCGGCGATCACCTTGCCCTGCTTGACGAGATCACC
>WNEZ01000983.1_pt1 | contig 29647 bp, 27 predicted proteins | sample 5400521 | NCBI WGS metagenome assembly WNEZ01 (sample SAMN13153339, study PRJNA577476) | soil metagenome | isolation source: 120 cm saprolite under Douglas fir tree site 2 hole 1 replicate 1 | place: USA:California | collected 2015-04-18 | reverse complement strand
GACCACATCCACCCCTTCCCCCTGATCCGCGTGGAGCGGCCGGAGTTCAAGCGCTTCTACGCCGAGCTGCAGCGGTTCCTGCGCGACAAGGTCGATCCCGTGGCCATCGATGAGACCGGCGAGTACCCGGAGGAGGTGGTGGACGGTCTCCGGAAGCTCGGCGCCTTCGGGATCAAGATCCCCAGGGAGTACGGCGGCCTCGGCTGCAGCGTGAGCGAGTACACCACCGTCATGCAGATGGTGGGGAGCTACGACTCGAACATCAGCGCGCTCCTCTCCGCGCACCAGTCGATCGGCGTCCCCCAGCCGCTCAAGCTCTTCGGCACCTCGGAGCAGAAGAAGAAGTACCTCCCCCGGTGCGCGGCGGGCGCCATCTCGGCCTTTGCCCTGACCGAGCCGCACGTCGGCTCGGACCCGGCGAGTCTCTCGACCACGGCCGAGCTGCACGGCGACACCTTCGTCCTCAACGGCGAGAAGCTCTGGTGCACGAACGGCACCATGGCCGAGCTGCTCGTCGTCATGGCGCGCGACCCGAAGACGAAGAAGATCAGCTGCTTCATCGTCGAGACCGATTGGCCGGGAGTGAAGGTCGAGCACCGCTGCCGCTTCATGGGTCTCAAGGCGCTCGCCAACGGCATCGTCAGCTTCCGGGACGTGCAGGTGCCGCGCGAGAACCTGATCGGCGAGGAGGGGAAGGGCCTCAAGATCGCGCTCGTCACGCTGAACACCGGGCGGCTCACCCTGCCCGCCACCTGCGCCGGCGTCGCCAAGCAGTGTCTCGAGATCTGTCGCGGCTGGTCCAACGAGCGCAAGCAGTGGGGCGTCCCCATCTGGAAGCACGAGGCCATCGCCCACCGCATCGCCGACATGGCCGCCACCACCTTCGCCATGGACTCGATCTCCAGGCTGGCGAGCGCGATGGCGGATCGCGGCGGCTACGACATCCGGCTCGAGGCCGCGGCGGCGAAGGAATGGAACACCGTCCGCTGCTGGGAGATGGTCGACCAGACCCTGCAGATCCGCGGCGGTCGCGGCTACGAGACCGAGCGCTCGCTCGAGGGACGCGGCGAGTTCCCCATTCCCGTCGAGCGGGTCATGCGCGACGTGCGCATCAACCTCATCTTCGAGGGCTCGAGCGAGATCATGCACCTGTTCATGGCGCGCGAGGCGGTGGACAAGCACCTGCAGGTCGCCGGCGCGATGATCGACGCCAAGAAGGGCACCGGCGACAAGCTCGCGGCGCTTCCGGGCATCCTCGGCTACTATGCGAAGTGGTATCCGCCGCTCTGGCTGCGCGGTCTCGGCGGCCCGTTCCGCTACCGGGACTGGGGACGGCTCGCGCCGCACCTGCGCTTCGTCGAGCGGAGCTGCCGCAAGCTCGCACGCGAGAGCTTCCACGGCATGACGGTCTACCAGGCAAAGATGGAGCGGAAGCAGGGCTTCCTCTTCCGCTGCGTCGACGTCGTCATGGAGCTCTTCGCGATGGCGGCGACCATTTCCCGGGCCCGGCAGATGCTCGACGACCGCGACCCCGGGGCGGAGCGGGCGCAGGAGCTGGCCGATCTGTTCTGCCGCACGGCGCGGCGGAAGGTGCGGAGGCTGTTCCGCGACCTGTGGGCCAACGACGATGCCTGCAAGAACCAGGTCGCGGCCGGCGTGATGCAGGGCGAGCAGGTGTGGCTCGAGAAGGGCGCCATGGACATCGGGCTCACCCCGGAGGCGTTCAAGACACGGTCCCTGGTCGCGCAGCGGGCGGCGGGATCCGGGAGGGAGCGGCGGGCGGCCGACGTGTCCTAGGGGATCCCCTCCCGGAAAGATTCGAGGGAAATCCCTCGAATCTTCCGGCGAAATGACCCGCCCCGGGGTTCCGCGCCCCCCGGCCGGGCCTCTAGAGTAGCGCGCTCATGCGCGCCCACCGTCTCACCGCGCTCCGCTCGCTGGCGATCGTCGCCGCGGCGCGGGCCGCGCTGGCGGGGTCGCTCTACACCGGCGGCGGTCCGCGCCCCGGGCCCGACATCCTCTACGGCGGGCCCACCGTCGCCCCGCAGCTCGAGAACGCCGGCGTCTGGTCCGCCGCGCCGATCCTCGTTTCCGGCGCCAGCGCGTACCGCGGCGGCGAGTTCCTCTACCAGGACTTCCTCTACGACGACCACGGGGCCGTCCAGCAGACCGATCCGGCCGATCCCCGGAGCGCCGGGAACGTGTTCTCGAAGCCGGACGGCACGTACACCTACCCGACGGATCCCGCGTACGCGAACGACGCGGCCGACCTGGTCGAGCTGCGCGTGAAGCCGCTGTCGGGTGAGACCGCGTTCCGGCTGACGCTGAACGCGCTGAAGGATCCCTCGCTGGTCGCCTTCTCGATCGCCATCGGCGGCACCGCGGGCGTGCCGCGGAGCTTTCCGGCAGGCGCGAACGTCCTGGCGCCCGCCGATCTCTTCCTCACTGTGCACCCTTCCGGAGCGGTCATGGTCGGCGACTTGGTGGACGCCGCCAGCGGGCTGCCCGTCGCCGGTCCCGCGCCCGCGGTTACCGTCGACACCAGCCGCCGCCAGATCGAGGTGCGCGTGCCGCACGCGTCCTGGGATCCCACCGGCCAGGTCGTCCGCCTGGCCGCCGGCGTCGGCCTGTGGGACGGCGCGAACGGCCGCTACCTCCTGCCGCAGGGCTCGGCCGACGCGACGCATCCCGGCGGCGCCGGAACGGCCGCCAGCCCCGCGGCCTTCTTCAACGTCGCCTTCCGCTACGACGAGCCGTTGCCGGACGCGACCGACCCGAGCGGCACCGCGACGGGCCCCGCCTGGTGGCGCGACAAGGGGCAGGGGACGGCGCTCGCCCTGGGCGACGTGAGCGCCTACCACGCCGACGTCGACTTCACGAAGCTCGCCGCCGCGGTCGACGACGACATGCCGGGCCAGCCGGGGGGCGTGCCGCAGACCGGCCCGATGGACCGCATCCTGCCGAGCCGCTTCGAGCTGGCGCAGGGTGCGGACTTCTCCGTCAGCTGCTTCCCGGCGTCGACGAGCGGCGGCGCCAACTGCCCGGGCCAGTACCAGGGCCAGCTCCAGCCGTACGCCATCTACGTTCCCGTGCAGCCCGAGCCGCCGGGCGGCTACGGGATGACGCTCCTCCTGCACTCGCTCTCCACCTGCTACAACCAGTTCCTCGGCAGCCGGAACCAGTCGCAGTTCGGCGAGCGCGGCCCCGGCTCGATCGTCATCACGCCCGAAGCGCGCGGCCCCGACGGGTTCTACGACGGCTACGCCGGCGCCGACGTCTTCGAGGTGTGGGCCGACGTCGCACGCCTCTACGACCTCGACCCGGCGTGGACGGCGATCGCGGGCTACTCGATGGGCGGCATCGGGACGTTCAAGCTGGCCGAGCAGTTCCCCGACCTGTTCGTCAAGGGGCAGCCCACGGTCGGCGACAGCTCCGACAACAACCTGGTCGCCTCGCTGCGCAACATCCCTTTCCTCATGTGGAACTCGGCGGTGGACGAGCTGGTCCCGCCGGCTTCCTACGAGCCCACGGCCGAGAAGCTCGACAGCCTCGGCTATCGCTACGAGCTGGACGTGTTCACGGGGACGGACCACCTGGCGCTGGCGATCAACGACCAGTTCGCGCCGGCGGCCGCGTTCCTCGGCACGGACAAGGTGGACCGCGACCCGGCGCACGTCACCTTCGTCGTCGACCCGACCCTCGACTATCCGGCGCTCGACTTCGTCGCCGATCACGCCTACTGGCTCTCCGCCCTCCAGCTGCGCAGCACGACGCCGCCGGTGACGGGCGGCGACGCCCAGGGCACGATCGACGTGCTCTCGCACGGCTTCGGGGCCGGTGATCCCACGCCATCGGGCACGCAGGTGGGCAGCGGTATGCTGACCGGCGGCAGCCTCCCCGCGCCGCTCACCTACAGCCGCCAGTACCAGACATGGGGCCCGGTACCGGCGATCCCGGTCGAGAACCTGGCCGACGTGGGCCTCACGAACATCGGCTCGGCGCACCTCGAGGTCGCGCGCGCGACGCTCGACCCCGCGGCGACGCTCACGCTGCCGACCACGTCGGACGGCGCCGCGGTCCTCTCGCTGGACGGCGTCTTCCCGCCCGGGCGCGTGGTGTTCGAGGACGGCGTGGTCCTCCCCGGCGGCTCGGCGGGCGCCGGCGGTGCGACCGTGCCCGTCGCGAGCGGCACGCACACCTACGTGATCGCGCCTGCGCCCACTTGCGGCGCCGCACCGGCGACCGGCTGCCGCCGGCCGACCCTGTCCCGGCGGGCGCTCCTCCAGCTGCGCAAGAATGGCGGGAACCGCCTGCTGTGGAAATGGACGCGGGGCGCGGCCACGAGCCTGGCCGATTTCGGGAACCCGCTCGCGACCACCGGCTACGGCCTCTGCGTCTACGGCGGCGCCGGGACGCTCCTCGAGAGCGCCAGCGCGCCCGCGGGCGGCTTCTGCTCGGCGGGAAGCTCGCGCCCGTGCTGGCGCGCGAACGCGCGTGGCTACCGCTACGTCGACCGCTACCTGACGCCGAGCGGCCTCCGGCAGCTCGTCCTCAGGGCCGGGCCGGCCGGCAAGGCGCAGATCCTGGTGAAGGGGCAGGGCGCGTTGCTCGCGCTGCCGGCGCTCCCCATCTCACCCCTGCCGGTCACGGTGCAGCTCGTGAGCAGCGACGGCGTGTGCTGGGAGGCGACCTACCATTCGGCGCAGCGGAACGCGGCGGACCAGTTCAAGGCGAAGTCGGACTGAATCACTCGACGAGGAGGATCGCATGCGAAGCCTGGCGACGGCGTTGATGATGGCAGCAGCCGTGCTGGCGGCGGGACAAGCACGCGCCGCGACCACGTCCTACAACGTGACCTCCGGCGTGCGCATCACGATGAACGACAGCGTCCTGCTCGACTCCGACGAGTACGTCCCCACGGAGGGCTGCCCGTGCCCGACGATCCTGGTCCAGACGCCGTACGGCAAGTCCAGCTCGGCGGTCGCCGAGGGCAACCCGATCTTTCCCTCGAACGGCTACGCGATGATCGTCGTCGACGTGCGCGGCACGGGCGCGAGCGAGGGCTCGTGGGACTCCTTCGGCGCGCTCGAGCAGGGGGACAGCGCAACGCTGGTCCAGTGGGCGGCGTCGCGGCCGTTCTCGAACGGCGTGATCGGCCTCTCGGGCGTGAGCTACGGGGCGATCAACCAGTTCCTCACCGTCGAGCAGCCCGGCACCGAGGCGGTGAAGGCCATCTTCCCGATCGTCCCGATGGCGGACTCGTACCGCGACGTCACCTGGGCGGGCGGCACCGAGGACAGCGGCTTCATCCCGCTCTGGCTCGGACTGGTGAACGGCCTCGCCATGATCCCGGCGCAGGATTCGCTGAGCCAGCCGAAGATCGCGCTCAACGCCGAGTCGCAGCACGTGCTCGATCTGGGCCAGTTCGCGGGGCCGGTGGTCCTCGACGCGGCGCTGGGCGGGTTCGAGATGATGCTCCCGACCGTGCTGCAGACCTACCCGGACCAGGCCTACGACGGCCCATTCTACCAGCTCCGCTCGCCGATCCGGAACATCACGAAGGTCAGGGTCCCGACCTTCATCGTCGGCGGTACGTGGGACCTCTTCCAGCGCGGCGAGCCGATCCTCTTCCGCGCCCTCAAGCTCTCGCGGGCGAAGAAGAAGCTGATGATCGGTCCCTGGTACCACACCACGGCCGGGGCCGGCCTCACCGCCGACGACGGCTCGAGTCCGGTCCACGATACGAAGGGGACCTTGCTGCCCAGCCTGAACAACCTGCAGCTCGCGTGGTTCGATCGCTGGCTCAAGGGGATGCACAACGGGGTGGACAAATTCCCCGCCGTGGAAACCTACTACCTGGGCGCCGGGAAGTGGGCTCCGGACAAGCGGTACCCGGCGTCGCGCACCCGCTACGAGCGCTGGTATCTGTCCGCCGCGTCCGGCAGCGGGACCTCACTGTACGCCGGATCGCTCGCGTCCGCGGCCGACGGCGGGGAGACGCAGGTGACGATCCCCTGGATTCCGGTCAACGGCGTCTGCTCGCGCTCGACCACGCAGTGGACGGCAGGGCTGGCGGCCCTCGCGACGTGCGAGAACGACAACCAGCCGAGCGAGCTCCTCTCGGCCACCTTCACGACGCCGCCGTTCACCGCACCCTACGCCATCTCGGGCCCGATCGACGCCACCATCTGGATCAGCTCGACCAACACCGACGCGCAGGTGGTCGCGACCCTCTCGGACGTGGACGCCAGCGGCGCGTCGAGCCAGATCACGGCGGGGACGCTGGTCGCCTCCCTGCGCGCCCTGACCCCCGCGCCCTGCGGCTCGATCGTCACCGACTGCTCGATCTACGCCAAGGGGGCGCTGATCGAGCCATGGCATCCGTACACGCGGGCCTCCCAGGTCGCGCTGACGTCCGGGGAGCCGACCCAGCTCGAGATCGAGATCTTCCCGACCACCGCCGTGATCCAGCCGGGGCATTCGCTGCGGCTCACGATCGGGACGGGCGACTTCCCGCACGAGACGCCGACGGTGTCCACGGTGGTCGACTCGCTGGGGATCGACACGCTGTACCTCGGGCCGGACCACCCGTCGTCGATCTATCTCGGGGCGGTGTCGCCGCCGCCGGCGAGCTAGCTCACCCGAGGAAGTTCGCCACCGCCGACACGAATGCCTTCGGCTGCTCGTACGGCAGCATGTGCCCCGCCTCGTCGATCTGCGCCAGGCGCGCGCCGGGGACGAGCCTGATCCACGCCTCCCCGTAGACGGGCGGGATGAGCTGGTCCTGCCGGCCCCAGAGCACCAGCGTCTCCGCGGTCACGCGGTAGAGCCGCTTCGCCACGCGCCGGTTGGGGATGGGGAAGAGGATCTTCCCCGCCGTCGCCATGCGCCGCGAGTTGGCGATGTAGAAGTCGGCCAGCGCCTCCATGTTGGTGAAGTCGAGGCCGCCGATGAGCATGGCCTGACCCTTCTCCGGGTCGTGGAAGAGGACCTTCGCGTACTCGTGGGGGAGGAACGAGTAGATGTCGGGGATCGGATGCTCGGGAAGCCAGAGACCCGCGGCGCCGACCAGCACCAGCTTCGCGAGCTCGTTCGGCGCGATCGCGGCCATCTCGGCGGCGATCATGCCGCCCAGCGAGTGTCCGACGAGGTGCGGCTGCTCGAGCCCGAGCGCCGCCACCACGTCCCAGCCGTGGAGCGCGAAGTCGAGCATGTCCTCGAGCAGCTCCTCGCCCGTCGACTCGCCGTAGCCCGGCAGCTCGGGCGCGTGGACGCGGTAGCGCGTTGCCAGCTCGTCGAGGAAGGGGTTCTGGGGGAAGAGGCCGCCGGCGCCGTGGAGGAACACGAGCGGCGCGCCGCTCCCGCCCTCGAGGACCCGGACCCGGGCCCCGCGCTTGGTCTGCACGGTCTTGAAGTTCATCGGCGCGCCTCCGCCGGGCGGAACGGCTGCTCCGGCTTCACCCGCTCCGCCATCGGCTTCGGCCACCAGCGGTCGTCGTGCTTCCACTCCGGCCACACGTCGCGCAGCTTCGGCATCACCTTCTCCGCGAAGAGCTTGGACGAGTGCCGCGTCTTCCAGTCCGGCATGTCGCCGTTGTGGAAGAGACAGAAGACGTGGCCGACGTTCAGGCCCTTGATCAGCTCCTCCATCTGCTGGCGGACGGTCTCGGGCCCGCCGGCGATGACGTAGCGGTCGTCGAGGAGCTGCTTCCAGGTGAGGGTCGGGAACTTGCTGAGCGCGTCCTCGGTGAGCGCCGTCAGCGCTCCCGCCTTGAGCGTCTTGATGGTGCGGTAGCCGGGCGGATCGGCGAAGCCCGGGTAGACGTGCAGGCAGCGGTTGAAGAAGTAGCGGACATGCTCGGAGTAGAGCTCCTCGGCCTCCCGGTCGGTCTCGCCGACGCAGACGATTTGCGCGAACGCCGCGCGGTAGGGCGAGGTGTCCTTGCCCTTGGCCGCGACGCGCTCCCAGTAGCCGTCGAGGAACTGCTTGGCCCGCAGGTAGCCCGTGAACGAGAGGTAGGAGTAGTTGTAGTCGAGGTCGGCGCAGAAGTCCCAGGTCTCGATCGAGCCGCCGCCGGGGATGTAGATCGGCGGGTGCGGCTTCTGGATCGGCCGGGGCCAGCAGTTCACGTAGCGGAGCTGCGTGTACTTGCCGTCGAAGGCGAAGGGTTCCGGCTCGCGCCAGGCGCGCATGATCAGCTCGTGCGCCTCGTAGTACTTGTCGCGCGTGAGCGCCGGGATCTGCCCGTAGCAGAAGTTGGTGTCCATGGGCGTGCCGACCGGGAAGCCGGCGATCAGCCGCCCGCCGGAGATCACGTCGAGCATGGCGAACTCCTCCGCCACGCGGATGGGAGGATTGTAGAGCGCGATCGAGTTGCCGATGACGGCGATCGCCGCCCGCGACGTGCGGCGCGCCAGCGCCGCGGCGATGATGTTCGGCGAGGGCATCAGCCCGTAGCCGTTCTGGTGGTGCTCGTTCACGCCGATGCCGTCGAAGCCGAGCGCGTCGGCGTACTCCAGCTGGTCCATGTACTCGTGATAGAGGAAGTGGCCCTTGCGCGGGTCGTAGAGCGTGCTCGGGATGTCGACCCAGACCGAGCGGTTCGCCTGGCGGAAATCGTCGGGCAGGTACGGCCAGGGCATCAGGTTGAACCAGGTGAACCTCATGGGGCCCTCCTATCAATAGATACTACAGCCGGATGCCGAAGTGCTCGAAGAAGCGCCGGTTGTAGTCCTCGTCGGAGAGATCGTCGCCCATCGCGACCCAGGACTCGTCGCTCATCCCGGGACGGCCCCCCGTCAGGCCGAGCGCGTCCTTCCCCACCGGCCAGCGCAGGCGATACTCGGCGCCGGTGATGGCGGCGAGGATCGTCTCGGCCACCTCGTCGGGCTGGGCGGGATCGCGGAAGCCGGCCGCGAAGAGCTTGCCGTTGCGGCGCATGACGGGCTGGTAGGGCGACGACTTGTCGTAACGCGTCGCCTCGGCGGAGTTCTCGAAGATCTTCGTCATCACGACGCCGGGTTCCACGTTGACGACGCGGATGCCGAAGCGGCGCACCTCGTGCGCCAGCGCCTCGCCGGCGCACTCGAGCGCCCACTTCGAGGCGGAGTAGGGGATCTGGTTCGGCGTGGCGATGAGCCCCGCCACGGACGTGACGTTGACGATGGCGCCCCGCCGCCGCTCGCGCATCCCGGGCAGCACCGCCTGGATGCAGCGGATGGCGCCGAAGTAGTTGGTCTCGAACATGCGCCGGTGCTCGTCCTCGGGCACGAGCTCGAGCGGCGCGGCGCCGCCGATGCCGGCGTTGTTGACCAGCACGTCCACCGGGCCGTGCCCCGCCACCGCGGCGAAGGCGCGGCCGACCGACCCGGTCGAGTCGACGTCGAGCTCGATCACCTCGATCGGCAGGTGCGCCTCGGCCGCCGCTTCGCGCAGCGGTCCGGCCTTGCCGAGGTTCCGCATGCCGGCGAAGACGCGGTAGCCGTGGCGCGCCAGCCGCACGCTGGTGGCGAAGCCGATGCCGGTGCTGGTGCCGGTGACGACGGCGATCTCCATCATGGTTCTCCCTCAGCGGAGCCGGCGGATCACCTGCTCGGCGAAGTCGGCGAACACCTTGCGCGCCGACGCCATCGGCGGCAGGAGGCCGATCTCCTTGAGTCCCGCCTGCTCGAGGCTCCGGATGCGCTCGACCAGCTCGTCAGGCTCGCCGACCATGGCGGCCGCGCGGATGACGTCCTCGGTGATGAAGCGGCGCTCCCCGGGCACGAGGAACGTGCAGTGCCCCAGGTGGATCTGCTGGTGGCGCTTCTCGGGCGGCGTCGTCATGCGCTCGACGTGGCGGCGGTAGTCCTCCCACACGCCGGCCACCGCGGGCGGGATCGCCCGCTCGTCCTTCGTCTGCTGCCAGATCTCGTAGGCGAAATGGAGGACGGCGGCGGCCTGCGAGCCGCACTCCTCGATCACGCGCTCGGAGGTGACCTTCTCGCCGTGACGGAGCACGACCGCCGTGGTGAGCGCCGCGGTGTGGAAGTCGGCGGGGAGCGTGCGGCCGATCTTCGCGGCGCCCGCCCTGACCGCCGCGAGATGCGCCTCGATCACGCCGGGCTGCTCGTTGAACACCGACATGAGCCCGTCGCCGTACGCGCCGCAGGCGCGGAGCGCGAGCGGTCCGTTGGCGGCGACGTAGATCGGGATGCGGGGCTCGAGCGCGATGAAGCCGAGGTCGAGGTGGAGGAAACGGATCGCGCGCGTCACCCCGCCCTGCGTGTAGTCCACCTCCTCGCCCGCGAGGAGGCCGCGGACCACCCGGAGGTAGTCGCGGAACTCCGGGACACGCATCGGCGGCATGCCCATGACGCGCATCGCCGTGTGCCCGGTGCCGATGCCGAGGAACACGCGCCCCGGGGCCAGGCGGTTGATCGAGGCGATGGAATGGGCGGTCACCGGGGCGATCCGCGTGCCGGGGATCGCCACCCCCGTCCCCAGACGGATGCGCGACGTGTTGGCCGCGGCGAGCGCCAGCGTCGCGTAGCAGTCGGACCAGATCATCTGCGAGTCGGGGACCCAGGCGCTGTCGTAGCCGAGCTGCTCGGCCTCGCGGATGAGCTGCCAGTCGTCGACCTTGGTGGCGACGAAGACCCCGAACCTCATGGGACCGTCCTCGCCCGTTTCACCCCCGCCGGTCAACCCGGCTCCCCACTTCCCACGCAGGGCTTCGCGGAGGTGATGGCGGCCGCGGCGTAGGCGACGTCAATCGACGGGCGGGCGGCGCGCGTCGTCCGGGTGACACCGGATGCCCATCATCTTCAGGCGCATCGCGACCGACAGCAACGAGCGGGCGGCGATCGCGTCCTCGCGCGCCACGGTCCCGGAGAGGACGAGCCGGTCCGGTGCATCGGGCTCAAGCACGCGGATCTCGATCGCCTCCATGTCGGGAAGCGCCTCGAACAGCCTCAGGATGGCCTCGTCGGCGTCCCGCAGGGTCTGCTCGTGGAGCAACGCGTGCTGCCGGCCGGGGGGCTGGCTGCCGTCCCATGGATGGAGGCCCCGACGGCGCCACTCCACCCGGAGGCGAGCGGAGAGGCCGGTGAGCAGCAGCACGTCGTTGGGGATGAAACCCCGTGGCGTGAGGGCGAGCGCTCGCGTCACCGCGTGCCGGAGGGGCCCCCGCGCGACCCGGGTGATCCAGCCCGCGAGGAGGCCGCGCCTCCGGGGCGGCCCGCCGGCGCGCGGGGACTCCTCGTTCCGGATCCACTGCATCGTCCCCTGGTCGCACGAGCAACGGCGATGCCAGCCCAACCCGGGGTGGAACCGGCGACCGACGGCAGGTGGGGCCCCGGCCGGCGCCCGGCGACTTTCCGCGGCGGTCGCTCGACCCCGGGTGCCCGTCGCGCATGCGTGCGCTGCGCATGCGCCGGGCAATCGCGCCTACACCTCCATCTGCCCGCCGAGCTCGACCACCTCGTTCGGCGGGATGGCGAAGAACTCGGTCGGCGAGCGTGCGTTGCGGGCGAGGAAGAGGAACAGCGCCCGCCGCCAGCGGGGTAGCTCCGAGCGGCCGGTCGAGACGAAGGTCTCGCGGCCGAGGAAGTAGCTCGTGCGGCCCCGGAAGGTCTCCAGCCCCTGCGCCGCCGCGCGGCGCATGACCTCGGGAACGCTCGGCGACTCCATGAAGCCCCAGCGTGCCACCACGCGCCAGAACCCGCGCCCGAGCTGCGTGATCTGCACGCGCTCGCCGGGCGGCACGCTGGGCGAGTCGGCGGTGACGATGGTGAGGATGACGACCTGCTCGTGCAGGACCTGGTTGTGCTTGAGCTGGTGGAGCAGCGCGGGCGGCGTCCCCTCCGCGTCCTGCGTCATGAAGACCGCCGTGCCCTTGACGCGCGCCGGCGGATCGATCTTCAGGTTCGCGAACAGGTCGTCGAAGCGGATGCGCATCTTCGCCAGCTCCCGCGCACGCCAGCTCGCGCCGAGCTTCCAGGTGGACATCACCGCGAACACGCTTCCGGCGGCGAGCATCGGGAACCAGCCGCCGTGCAGGATCTTGGCCAGGTTGGCGCTGAAGAACGCCAGGTCGATCGCGAGGAAGAGCCCGGCGAGGGCCCCGGCGCGCCACACCGGCCAGCACCAGCAGCGACGCGCTACGGCGTAGAAGAGCACCGAGGTGATGCTCATCGTCCCGGTCACCGCGAGCCCGTAGGCCGAGGCGAGGTTCGACGAGTTGCCCGCCACCAGCACGAGCGTCATGCAGGCGAACGCGAGCAGGCCGTTCACCACCGGGATGTAGATCTGCCCCTCGGTGGTGGCCGAGGTGTGGACGATCTTCACGCGCGGCACGAAGCCGAGCTGCACGGCCTGCTGGGTGAGCGAGAAGACGCCCGAGATGAGCGCCTGCGACGCGACCACGGTGGCCACCGCCGCGATGAGGATCATCGGCAGCGCGAACCATCCGGGCACGAGCGCATAGAAGGGGCTCTCCATGGCCACCTGGCACGCCGCGTGGTCGGATCCGACGTGGCATTTCTCGAGCAGCAGCGCGCCCTGGCCGAAGTAGTTGAGGAGCAGCGCCGGCATGACCACGCCGTACCAGGCGAGGCGGATGGGCCGCGGGCCGAAGTGACCCATGTCGGCGTACAGCGCCTCGCCTCCGGTGATGCAGAGCACGACGGCGCCGAGCAGGAGGAAGCCGTGGAACCCGTGGTCGCCGAGGAAACGCACCGCGTGCAGCGGGTTCACCGCCGCGATGACGGCGGGGTGCGCCACGATCCACGGCGTGCCGACGGCCGCGATCGAGAGGAACCACAGCAGCGTGGCCGGCCCGAAGATGGCGCCGACGCCCCCCGTCCCCTGGCGCTGGACCAGGAACAGCCCGCCGAGGATGAGGAGCGTGACCGGCACCACGTAGTCGGCGAGACGGGGTGTCGCGATCTCGAGTCCCTCGATGGCGCTCAGGACCGAGATGGCCGGCGTGATCACGCCGTCGCCGTAGAGGAGTGCCGCGCCGACGAGGGCGAGCGAGATCAGCGCCGGGGTGCGTCCGGCGCCGGGCCCGAGGAGCGCGAGCAGCGCGAGGATGCCGCCTTCGCCACGGTTGTCGGCCTGCATGATGAAGGTGAGGTACTTGAGCACGATGATCACGAGCAGCGACCACAGCACCAGCGAGAGGATGCCGAGCACGTTGGCGGGCGAGGGCGCGAGCCCGTGCAGGGGAGCGAAGCACTCCTTGATCGCGTAGAGCGGCGAGGTGCCGATGTCGCCGTAGACGACGCCCAGCGCCCCGAGCGCGAGCGCCGCGATCCCCAGCGGGTGCGCGGGGGTCTCGGTCCCTGCGGGGACCTCGTCGCCGCGCGGGGACGCGACTGCCATCGCGCGACCAAGCCCAGAGCGTCGCGCCAAAGTCAACGCCGGGGGGCGTCCGCCTAGCAGGCTCGTTCGTGGATGCCGATCAGCCCCAGCCGGATCGCGTAGAGCGTCAGCCCGACCCGATCGCGGATCTCCAGCTTGCGGAAGATGTTGTTCAGGTGCGACTTCACCGTGGCGTCGCCGATGGCCAGCCGGCGCGCGATCTCGGGATTGTGGAAGCCGAGGGCCACGAGCCGCACGATCTCCCGCTCGCGGGAGGTGAGCGTCTTCGTGTCGGGCTCGGACATGCGCGTCGTCAGCTCGCTCTGTAGCGCGGGCGGCATCCACACGTGCCCCTCGCGGACGGCGCGCAGCGCGTCCATCAGCGTCTCGACGGCGAATCGCTTGAAGACGACCGCCCGCGCCCCCGCACGGATCGCCGCCCAGGCCTCCGCCGTCTGCTGGCTGGCGGTGACCACCACGACGCGCACGCGGCGGGCGAGGCCCCCGATGTCGGCGAGCGCGTTCCGCTCCATCTGCAGGTCGAGCAGGAGGACGTCGCACGGCGTCCTGTCGAGCGCCGGTGCGACCTCCGACACGCTCTCGACCTCGGCCACGACCGCCACCTCGGGATGGAGATGGACGAGCATCGACTTCAAGCCCTGACGGAAGAGCGCGTGATCGTCGGCGATGATGACCCGGAGCGGCGCGTGCATGGAGATCAGGCCGCCGGAAGCTCGATCTCGACGTGCCCGCCCGGCTGGTCGTCGCCCGCGCCCACGCGGACCGTGCCCCCGAGCTCCGCCGCCCGCGAGGCGATCGACCAGGGCGGCGCTGCCCCGGCGGCGAAGCCGACCCCGTCGTCGTCGATGGTGATCAGGACCCTGCCCGCGTCCCCGTCGATGCGGATGACGGCCGAAACGGCGCGGGCGTGCAGGGCGACGTTGCGCGCTCCCTCCAGCACGATGCGCAGCGCGTGCTCGACCAGCGGCAACGACCCGTGGAACTCGGCCCGGACGGCGAAGCGTGTTCGCTCGTCGCCCGTCCGCGGCGCGCGGACGGCTTCCCGATCGAGCAGCGATCGGATGTAGGAGCGCAGGTCGTCGTGCTCGCGGTTCACGCCCGCCTGGAGCTCCGTCAGCTCGGCGAAGGCCTTCTCGCTCCGCCCCCGCCGCATCAGCTCGCGAGCCGTCTCCAGCCGGAGGTTCATGCCGGCCAGGGCCTGGGCGTACTCGTCGTGCAAGGACCGCGCGATGCGCTCGCGCTGCGTTGCCGCCTCGAGATCGCCGAGGCGCGACTGGAGGATCAGCCGCTGCTCGCCGAGGTATCCCACCAGGTAGCCGGTGAGGGCGAGATACGCCGGGCGCATGATGTAGAAGTTCAGGCCCTCGGGGTGCGAGACGAGGATCAGACCCAGGTAGAGCGCCACGCTCGCGGCCGTCACCGTCAGCGTGAGCCGCAGGCCGGCCCGGAACCCGGCGGCCAGCACCGCGAAGGCAAAGAACACGTAGAACGGGCTGTTCGCGCCCTCGGTCACCAGGGCGATCGCCGCGCCGAACAGGACGTCCGCCCAGGTCGAGACGGTAGCGATGCGCGCCGGAGCGACGACCCGGCGGCCGACCAGGAGATAGGTCGCCACGCTGTAGGCCAGGTGCGCGAGCATGACGGCGAGCGCCCATGGGTCCAGCATGAACGGTCCCCCGGTCAGGGGGATCCAGCGTGTGAGCGTCGGCCGGGTCGGATCGATGTACACCGCGACGAACGCGGCGACCGAGAGGATCACCCGGCTCTGCGCGATGTACTCCTCGACCTCCTTCAGGCGAGCCTGTGCCATGCCCCGAGGGCTCGTCAGCACGAATCGTTCCACCGCCTCGCGAGCGGGTTCCGGGACGGGGTGCGGAGCGCGCTCGCGGGAGCCGTCGCGCTGCACATACATTGGGCACCAGGCGCCCGAACGGTACGCGACTCCCGGCCGGGGGCGCCGCTCGCCGCCGAGCCCGAGTTTGGATGTGCGGCTGTGCGACCTGCCGCTCGCGCGGGCGGCGCGCTGCCCGGTCCGCGGGCGGTGCGCAGAGTGGGTGGCGAGGAAGCGCGAAACGGCGCGGCCACGCTGCGGCATCGCTCTTGCTCCGTCGAGTGGTGCGGCTCTCGGCTGGCCCGGCAAGGGCCCCGTCCTCCGGCTGGCCGGTGCGCGTCAGGAAGACAGCGAGTCGACGAGCCCCTTGCATGAGCGTCGCCTCGACGAACCCCTGGACGCCGCCAGCCGAGGAGCTGCACTAACCAGCACGATCGGAGTCCGCGTGGACAACGCCGAGATGTGGATCCTCCCCGAGCAGTACCTCGCACGACGCCAGGGCGAGCAGCAGCCGCTGCGGCGTCTGATGATCGCGCTTCTGGAAGACGCCATCCTCACCTTCCAGCGCCATCTCTTCGCGCAGAGCGAAGCCGGCCGCCGCCTGTTCAGCGAGGCGGAGACCTGGCTGATGGACGAGAACCCGGGCCTGCCGCTGCGCTTCGAGGACGTGTGCGACGTGCTCGACCTGGACGCCGGCTTCCTGCGGCGCATGCTGCGGGGCTGGCGAGAGCGCGCGGTCGCGAGCGGCGAGGCGACGGTGCCCGTGCGGCGAGGCGGCTCCAGCGAAGCGGGGCGCGTCATCCGGCTGGAGCCCGCCCGGCGCCAGCGCGCGCTCGCGGCCCCGCGCTCACGCGCGGGGACGTCTCGCCGGCCGGCGTAGCGCGGGCCTCGCGCCCACGATCGCGGAGATGGGCGGGAAGCCCTCGCGGCGGGGCGGCAGGATGTGCTAGGCTCCCGCCAGAGGGGCGTGGGGAGGCGGAGCGGTGTACGAACGTTTCTTCGGGCTGGTCGACGCGCCGTTCCGCTTGACGCCCGACCCACGGTACTTCTTCCTCTCGCCGAAGCACCGTGAAGCGCTTGCGCATCTCCGCGCGGGGCTCACCGAGCCGGGCGGCTTCGTGTGTATCACCGGCGACATCGGCGCCGGCAAGACGACGCTCCTGCGCACGTTCTTCGAGGGCCTGGGGCCCGAGGTCGCGATTGCCTACATCTTCAACCCGGCGGTATCGGCCGAGGAGCTCCTTCAGCGCATCGCCCGCGAGCTGGGGGTGCCGGCGGCGGGCAGCACACAGGCCGACCTGACCGACGCGCTCAACGCGCACCTCCTGGCCGAGCGCAAGGCGGGCCGCCTGTCGGTCGTGGTGGTCGACGAGGCCCAGGCGGTCTCGATCGAGGTCCTGGAACAGCTCCGCCTGCTCTCCAACCTGGAGACCAACACCGAGAAGCTCCTGCGCCTCGTGCTGGTGGGACAGCCGCAGCTCGCCGATCTGCTCGTCGACCCCTCCCTCACGCAGCTGAACCAGCGCATCACGCTGCGCTGGCACCTGGGCCCGCTCACGTCGCAGGAGACGACGGCCTACGTGCGCCACCGCCTGCGCGTGGCGAGTGGTGGCAAGGGGACGGACCTCTTCACCCGCACCGCGCTCTCGCTCGTGCATCGCTTGTCGCGCGGCGTCCCGCGGCTGGTGAACATGATCGCCCATCGCTCGCTGCTGGTCGCGTACGTCGCGCGCCGGCGTCGGGTGGGCGCGCGCGACGTGCTGCACGCATACCGCGAGATCCGCACGGTGCCGCTGCGCCGCTGGTCGCCGGCGCGGCCGGTCGGTTGGGCGGCGGCCATGGCCACCGTCCTGCTGGCGGTGATGACGCTCGGCGTGCCGCGGCTCGAGCCGAGGCTTCCCTCGGTGCTCTTGGGTGGCGGCGGGTCCACACCCGCGGCGGTGCCCGCGCTGGCGACGAGGCCGCGGCCACGCCCGGCAGCCGGGCCGCCGCTCGCGCCCGCGGCCCTCCAGGCGCCCCCGCCGCCCCCGGCCGCACCGGCGCTCGCGGCGATGCCGCCCGAGGCCGCGGCGACGATGGTCCCGCCGCCCGCCGCCGCGCCCGCCGAGCTGGAGCAGCGGCTCGGCAGCCTCGACGCGCAGGGGAGCGCGCGGGTGGCCGTCGACGCGGTCCTCGCCGCGTGGCGCGTGCCGGGTCTGGGCTCCGACGAGACGGACGTGCCGGTGCAACTCGAGCCCGTCGCCTGGCGGCGTGGTCTCGAGGTCCTTCCCCTCACGGGGAACCTGAGCATGCTTCGCCTGCTCGACCTGCCGGCGGTCCTCGAGCTCCACGTTCCGGGCGCCGCCGAGCCGCGCTATGCGGCGCTCGTCAGCATCGACGACCGGGGCGCCGCGCTGTCGGTCGGGGGCACCCAACTGTGGGCCGACACCGCCGTCCTCGAACGCGTGTGGCTCGGACGGGCGCAGGTCCTGTGGCGTGACTTCGAGAACCTGGGACGGACCTTCGGCGCCGAGGCGCGCGGCGCGAACGTCGCGCGGCTCCAGCGGCTGCTCGGGCGGGTCGGGGCCTACGGGGGCGCCCCCACCGGCGAGTTCGACGCGGCCACGGCGGATGCGGTCCTCGGCTTCCAGCGCTCTCGCCTGCTGGAAGCGGACGGCCGTGTCGGGCGGCTGACGCGCATCGTGCTCTACGCCACCGCGGGCAGCTATACCCGGCCGTCGCTAGCGCCGGGGGCGGGGGCGTCGTCGTGAGCTCGATCCTCGAGGCGCTGCGCGAGCTCGAGGCCAGCAAGTCGCCGGCCACGCCCGGGACCGTCGACTGGACGGACAACGGCATTCGCTCCCGGACCTCGCTCGAGACGTTCGGCATCATCGGCGCCGGCCTGCTGCTCGGCGCGATGGTGTTCCTGCTCGTCGTCTGGCTGAGCGCGCCGTCGGCCCCGGCGCCGGCCGAGCCCGCGGCGGTGCTCCCGGGGCCGAGCGCCGTCCCGCCGCCGGCGACCCTCGAGCAGCCGACCGGGCCCGCGACCGTCCCCGGCGCGCCGCCTGCATGGCTGGAGCGCGCCGCGCCGCCGCACGCGCGCGTCGCGCCGGATGCGTCCCCGTCCGAACGCGAGCTCTCCGCGCCGTCCACCGCATCGGCGACCGTACGGCAGCCGGCTCGGCCGGGAGCCATCTCCGCGACGCCGGCCGACGTCGCCGTGACCTCCATCAGCTATTCGGCGGATGGGCGGCGCCGCAGCGTGACCATGCGAGTCGACGGACAGCTCGCCACGCTGCGCGAGGGGCAGTCCGCGCACGGCGTGGAGGTGCAGCTGATCCTCCCCGCCGAGGTCTACGTCCGGCGCGGAGCGGACATCGTGGTCCTCGAGCCCGAACGCTGAGAGGCCGAGTGCGCGCCGCTCAGGCCGTTCGCCCCGCCGCCGACAGCCGCCGGTCGAGGTCGTAGGCGGCGCTGATCAGCGCCAGGTGGGTGAACGCCTGCGGGAAGTTGCCGAGGTGCTCGCCGCGCTGGCCGAGCTGCTCGCCGTAGAGCCCCAGGTGGTTCGCGTAGCCGAGCATCTTCTCGAAGAAGAACCGCGCCTGCTCGAGATCGCCCATGCGGGAGAGGCACTCGACGTACCAGAAGGAGCACATGCTGAACGTCCCCTCCCTGCCGGTGAGGCCGTCGGAGAACCCGTCGCCCAGGCGATAGCGGGAGACGAGCGAGTCGCTCACCAGCTCCCGCTCGATGGCGCGCAGGGTGGAGACCCAGCGCGGATCGGTCGGCGAGATGAAGCGGACGAGCGGCATGAGGAGCGCGGAGGCGTCGAGCGCCGTGGAGCCCCGCGCCTGGACGAAGGTCTTCCGCCCGGGGTCCCAGAAATTGGCGAAGATGTCGCGGTGGATCTCGTCGCGCACGTCGTGCCAGCGGAGCATCGGGCCCGGGAACGAGCGCTTCTGCGTCAGCCGCACGGCGCGGTCGATCGCGGCCCAGCACTGGACGCGCGAGTAGAGGAACTCCTGGCGCCCGCCGCGCACCTCCCAGATGCTCTCGTCCTTCTCGCGCCAGTGCTCGCAGACCCATTCGATGAAGCGGCTCGCGTTGCTCCACAGGTCGTAGGAGATGGGCTCGCCGTACTTGTCGTAGAGGTAGATCGCGTCCATCAGCTCGCCGTAGATGTCGAGCTGGAGGTGCGTGTGGGCCGCGTTCCCTATGCGCACGGGCGCCGAGCGCATGTAGCCCTCGAGATGGGGGAGCGTCTCCTCGGGCAGCTCGTGGCGGCCGTCGATGGCGTACATGATCTGGAGGGAGCCCCCGGGGCCGAGCTCCTCGCAGCGCGCCTCCACCCAGCGCATGAACGCGCTGGCCTCCTCGGTGAAGCCGAGCCGCATGAGCGCGTAGAGCGTGAAGGCGGCGTCGCGCAGCCAGGTGTAGCGGTAGTCCCAGTTCCGCTCGCCGCCGACCTGCTCGGGGAGCCCGAAGGTCGGCGAGGCGATGATCGAGCCGTGGGGCCTGGAGGTGAGGAGCTTGAGCGTCAGCGCGGAGCGGTTGACCATCTCTCGCCAGCGGCCCTGGTAGGAGGAGCGCCCGATCCAGCGGCGCCAGAAGTTGACCGTGCGCTTGAACGCCTCGGCGACGTAGTCGGGCGCCGCGGCGGGCGACTCCGTGCCGGGTACGGCCTGCTCGAGGACGAACGCCGCCGACTCGTCCGCGCGCAGGGTGAACTCGGCGACCGCCGCGCCGGACCTCGATGCGCACGGGCACCGAGGAGCGGAGGCGGAGCGCCAGGCGATGGCTCCCCGAGGCGACGAAGCACACCCCGTCCGGCGTCCGCTCGACGGTGTGCGTCGCCCGCGCGTAGTCGAAGCGGGGAGCGCAGAGCATGCGGAAGCGCACCTCGCCGCGCACCGTCTTGGCGCGGCGGACCACTGCGTGCTCGCCCTCCGTGTCCCCGACGGGCATGAAGTCCGATACCTCGGCGCTCCCTCGTCGCCGAGCGAGCGGGTGAGGAGCACGCAGGTGTCCGGCAGGTAGAGCTGCTTCCGGGTCGCGCCCTCGAGAAGCGGCGCCAACTCGAAGCGCCCGCCGCAGCGTTCGTCGAGCAGGGCGGCGAAGACCGACGGCGAGTCGAACTCCGGCACGCACATGAAGTCGATCGCCCCGTCCATTCCGACCAGCGCGACGGTGTGCAGGTCGCCGATGACGCCGTGCTGCTCGATCGGCTGGTAGCTCATGGCGCGCCCGCCCGCCTCGGCTGCCCCTCCCGCTGCGGCGGAAGGTACGGCACCGGGCGGTACTCGACGCTGGCCTGCTGCGCCCGGGGCTGCGGGAAGAGACGCATGAAGCGATAGATCTCCTCCGGCATGTCCACGCCCACGGGCAGCGTCAGCTCCCGGGCCTCCTCGACCGTGATGGCGTAGTCGTGGGTCCAGCGCCCCTCGGTGAGGGCGTTGGCCAGCGCGGCGGCGCGGGCGGCCTCCCAGCCCTTGCGCACGAGCACGCGCTCGACGCTCGCGCGCACCTGGCGGATGGCCTTCTCCGCCATGTCGGCGAGGATGAGCGTCTCGTCGTCGATGTCCTTCCCCTTCGCTTCCTTGCGCTCGACGGTGCGCACGATCGACACGGCCGGGAACTTGCCGAGCTGTGGGTCGAGGGGACCGAGCACGGCGTGCGGCGCCACGACGATCTCGTCCGCGGCCAGGGCGAGCAGCGTGCCGCCGGACATCGCGTAGTGGGGCACGAAGACGGTCACCTTGGCGCGATGGGCCACGAGCGCGTGCGCGATCTGCTCCGCGGCGAGCACGAGGCCCCCGGGGGTGTGCAGGATCAGATCGATCGGGACGTTGGCATCCGTCAGCTGCACGGCGCGCAGGATCTCCTCCGAGTCCTCGATGTTGATGAAGCGCGCCACCGGGAAGCCGAGGAGGGCCATCGTCTCCTGGCGGTGGATGAGCGCGATCACGCGGCTCTTCCGCTTGCGCTCGAGCTGGGCCATCAGCCGGCCGCGGCTCGTGTCGAGCATGCGCTGGCGGAGCATGGGCTGGAGCGCCGAGATGATGAAGAAGACCCAGAGCACGTCCACGATGCCCATGGAGAAAGGAGCTAGCTCGCCTTCACCAATGCGGCAAGGGGAGCCATTGACAGGAACGCGGCGAGGCGGAGGTATGGGGCCTGAAGCTCATGGACGACGCGGCGCTCGACACCCTGTCATGATCGGCGGCGAGGCCGACGCCGTCGGGCGCCTGGACCCGGTCTTCGCGACCCTCGCTCCTGGCCCCGGGGCGATCGCCGCCACTCCGGGGCGCGAGCGGCGGCGCGGCACGGCGGAGCGCGGCTACCTCCACTGCGGTCCGAGCGGCGCCGGCCACTTCGTCAAGATGGTGCACAACGGCATCGAGTACGGGCTGATGGCGGCCTACGCCGAGGGCCTGAACATCCTGCGCCACGCCAACGTCGGCAAGCGCGCGCGGGCGGCGGACGCCGAGACGACGCCGCTCCGCAACCCCGAGTACTACCGGTACGACCTCGACCTGGCCGACATCGCGGAGGTGTGGCGGCGCGGGAGCGTGGTCGCCTCCTGGCTCCTCGACCTGACCGCCGCCGCCTTGGCGAGCGACCCGACGCTCGAGCGCTTCACCGGGCGCGTGTCGGACTCGGGCGAGGGACGCTGGACGCTGGATGCGGCGATCGACGAGGCCGTCCCCACGCACGTGCTCGCCGCCGCGCTCTTCGAGCGCTTCGCCTCCCGGGGCGAGGCCGAGTTCCAGGACCGGCTGCTCTCCGCCATGCGCTTCGAGTTCGGCGGCCATGTCGAGAAGGGGCCCGGCACATGAGCGCCCCGCACGCCGACGCCCTCGTCTTCTTCGGCGCAAGCGGCGACCTCGTCTACAAGAAGATCTTCCCGGCGCTCCACGCCATGGCGCGGCGAGGGCACCTCGACGTGCCCGTCGTGGGCGTGGCGCGCTCCGAGTGGACGCTCGAGCAGTTCCGGGCGCGGGCGCGGGAGAGCATCGAGCAGCACGGGGGCATCGACGCGGCCGCCTTCGCGAAGCTCGCCGAGCGGCTTCGCTACGTGAGCGGCGAGTACGCGGACCCGGGCACCTACGCCGCGCTCGGCAAGCAGCTCGCCGGCGCGGCCCGGCCGCTGCACTATCTCGCGATCCCGCCCAGCATGTTCCCGACCGTCGTCGAGATGCTCGGGCGCTCGGGGTGCGCGCGCGAGGCGCGCGTGATCGTCGAGAAGCCCTTCGGCCGCGACCTCCCCTCGGCGCAGGCGCTCAACGCGACCCTCCACGGCGTGTTCGACGAGCCGCGCATCTTCCGCATCGACCACTACCTCGGCAAGGAGCCGGTGCAGAACCTCCTCCTCTTCCGCTTCGCGAACACGTTCCTCGAGCCGATCTGGAACCGCAACTACGTGGACAGCGTGCAGATCACGATGGCGGAGAGCTTCGGCGTCGCGGGCCGCGGCCGCTTCTACGAGGAGGCGGGCGCCATCCGCGACGTGGTCCAGAACCACATGATCCAGGTGGTGGGCTTCCTCGCCATGGAGCCGCCCGCGACCACCTACCACGAGGCGATCCGCGACGAGCAGGTGAAGGTCTTCCGCATGATCCGCCCGCTCCGGCCCGACGACCTGGTGCGCGGGCAGTTCCGCGGCTACCGCAAGGAGGAGGGTGTCGCGCCTGACTCGACGGTCGAGACGTTCGCGGCCGTCCGCCTGCACATCGACTCGTGGCGCTGGGACGGCGTGCCGTTCTTCATCCGCGCGGGCAAGTGCCTCGCCACGACCACCACGGAGGTGCTGGTCACGCTGCGCAGGCCCCCGCTCAGCCGGCTCTCCCCGGGCGAGACCAACTACGTCCTCTTCCAGCTGAGCCCCCAGGTGAAGATCGCCATCGGGGCGCGCGTGAAGCGTCCCGGCGAGCAGATGCTCACCGAGCCGACGGAGTTGAAGGTGGTACACCAGGCAGACGGGGAGGAGATGGACGCCTACGAGCGCCTGCTGGGCGACGCCATGGCGGGCGACCCGACGCTCTTCGCGCGCGAGGACGCCGTCGAGGCGGCGTGGGCGATCGTCCAGCCCATCCTCGGGTCGGCGACGCCGGTGCGCGAGTACGAGCCCGGCTCCTGGGGCCCGCCGGAGGCGGCGGCGCTCACGGCGGAGATCGGCGGGTGGCACCGCCCGGCATGATGAAGCGTCGGCCGCGGGTGCTGGTCGTCGNNGCTCGCCACCGGGCAGCGCACGCCGCGCGCGATCGCCTCGGGTCCCACGCTGACCGCGCGCGACATGGTGGCCGCGGTGAAGCGGCTCACGGCCGACTGGCGCTACGACGCGGTGTCGATCGGCTATCCCGGCGTCGTCGTCCACGGGCGACCCGTGGCCGAGCCCCACAACCTGGGCCGCGGCTGGGTGGGCTTCGACTTCCCGAAGGCGTTCGGCTGCCCCGTGCGGATCGTCAACGACGCCGCCATGCAGGCGCTCGGCAGCTACTGCGGCGGCCGCATGCTGTTCCTCGGCCTCGGCGCCGGCCTCGGATCGGCGATGATCATCGACGGCGTCCTCGAGCCGATGGAGCTGGGGCACCTCCCGTACCGCAAGGATCGCACCTACGAGGATTACGTGGGGCTGCGCGGGCTCGAGCGCCTCGGCAAGAAGCGGTGGCGCCACCACGTGCCGGACGTGGTGGAGCGCCTGCGGGCCGCGCTGGAGGCGGACGACGTGGTGCTGGGCGGCGGCAACGCCAAGCTGCTGAAGAGCCTCCCGCCGGGCACGCGGCTCGGCCGGAACGCCAACGCGTTCGTGGGCGGGTTCCGGCTGTGGGACGCGCGGCGGGCGCCTGCGGACGAGGCGCCCGGCCGCCGCTCGCGGATGGCGGGATGACGGGCGGCAGCGACGAGCGCGCCTTGCAGGCCGTCGCGGCGCGCGCCCTCGACCTGGTCGCGGACGGCGCCCGCGTGGGCCTCGGCTCGGGCCGCGCCGCGGCGGCGTTCATCGCGCAGCTCGGCGAGCGCGTGCGGCAGGGGCTCCGCGTCGCCGGTGTGCCGACGTCGGAGGCCTCGGCGCGTCAGGCGCGCGACCTCGGCATCCCGCTCATCGACCTGGGCGAGGACGTGGAGCTGGAGCTCACGGTGGACGGCGCCGACGAGGTGGCGCCCAACCTCGACCTGGTGAAGGGCCGGGGCGGCGCGCTGGTGCGCGAGCGCATCGTGGCCTCGGCTTCGCGACGCCAGGTGATCCTCGTCGGGCACGAGAAGCTCGTCCGCGCGCTCGGCGAGCGCGGGCGCGTGCCGCTCGAGGTGATCCCGCTCGCGCGCGGGCCCGCGACGCGCCGGCTCGGGGCGCTCGGTCTCCGCCCGGCGGTGCGTGCGGATCGAGATGGGGCGCGACCGCTGCTCACCGAGAACGGCAACCTGACGCTCGACTGCGCGCTCGCCGAGCCGCTGCGGGACGCGCGCGCGGCGCGCGAGCTCGAGGCGGCGCTCCTCGCCATCCCCGGGGTAGTCGACACGGGCCTCTTCCTGGGCACCGCCGAGCGCGTGCTGGTCGGGTACCCGGACGGCCGCGTGGACGTGCTCCGGCCGGAGGGTCGGTGAGATGGCCAGACGGGATGCGGGACGGGTGGAGGTGCTTCCGACCACCGACGCCCTCATGGAGGCCGCCGCCGCGGAGTTCGTCCGCGCGGCCGGCGAGGCGATCCGGGGGTCCGGTCGATTCGCCGTCGCCCTCTCGGGCGGCTCCACGCCGAAGACACTCTACGCACTGCTCGCGAGCGCGTCGTACGCCGGGCTGGTGGACTGGTCGCGCGTCGTCGTCTTCTGGGGTGACGAGCGCTGCGTGCCGCCTGGCAATCCCGCGAGCAACTACCGGATGGTGCGCGAGTCCCTGCTCGCTCACGTGCCCGTGCCCGAGGCCAACGTGCACCGCATCCGGGGCGAGGCCGACCCGATGGAGGCCGCGGCGGCCTACGAGCGCCAGCTGCGTCAGGCATTCGCCACGCCCGACGGTCCGCCGCGCCGCGCACCGGGCGCGCGCTTCGACCTCGTGCTGCTCGGCCTGGGCAACGACGGCCACACCGCCTCGCTCTTCCCGGGAACGGCGCCGGTCCACGAGACGGCGCGCTGGGCGATGGCGCACCACGTCGCCGCCCTCTCGATGTGGCGCATCACGCTCACGCCGGTGGTGATCAACGCCGCCGCCCAGGTGACGTTCGTCGTCTCCGGTCACGAGAAAGCCGCGATCCTCCGCCGCGTGATCGCCGGCCCGTACCGGCCCGACGCGCTGCCCGCGCAGGCGATCGCGCCGCTCGACGGGCGTCTCCGCTGGCTGGTCGACGCGGCGGCCGCGAAGGAGCTGAACGCGCCATGACCGCGCCCTCCGCCGCGCGCGGCTCGGTCGCCTTCCTGCTCGACGTCGACAACACGCTGCTCGACAACGACCGGGTCGCCGCCGACCTGAAGCGCCACCTGGTGCGCGAGGTGGGGGCGGGGCGCGCGGAGCAGTACTGGGCGATCTTCGAGGAGCTGCGCGCCGAGCTGGGCTACGCCGACTACCTGGGCGCCCTCCAGCGCTACCGCCTCGCGCACCCGCGCGATCCGCACCTCCTCGCCGTCTCCTCGTACCTGGTGAACTATCCCTTCGCGAACCGGCTCTTCCCCGGCTCGCTCGACGTGCTCGAGCACCTCGAGCGCTGGGGGCCGACGATCATCCTCTCCGACGGCGACGTCGTCTTCCAGCCGCGCAAGATCGAGCGCTCGGGTCTGTTCGACGCCGTCGCGGGCCGTGTCCTCATCTACATCCACAAGGAGCGGGAGCTCGACGACGTCGCGCGGCGCTACCCGGCGGAGCACTACGTCCTGGTCGACGACAAGGTGCGCATCCTGACCGCCGTGAAGCAGGTCTGGCGCGAGCGTCTGACCACGGTCTTCGTGCGGCAGGGTCACTACGCGCGCGACCCCGGGACGGCGACCCATCCGCCGGCCGACATCACCATCGAGCGCATCGGCGACCTGCTCGACTACGAACTCCCCGCGCTGCTCGGTGTGGCGCGGGCCATGGAGGGACCATGAAGGCGACGCAACGACTGCACGACGCGGGCCAGAGCCTCTGGCTCGACAACATCACCCGCGGTCTGATCACCAGCGGCGTCCTCGCGCGCTACGTCGCGGAATTCCACGTGACCGGTCTCACCTCGAACCCGACCATCTTCGACCACGCCATCCGCGAGAGCCGCGACTACGATGCCGATATCCGTGCGGATGCGGCCGCGGGGAAGGCCGGCGAGGCGCTCTTCGTCGAGCTGGCGCTCGCGGACCTGACGCGAGCCGCCGACCTCTTCCGTCCCGTCCACGAGGCGACCAACCGGGTCGACGGCTGGGTATCGCTCGAGGTCTCGCCCAGGCTGGCCTACGACACGGCGAGCAGCCTCGCGGCGGCCCGCGAGCTCTCGGCGCGCGCGGCGCGGCCGAACCTCTTCATCAAGATCCCCGGCACCCCGGAGGGTATCCCGGCCATCGAGGAGGCGATCTTCGCCGGGGTGCCGATCAACGTGACCCTCCTCTTCTCGCGCGAGCAGTATCTCGCGGCCGCGCAAGCGTACATCCGGGGCATCGAGCGGCGGGTGGCCGCCGGTCTCAACGCGCACGTCGGCTCGGTCGCGTCGCTCTTCGTCAGCCGCTGGGACGCGGCGGTGGCGGGGAAGATCCCGCCGGCGCTGCACGGCCAGCTCGGCATCGCGATGGCGAAGCGTACGTACAAGGCCTACCGGGACCTGCTCGCCTCGGACCGCTGGCTCCGCCTGCTGAACGTCGGCGCGCGCTCGCAGCGGCTTCTCTGGGCCAGCACCGGCACCAAGGACCCGCAGGCGTCGGACGTGCTCTACGTGAAGTCGCTCGCCGCGCCGCACTCGGTGAACACGATGCCGGAGAAGACGCTCCTCGCGCTCGCCGACCACGGCGAGATCGGGCCCATGCTGGCGCACGACGGCGGCGACGCCGAGGAGGTCCTGGGCGGGTTCACGCGGGCGGGCGTCGACCTGGACGCGCTCGCGGGCGCGCTGCAGCGCGAGGGTGCGGCGGCGTTCGTCAAGTCGTGGGACGACCTGCTCGCCTGCATCGAGGAGAAGCGCGCGGCGCTCAGGAAAGCCGGCTGACACAGGCGGGCGAGGTGCAGGCCGACGGGGGGGCAGGAGTGCGCCAGCGATGTCCCGACATGGGACGCGCGTGGCACACGGGACCGCGTCCAGCGAGGCGCCACGGGGCTGGCACGGTCCGTGGTTGAGGGGCATGGACATCGGCCTCAGACTCGCCGGCAGCCACACCGTCGTCTTCCGATGCGGCTGCTTGTTCGCGCAGGGAGACGATGCCGACGTACCGGGCTGGCGCCTGTGCGTGGAGCACATGGACCTGCGCCCGCTGATCGCCGCCGCCTTCGGCGAGGACCAGGGCGAGTGCGTCGTCGCCTTCCGGTTGAGCGTCCGTCTCGTCTCCAGCCACGACGCCGCGACGACCTTCCCTTGACCATGCCCTCGTCCGCGGCGTAGCGTCGAGGCGCGCCCATGGCGAGACGTTCACGCCCCAATGGCGAGTTCGAGATCCGCGGCGTCAACCACCTGGCGCTCGTGTGCAAGGACATGGCGCGGACGGTCGACTTCTACTCGAACGTCCTCGGCATGCCACTCGTGAAGACGATCGAGCTGCCGGATGGCGCGGGCCAGCACTTCTTCTTCGACATCGGCAACGGAGACGCGCTGGCCTTCTTCTGGTTCCCCGACGCCCCCCGGGCGGCGCCCGGCGTCGCCTCCCCGCGCCACGTGGTGGGACTCGGCCCGGGGAGGCCGGACGACATCCTCACGGCGCACGCTTCCATGAACCACGTCGCCTTCGATGTCCCGCCGGAGCGGATCGAGGAGTACCGGCAGAAGCTCCGGGCCAGGGGCATCACGGTCTCGGCCGTGCTGAACCACGACGAGTCTCCACGCGGGATCAGCGCGGGGGTGAACGAGACCACCTTCGTTCGCTCCATCCTACTTCATGGACCCCGACGGGATCCTGCTCGAGTTCGCCGCCTGGACGCGCGAGCTGGACGAGCGGGACGTGAAGGTGCCGCCGAGGACGGCGCAGGACGCGCGGCCTCCGGCCGAGCCGGTGCTGGCGGCCAAGTAGGGCGCGCCGGACGGCGGCGCAGGTCAGCCCGCGCCGGGACCCTTGCTCGCGCCCGGGAGCGGGGCTGCCGGGTAGCGCGGTGCCCCTTCCTGCCAGAGCGCCAGGAACTCCTCGCTGCCCATCGGGTCGATGCCGCGGATGGGCATCGAGCCGCGGCGGATCGTCCAGTCGCGCGGCGCCAGCTCGCCCGCGCGGCGGAAGTGCCGCTCGGCCGCCTCGGGGCGGCCGGCGCGGTGGAGGTGCCAGGCGAGGGTGAACTCCGCGCGCGCGGCCTGCTGCTCGCGCGTGGGCAGCACCTGGTGCGCGCGGATCTCGTCCGGCGCGAGCCCGCCCGTCCCCTCGCGGACCCAGGCGCGGACCGCGGCCAGGAACGGCTCCGAGGGCCGGCCCGTCAACGCGACGAACGTATCGGTGCCGAACTGGACGTCGTTCGGGCGGACGATGCGGCCCTGCTCGTCGATCCAGATCATGGTGGGCACGTTGATGATGTTGAAGAGGTCGGCGGTCACGTGCTCGGAATCGATCAGCGCGGGGTGCTTCGGCGCCGCGCGCTCGATGTACGGGCGGGCATCTTCCGGGCTCTTGTCGAGCGCCACCGTGACCGGCGTGAAGCCCCGCTCACCCAGCTCCTGGTACAGTGCCTGCCAGACCGGCAGGTCCTCGCGGCACCCTCACCACGAGGCCCAGGCGATGAGCAGCGTCTTCTTCCCGCGCTGGTCGCGGAGCGAGTGCAGCCGCCCCTGGAGGTCGGGCAACGTGAAGTCCGGGGCGCCCATCGCGGCGAGGCGCTGCGCACGGTCCGACGCGCATGCCCCGAGCACTGCGACACCTTCGGCCGCCTCGGCGGCGAGCGGGCGGTCGAGGAGTCGCGCCAGCGTGCCGAGGTCGATACCGTCCTCGTGGACGAGCGCCGCCCGGTCGCGGACCGGCACGCACGTCTCGCCCCGGCAGAGGCCCTGCGGCTTCAGCTCCCAGCCGAGCGCCTGCTCGAGCGCCGCCGGCGAGAGGTGGATCGCGTCGCCCTGGACGACGGCCTCGACGGTCCGGGGCCTGCCGTCGTCGATGAGGGTCAGGGTGCGAGACGCCATGGCTCTTTTTCCTTCCGGTTCATCGCCGCCAGTTCTCGACCCTGAGACCGCTTATACGTCGGAACTCGCGGACGTTGTCGCTCACGAGCGGCACCCCAAGCGACATCGCATGTGCGGCGATCTGGAGGTCGTACGGACCGATCATGAATCCACGTTGCTCCAGGGAGCCGCGGATACGGCCGTAGAGCAGGGCGGCGCCGGCATCGAAGTCGACGC
>WNEZ01002785.1_pt1 | contig 29654 bp, 34 predicted proteins | sample 5400521 | NCBI WGS metagenome assembly WNEZ01 (sample SAMN13153339, study PRJNA577476) | soil metagenome | isolation source: 120 cm saprolite under Douglas fir tree site 2 hole 1 replicate 1 | place: USA:California | collected 2015-04-18 | reverse complement strand
GTAATGGTGTTGGCCGGAAACTGCACCACGGTGTTGGCAGGAACTTTAATCGTCATGCCGTCCACCTGGATCCAGCCGCCTGAAGTTTTGCAGCCGTCTGGCTTAGGCGGGTTCGAGTTTGGAATGCAAAGCTGGTCGGCCGACGCGAACTGGATAAATCCAGTCATCTCAAATCCAGCCGGTATGGTTTGGTACGCAGGCACTGCCGCTGGCGTGGGAGGAACCGCCGGTGCGACGAACTGCGCCCATGATGCTGTGGCAAAAGCCACCACCAGAAGCAGCACAATGCCCGCTGTCGTAAAGATGTTTTTATTTCCTCTCATTTCGAAAACTCCTTCCGTCTGACTGTTTCTTGCCCGGGTTTTGTACTGCTCAGATCTTGCTGGTTGCATGCTGATGGCGTTCGTCGCGCACAGCGTTGGTAAGCCGTGAGTCTCTCGAGAGTTATCTGGGGCGCGCATTTTTCACCCCCAGCAGATTGTCGAGATAGGTCGCGATTGGCTTGCCACCATTGGCTCCGGTGGCTGCGAGCATCATTGCGTTGTCCAGAGCCTGGCCGGAGTGGTTGGGATCGTTTTGCACCGGATAGCCGCTGGCTACGGTGTGCCCGTTCGGTACGACTAATTGCGGATGGTCGAACGGAGCTGATTGCGCCACCGTGCGTGGATCAGTGAGACCGTTGCGGAGGAAATCCACCAGGTCTTGTTTCTCCTGCAGCGTCAGGCCCAGGCGCACGATGTCCGGGTCCATAATGGAAAGCTCTGCACCCTGGTTGAAATCACCGCCGCGGTTGTAAAACTCCACAACTTGTTCCAGCGTGAGCTGGCTGCCGTTGTGAAAGTACGGAGCGGTCAAGGCAACGTTGCGCAACTGCGGAGCTTTGAGGAAACCGGTCCGTGCGATGTCATCACCGCAAGACAACGGAGCCTGCGCGATGCCGTCACCGGGACGTCCGGGAACCATAAAGCTCAAACCAGGCTCATTGCAGACGCGCTGGCGCATGACTTCACCCTGAGAAAGAGGCATTTTGGCGACCGGATCATTCCCTGCCAGGCCGGCATCTTCCGCACCCGGACGAACACCGATGTGGTAATAACCGGTGTCATACACCCGTACACCGAGGTCGCCCATCACCATGCGCTCAACTGGATTCGGTGTAACGGTATCCACGGCGGCGTTGGAAAGTTCAGGACCGCCATGGCAAACCACGCAGCGTCCTTTGGTCTGGAATAACAGGAAGCCGCGAAGCTGACCTGCAGTCATCGGCGTAGGACCAACTGAATAGTTGATCTTGATTGGGAACGCCGTTTTCGGTGGAATGTCAAAGAAAACTTTGAGCGTTCCGCTGGCGTAGTCAATGGTGGCCTGCGTGAGGCCTTCGCCGATTACACCGCCGTAACCGTCATCAAACGCATACACAAGCTCAATGACTGAAACAGTGAATGGATCAACGTTGGGCTTGAGTTGAATCGTGAACTGCTGTTGTTGGCTGTCCCCAACCAGTGAGAACGTCTGCTGCTGTTCAAGATAGCGGTCCAGCGGAGTGCGATCAGCAATCAACGTGCTTTCGTACATCTGAATTGCCACGCCCCAGAACAGTGAGAAGTTGTACTCCATCTGCGAGTACTCGGCGGTGTTCGAAGGACATATGGCGGAAGCTGGATCAACTGTAGCCACGGTGCTGCCGTCAGCGCCCAGGCAAACATGCTGAGCAAACTGCCACCATTCCGGCGCGAATGCTTTCTTAATCATGTCGCTGTAGGTCACGTTGAGACCAGGGTTCGGGGCATTGGATATAAGTCCCAGCACACTGTCTTGAGCATCCACCTGCTGCTTCGCAAGAGGCATGCGCGCCAGAAGCTTTTTCCCAACCTGATGGAAGTCTCGATTCTGCGCAGACATCTCAACCGAGCTCAGGATCGGACCCAGAGCTTGTGAACACAATGCAGAATTTTTCATGGCGACGAAGGCACTGGAAAGCTTGCCATCATCGTTGACCACCAGAAGGTCCGTGTCTTTGTCGCGTGTTCCGAACGGATTCGCACCATTGCAAATGTTCTGTGCGCGGCCGTCCCAGAAATTGCGGAAGTTGAACACTGCATTCACCACGCTGGGCGTGTTGCGACCTGTGACCTGGCGCGTGTTGATCGCCTTGCCCGGTGCTGCCGGATCAGGGTAGGAGAAGACTGGATCGGCTATCGAAACAGTGTTTTCAACGCTGGTGATGCTGCCCGGGGCCGTGCCCACTGTTGGAGTGGAAGTTTTGCTGTTGTTGCCGGGGCCACCGTGCGCGTTCGAGGTGCTGCGTACCGGGTTGGGATGACGGGTGACGCCGGTCACGCTACGTGTGATCCCCGCATCGTCATTCTGATCATCACGATCGTTTACTGGTTTCGATACTCCGCCACCGGCGATCGGGGCGATTTTGCCATCGGCGCCAATCTGGCCTACGACAACGCCAACCATGCTGGTGGAGAAGACTCCGGCTGAACCTGCTACGTCATTCAGGTCCGAGACCACGCTCATGCGGTTGTTCGGATCAGCGAGTTTGTGGAATGGAAAATCGCCGTCGTGGTATCCGCCAAAACCGGCATTCGGGTTGCCCGGACGAGGGATATAGTTCGGTCCGGCTTCGCCGTTTACCTGAGGTCCAAGCTGGAAGTTGTTGTCACCGCCCGCCTGTCCAGGATTTACAACGTTGGCCGGACGACTGTCGGCACCGGCATTGAAGTGACAGCTTGCGCAAGCCTGCGTGTCGTCACTGCCAGCCTGCATGTCCCAGAAAAGCGCTTTACCAAGCAGAATGGCTGCGTTCTTGTCTGCCACAATACCTTCCACACCAAATATTGGCGGGACAGGCACATTAGCCAGCGATGTGAGCGGCCGCAAAGGAAGCACGATGGTGTTCGCGCTGTTCCCTTCCTGCGCGCGCACGTGTGTGTAATAGCCGAGTGCAACTACGCCTGCTACCACGCAAGCTGTAATGCGGGCCACGGTTTTGATCAGCGCAGACCTGGAGCGCTGTCCGTGGGTTAATGAGAGTCCTGCTCTTGCGAGCTTTTGGAGGTGACCCCGGAGAGTCTTGCCTGTTACGGAAGTTGTAGAAGCGTGCTCATACCGCGTCATTTTGATCGAACTCCTTCCAGCCACTTGGGAGTGAGTGGGTTCAAATGTTTTTTAAGAGTTGTCGACTGCCAGAGTTGCCGGCTCCGCACGCGCATGCACTCGCAAGGGTCCCTGGGCAAAATCACGCGAGGTGAGCAATGCCTTTGGTTGTGCGATGAAATGGGTGTGGCTGAACGCGGATCGCTGCGCTATTTGACCTGGAACAAGACGAGCCTGCCCATAGTCATGTAGAGCCGCGACGGCTCAGGGGCAAGAGAGATGTTCTAGGTTCTAAGAGGTACTACAGATTGAGGAGAGACCGTAATGGATCCAGAGACGGATTGACCATCCAGCGCCGCTGCGCGATGCTGGCTGGCCTCGCTGCGCGCAAATTCTGTTCTACGCCGCAAAGCTTCTTCTTTCTCTGTCTGGATCGCCTTTTTCGAAGAAGCGATGAAACTGAACTCTATCGTGATCGGTGGAGTTTCATCATCGCCATCATTGTCCACTGAAACCGAAAACAAGTTCGCTCCGCCGAAGATAAGGAGGATGAGGCTGAGGGCAGCACTCAGAACCGATTTGTGTTTCAGCGAAGCCATGATTAGCCTTTGGCGCCAGAGGTTGATATCTAAAGTCCTCAACCTTTTGGCAGCGTAAGAATCCCACGGCCGCATTAGAAGCACATTAGCCGATGATTAGAAATTTAAATGTGGCGTAAACTATTGAAATATCGGCGACTTACATCGCTTGTTCGATGATGGCTCAGGGGGCAATCACAACCGCACCTTCAATTGCGTCATTCTTGAGTTGGGCTAGAGCCTCATTGACGTTATCCAGCGGAAATACGGTTACCCTGGGTTGAAGATTCAAGTTCGCAGCCAGTTTCAAATAATCCCGGGCATCCGACCGTGTCATATTCGTCACACTGCGAATCTGGCGTTCACCCCAGAGCAGGCGATCATAGTCAAACTCAGGAACGCGGTCGAGGTGAATCGCGTTGACGGCAACCACTCCTCCTTTTCGCAAGCTTGCTAATGCGGAGATGACTACATCTCCACTCGGCGCAAAGGTGATGGCACGGTCAAGTTTGACAGGAGGTTTGTCAGTGTCCTTTCCTACCCACGCAGCGCCGAGTGACGCCGCCAGGCGGCGATGCGAATCACCTCGAGTTGAGACATAGACATCACAGTTCCAGGCCCGCAGCACTGCAATGGCAAGGTGAGCTGAAGCACCAAAGCCGAACAACCCTACACGTTCACCCTGCTGCACGCCGGCTACACGAAGGCTGCGAAAGCCGATGATGCCAGCACATAAAAGTGGCGCAGCCTGCAGGTCTCCGAGGGTGCCCGGAAGTGGAAATACGAAATCGGCGCGGGCAATGGCATATTCCGCGAAGCCGCCGTGGACGCTGTAGCCGGTAAACGTGGGAGAGTCGCAGAGATTCTCGAAACCCTGTTGACAGTACCAACAACTGCCATCCGTGCCGCCCATCCAGGAGATGCCTACACGAGTACCGATGGGCAGTTCCGGTGTGGCTCCGCCTGCAATCTCGCCGACAATCTGATGTCCGGGAATAATCCCTGCCTGGATAACCGGCAATTCCCCTTCGACGATGTGGAGGTCGGTCCGGCATACGCCACAAGCACGCACCCGAACCAGAACATGCCCAAGTTTGATTTCAGGTTCAGAGATGACGCAAACATTAAGTGGCCGCGTTGAATTTTTCTGAGGTGAATTGAGAATTGCGGCTTTCATGATTCGAAGATGCCCTGATGCAATGCTATCAGGCGCCTGCAATTCTCATCCCATCACGATTGGCTGCGTTCTCTAAAGTTCAGGGAAAGAAGGTCACAGGAAAATAACGGCTCTCGAACATCACTGCAGGTGAACCCATATAGCCGGTATCACGGCGGCACGAGCCTGGCATCTAATTCCATAGATTCGTAACAAAGGAGTCAATCATGATTTCTGCATCTGTATCTGCCGGACTCGAACACCTGCGGCATTCGTGGGGATGGCTGCTTGGGTTGGGCGGTTTGATGATCGTGCTGGGAACTGTCGCCCTCTTCATGATCCCCATCACTACGTTAGCTGCTGCGCTGGTACTTGGATGGTTGATGATATTCAGCGGCATCGCAGAAGGCGTGCATGCGTTCAAAATGCGCCGTTGGGGCGGAGTATTTCTGCACGTTGTTATCGCTATCCTGGCGGTGCTCCTGGGACTGGTGCTCATCACTCACCCCGTGGCCGGGGCGCTCGCCTGGACTCTGGCCTTAGCGTCGTTGTTCGCTGTTGTCGGAATATTTCGTATTGTCTCGGCTATCCGATTGAAATTTCTGAATTGGGGCTGGGCAGTGTTTGACGGCGCAATTACGCTGGCCCTCGGCTTGATTCTTTGGCTCCAGTGGCCAGTCTCCGGCTTCTGGTTTCTTGGCATGGCTGTTGGAATTTCTTTGTTATTGCGGGGATGGTCTTACGTGATGCTGGCTTTGGCGGTACGCACAATGCGCTTGCCTGGTGACGTCCCAGGAAGTTCCCTACCGCGTGCCGCATAAGATTCGATCAGCAAGAGCCTAAACCAGAGACTTCTAAATATGGCGGAAAGCTGATTGTTTGGCGTCCCCGACGGGATTTGAACCGTGTTACCGCCGTGAAAGGGCATGATTTTCTCGACAATTTAACGACATAGCAGATTAGCGGACCACCCCGGAGTTCGGGGACGCTGTTCGCGAGAACTTCAATAAGGTAGCTGTGTGTCGAACTGCTGCCCTCGGCGCTGAAGTCGCTTGTTGAAGGCAGTTGCAATTTATGGAAGTCTGAGGCTTTTCTCGACACAGAATCGTCTTCGCTCATATTTCGCATTTAGGGGTATCTCTTGCGGTTCTTCATGAGCGGATTCCGACACAGAGAGTGTTTGATTTTCGGCTTGCGGACAATCTCTGAGCCAGATCCTTTCTATTTCATTGGCCGCGAACCTGTGATGAGAATATCCACCAGTCTCCTGGCGCTTTGCTGCCAGTCCGGGCTGGACGCCACGTTGGAAACGCCGATAAGCGCCCGCAGCAGATCGAATGGGTCGAGGTCTTTGCGTATGTCGCCGCTTTTGATGGCGCGCTTCACCAGGGCATCAACTGCTCCCTGGATCTGACCGCGAGAACCTTCATACAGCTTCGAGGGACCTCCAACCAGCGTATTCAGCGCAGGGGCGATGATCTGCTTCGTCGCGATGTAGTCAACGAACAAAAACATCCACGCTCGCAACGCTTCAATCGGGCGCATGGTCTCAGAGAATTTCTTCTCTGCTGCGGCCAGCTTTTCTACCTCAGTCCGATAGACCGCTTCGATCAGTGCCTCGCGCGTTGGAAAGTGGCGATACAGAGTTCCTGCCCCTACACCTGCCTCTCGGACGATGTCATCCAGGCTGGCGTTTGTGCCGGACCGGGTGAACTCCTGCTTCGCCACTTCCAAAATCCGCTCGCGATTCCGCTGAGCGTCAGTGCGCGGCTTTCGGGTTGGAGTTTTCAAAGCCATGCTCAAAAAATATTTGCAACCGGAGACTGTCTCCGCTTATCATATCTATACGGAGACACCCTCCGTTTTATCCGGAACGCGGCAGCCTGTCAATACCGGTTCCGGCTTGCCTTGACCTTAAAGAGGTGGGAAATATGAATCAACTTGCGATAAACAAGCTACCAAAAGATCACACCCCTGATTGTGCCGACGGGATGACCACGGCGGAGCGGGAACTTACGGCATTCTTCAGTGCAGTTGCCGATTCGTTCGGGTCAGAAATGGCAGAGCTCTCAGCTGACGACTGGCTCAATGAATTGATGACAACCGAAGCTTTGCCCTCTTCAACTCGTGAATGGCGAGGGATCACTCTCAAAGCTTCCACGCGGCTCGCCGCTCGTGTGAACGCTTCATGCATCACAAGTCCATGCCAGACACTGGCATCAACATGTTTATAAGTACTCGCAATCATAGGAGGTAAAAATGCGTGTTTTCCTTACAGGCGCTACAGGTTTCATCGGTTCTGCTATCGTCCGTGAGCTGATTGACGCGGGTCATCAGGTACTCGGCCTCGCTCGCTCGGATGCGGGAGCTAAATCTCTTATCGCCGCTGGGGCTCAGGTGCATCGCGGCGCGCTCGAGGACCTCGAAAGCCTTCGCAACGGAGCGGCCGCTGCGGACGGCGTGATTCACACGGCCTTCATCCATGACTTCAATAACTACGCTCCTGCCGCCGAAGCGGACCGGCGCGCCATTGAGATACTCGGAACCGAGCTCGCTGGTTCTGACCGGCCGTTGCTCGTCACTTCCGGAACGTTGCTCCTCCAACGTCGCGGTCCGCTCGCAACGGAAGAGGATAACGCCAATCCCAACTTTCCTCGCAAGTCGGAAGACGCGCTTGCACTGTTGTCTCGAGGAGTTCATATCGTGATGGTGCGCCTTCCTCCATCGGTGCATGGAGATGGCGATCATGGCTTCGTTCCGGCTGTGATCAACATCGCACGCCAAAAAGGCGTCTCGGCGTATATAGGTGATGGTCTTAATCGTTGGCCCGCCGTACACCGGCTTGATGCTGCGCATCTGTACAGGCTCGCACTTGAAAAAGGTCACGCAGGAGCCCGTTATCACGGAATCGCCGACGAAGGCGTACCGGTTCGCGACATCGCTGCCGTAATCGGCCGACGCTTGAACTTGCCGCTGGTTGCCAAGTCTCCAGAGGAAGCTGCCGGGCATTTTGGCTGGATCGCGAACTTCTTTGCTGTCGATGCTCCTGCTTCGAGTGCGCAAACGCAGAAACAACTGGGATGGCAGCCAACACATTCTTCGCTCATCGCTGACCTCGATGGGGCGAACTATTTCGAAGTCGCGAAAGAAGGTTCGGCGGCTTGATGCGGCCCTGCTCTCGGCAACGTGAACGCCCTTAGCGCCTACGTAAAAATAATGCAACCGGAGACATTCTCCGATTATCTCTTCATGCGGAGATATCCTCCGTTTATGCGAATCATTTTTACGCGAATCATGACCAGCTGGTGAAAACCAGCAAGGAGTAAAGAGCATGGCGAACAATTCAGCAGCAACTTCAATCAGAGAACTTGGCGCAACTTCAACCACAGATGATGTCCTGTCCGGCATCAATCTGCGCGGCAAACGGATTCTTGTTACCGGCGTTTCGGCTGGCATCGGAGTTGAAACTGCGCGCGCTCTGGCGGCACACGGCGCGTACGTTGTGGGCGCAGCACGAGATTTGGCGAAGGCTGAAAGCGCGACTGATCAGGTCCGCCAAGATGTTGCAGGCAACGGCGGCGGCTTCGAGCTCATTGAGCTTGATCTTGCCAACCTCAAAAGCGTGCGAGCCTGCGCCGATCGACTGCTGGCCAAAGGCGAACGGTTCGATGTTGTGATCGCCAATGCCGGAGTCATGGCCACGCCATTTGGCCACACCGCGGATGGCTTTGAAACGCAGTTCGGTACCAACCACCTGGGCCACTTCGTCCTGGTCAACCGCATTGCATCTCTTATTCGTGACGGCGGGCGGCTGATCAACCTGTCTTCTTCCGGGCATCGCTACTCAAATGTTGACCTGGAAGACCCCAACTTTGAACGCACCACGTATGATCCTTTCATCGCCTATGGCCGATCCAAGACGGCGAATATCCTCTTCGCCGTTGCCTTCGACAAACGCCACCGCGACCGTGGCGTGCGAGCTGCGGCTGTACATCCCGGAGGCATCCAGACTGAACTGGCTCGCCACCTTGATCCTAGCCAAATGCACAAAATAGTCGACCAGCTGAATCAACAACTCGCAGCGGAGGGCAAGGGGCCGTTCCAGTTTAAGACTATTCCTCAAGGAGCTGCCACTTCGGTGTGGGCCGCTGTCATCCCACCCGCTGACGAGATCGGCGGCCGATATTGCGAGAACTGCCACGTCGGCCACATCGTGCCGGATGACGCAACCATCAGCGCTATCAGCGAAGGAGTCCGCGGTTACGCGCTTGATCCAAAGAATGCTGAGGCACTGTGGAAGAAAAGTGAAGAACTCGTGGGAGAGTCGTTCTAGCAGGTGTTGGGTCTTGCATTTCCGATCTCGCGAGATGTCGTGCGATCACGGCGATGCCGGCGATAGGCGCGCTTTTGCGGGCCCTACCCCCTGCCGGTTCATCCAATCCAATCCCATTCATCCCAATTTGGCGTAGACTTCTGAGGTGCACCCCTGCGGTGAGACAGAAAGTTTATCCCACACATGTGATTGTGAACGGTGAACCCCTGATTTGAGACAGTCAGCAGTGTCATAGGGCACGCTCGTTGTTTTCCAGCAGGGGGTTGGGGTACACTTCTGCGTGTTTGCTTATCTCCGTGCCTCTGTGGTGAGGTTTCCGGTTTTTCTCTGTGTTCCTCTGTGCCCCTCTGTGGTAACCGTGTTTAGTTTCCGATCAAGCCGATGCCGGCAAGAGGCGCGCCTGTACCTTCAATTACCCGCCACCCCCACTTGCCTCAACTAGGATTCCACAGCACTTAAACGATTCATCCCAAGGCAGGCTTTCAATTACCCAATTACGAAATTATCCAATTACCCAAATCTTGCCCCTACCCCTCCCCACCCATCCCAAGATCTAAAGGACTTAGCGCAATCGTCCCAAGCAAGGCTGTTTTGCCCTTTGTGTTTGCTAACTGCCAATTGCCATTTGCTAATTGCTTCAGAAACTAAAGTTTCCCATCTGACTGCTGAACTTCTGATTGCTTGATTTTCAAAGATCTTCTGCGTCCACCCCTGGGGGCTGCCTCACTATGCCCTGTTTGCAGCCGAGACGCAACTAATCTAAAGTTTGCCCGTACGCAGGCTCTAATTTTCGAGCGCGTGAGAAATGATCTGTCATCTCAATGTATTCCTGAGACATGAAGCTAGTCGGCCCGCTTCCTACCCGATCGCCCGGGCTTAGGCTTAATCTTTGGCTTGGTCTTTGGATTGGGCTTGGTTTTGCCCTTGAGATTGAGCGCCACTGCGGCACGGATGAGATCCTTCAAGGCCGCCTCATCAACCTTGTCGCCTTCGTGGATGTCGATGGCGCGCCTGACATTCCCGTCGAGGCTGGAGTTGAACAGACCTGAAGGGTCCTTCAACACAGCTCCCTTGGCAAATGTCATCTTGACGGCGTTCTTGTACGTCTCTCCCGTGCAGACGATGCCACCGTGGGAAAAGACGGAAGTCCCCGGCGACGTTGGCTTAGCCCACTTCCACTCTTCCACGACCTCAGGGTCTGCCTGGTGTATGATTTCGCGCACTTTCGCGAGCGTCTTCCCGCGCCAGTCCCCAAGTTGCTTGATCTTCTCCTCGATGAATGCTGAGGCAGATTCCACCGGGACGGTCTTTTTCATGTACAGGTCCAACTCTCGCAGCTAATTTTACTGCGCTCAGCGTAACCTGCAACCTCCGTTGGTAAGGTCAGTTTCCGATTAGCCGACACTACGAGAGTCAGGAATTGCAAGGTCTCAGCTTGCGCGCGGTTCGGATTGGGCTGATTGACCAAGTTCTCTTCGACAACTCCATGTTTTAGGAGCACGTTGCCGCGTACCCGAAATTCCCTGTCACGTGACCCGTGGACGTCTTTGCGAGGACGAAGCTGGCCGCATCGCCATACCCTCCAACAAAGGCAAGCCCGAAGGAGAGCCACGTGCCAGTCTTGCTAATGTTTCGAAAGCACAATCGTCCTTTCCTCCTTGCGCGTCCTGGACACAAGTGCCAGACGCAGCAGGCGGGCCTCCACTGGAAAAACAAATTTGCCAGCCAGCTCTGCATTGCCCATATCCGGTTGGCCTCTTCATGCCACTATGCTCAATGGTGTCGACTGCAAGGCTCCTTTCTGGCTCGTAAAACATGCTCACGAATGAACCATCTCCGTGGGACGGGCAAGTGTCGAGTTGAAGACCAGCTTTGCAACGCACGCCTCCAAGTGCGTTCTTCTTCATGAAACAAGGCAATCGAGTGTCTGCATTCGCGAGGTCACTCAGGCTGCGATGGATACCGGTGCCGGTTCCGGCTTGTACTTCGGCTCGTAAACATGCTGACGAATGAAAGACAACGAGTCTTCCGGCCGGGGGATGCGAGCGAGCCCAGAATCAAAGACTACTTTCGCCACCCGCGCGGCGGTCTGGATCTCGGTCTCCAGAATGTTCGACTGCAGCGGGTACAGGAGACCCTGTTTAAGCAATTCGGACGGCACCTGATCCGCAACTGCCTGCCCGGCCTCGATAAACATCTCGTCTGTGACTCGCTTCGCCTGCGTTGCGAAGATCGCCATCCCAACCGCCGGGAATATGTAGAAGTTGTTCGCTTGTCCGGGCAGAAATGTCTGTCCGTTGTAGTGGACCGGTTGGAACTGCACTCCGGCCGCATAAATCGCTTTCCCCTTCGACCAGGTATAGGCCTGTTCTGGCGTGCACTCGACGTGTTCGGTCGGGTTGGACAAGGCAAGGATTACAGGACGTTCATTGATCCTCGACATACTTTCGACAACTTTCTGGTTGAAGGCCCCGCCAATCGTGCTCACGCCGATGATTGTGCTCGGCTTAATGCTCTCGATCGCGGCCACAAAATCCCGTGTCGGCGCGTGTTCGTGTGCATAAGGCTTCTGGAAATCTACAAGGTCCGTACGAGTCGATTCCAGAAGACCGTTGATGTCGAACATGTAGACTTGTGACTGCGCTTCCTTGAGCGTCAGGCCTTGTGCGACAAGAGCGGAACAAAGCAGGTCGGCAAGGCCAATACCAGCCGAGCCCGCGCCGAGGAACAGGTACTTTTCGTCTTTTAGTTTTGTACCCTTGACCTTCGCAGCATTAATCATTCCTGCCAGAGTGATCCCAGCCGTACCCTGTACGTCGTCGTTATAGACGCAGTACCTGTCGCGATAGCGCTGGAGCAAGTGCACGGCGTCCGTACCCGTCCAATCCTCAAAGTGAATGCAGCACTTCGGAAATACTTCCTGTACCGCCTCGACAAACTCGTCCACAAAAGAATAAAGGTCCGCAGTTGCCGGACGGGTCTTGCGCATACCCAGGTACAAGGGATCGTGCAGGTACTGCTCATTGTTAGTGCCCGCGTCGAGGTACATGGGAAGCAGGTATTGCGGCGGCACTCCGGCGCAGGCGGTGTACAGCTGCAGTTTGCCGATAGGAATTCCGGCGCCGTTTGCGCCAAGATCTCCGAGGCCCAGGATGCGGCCGCCATCCGTGACGCAGATGAATCGAACGTCCTTCTCTGGCCAGTTTTTCAAAACCTCCTTGACTTTGCCGCGGCGTGTCATTGATAGATACATGCCACGCGGTTGGCGGTAAATGTGGCCGAACTTTAGGCAGGCTTCCCCGATCGTTGGGTCGTAAACGATCGGCAGAAACCGTGCCGGGTCAGACATGACAGTCCGATAAAAGAGCGTTTCGTTGTGGTCGAGCAGATTGGTCAGGTAAATGTAGCGATCGAGGTCTGTGCTCTTGTGGCCCAGTTGCATCATCACCCGGCTTAACTGCAGGTCTTCGGTCTCGGTCACGTCGGGTACCAGACCAACGATTCCGAGGGCCCGCTTTTCGGCCTCGGTAAAGGCTGTTGACTTGTTGAGGGAGGGGTCGTAGAGCAATTCAATTCCGCGCTTATCGGTGATCATAATTATTGATTCCTTCTTCTTGATTTAGTATTCGTCTCTCTTTTGCGTTAGAACGGCGATTTCCTCAGGCAGCTTTTGCCACGTAGGGTCTCACCATCTTGATGGGATCGACAATGCGATCAAATTCATCCTCAGTGACGAACCCCAGTTTCAACGCGGCATCCTTGAGCGTGAGGTCGTTGTCCAGCGCGTAGTGCGCGATCTTCGATGCTTTGTCATAGCCAATGACGGGCGAGAGCGCGGTCACCAGCATGAGCGAACGGTCAACGTATTCGTGGATTTTCTTCAGATTGGGCTTGGTGCCCTCGACCAGGAACTTGCGGAAATTGGTGACGCCATCGCTCATGATGGCGATGGCATGAGTGACGTTGAAGATCATCAGCGGCTTGTAAACGTTCATTTCCAGGTAACCGCTCGCGCCGCCAAAACCCACGGCAACGTCGTCGGCTATCACCTGGACAGAAATCATGGCCAGGGCTTCACATTGGGTCGGATTGACCTTGCCTGGCATGATCGAGGAGCCCGGCTCATTCGCCGGGATTGCCAATTCCGCAAATCCTGCGCGAGGCCCGCAAGACATCAGGCGAATGTCATTGGCAATTTTGTACAGCGACACCGCCAGCGTGCGAAGCGTGCCCGACAACTGGACCAGCGCATCGTGAGCGCCCTGCACCGTAAATTTGTTAGGCGCGGTTACAAAAGGCAGGCCGGTGAGTTTGGCGATCTCGGCGGCCGACGCCTCGGCGAAACCAGGAGCCGAGTTGAGGCCAGTTCCTACCGCTGTGCCGCCCAGCGCCAGGCGGTACACTCCCGCAAGCGCGGCCTCGATCCGCTCCAGATCATCCGTCAACATCCCTGCATAGCCCGACCATTCCTCGCCAAGGGTCAGCGGCGTGGCGTCCTGCATGTGGGTACGCCCAATCTTGACGATATCTTTCCATGCCTCCGCCTTCTCACCGATGGCATCGCGCAGGGAAGTCACCGCCGGAATCAGACGTTTCTTCACGTTGACCGCAGCCGCGATATACATGGCCGACGGAAACGAATCATTCGACGACTGCGCCATATTCACGTCATCGTTCGGGTGCACCGGCCGCTTACTCCCGAGCGGCGTGCCCGCAACCTGGCAGCAGCGGTTGGAGATTACCTCGTTCACGTTCATATTGAATTGAGTGCCGCTGCCCGTCATCCACACGTGCAACGGGAACATGTCGTGATGTTGTCCGGCGAGAATCTCGTCGCAAACCTGTGTAATCAGTCTGTGCTTCTCGTCGCTGAGCCGCTTGCTATCATGGTTGGCTGTTGCCGCGCCTTTCTTCAAGATGGCGTAGGAAGTGATCATCTCGCGCGGAATTAAATCCTTACCAATGCTGAAATGCTCGAGCGAACGCTGGGTTTGAGCACCCCACAGCTTGTCCGCAGGCACTTCAACCTCACCGAGGCTGTCTGTCTCTTTTCGCATGTCGGTCATGTCGATATCTCCTTGTTCATGATTCGTCCGTTTCTTAGTCCGGTCCGCCTGCGTTCGCGAAATACTGAAAGACCGGTAGAGGGAGCATAGAAGTACGTTCAGCGATTCTTGGTGATCAAAGAAGAGGACCAAAGCAGAAACACCACTCGAATCATCTGTGCGTACATACGAAAACTTCTCCGGCGTTCGTGGCCATCGCGGAACGCCGGGCATTTACCGGTTTACGCCGCCACGCGCTCGGCCTGCTTGAAAAATTACAGCAGCTCCCGGTTGACGTGCAGGAAGTGGATCGGCGATCCCCGCGACGTTGTGGAAGCAATCCGATTATCTCGGGCAACCTGATTCAAAATCTCGTTTGGGCGACCTCGACAACCTTGTTGCCATTCCCGGTTGCTGGAGGTCTGTTAGTCGGCTTGCCTGCTGAAGGCGGCGCCTCCGCGCGCAAGCGAGTGAAAGCTGGCACTAGAGTCCCTACCTCAGGAACATCCGAATCGTTCACGGGAATCGGCTGGCTAGCTGGATTCCGCGAGTGTTGATGTGTCGAAGCTAAAGTATGTCATGCCACCCACGTCGAGGAATACGTGCTGGCGAATGCTTACAAGGCGAAGGAGTACGTGCTCGCAAACAATGCACCGCGCCACGACGCCGGGAGCTTGCATATATACATGCGCCTCGGCAAAGCGCTTCGTTGTGCCGCAGTACGCGCACTTCCCCTCTGCGGCCGTAACATCGATAGCGAATATTCTGCTCAATTCACCTGCGGCAGCGTTACCGTCAAGGTAGTCGGCTTGTGAGCTCATTTCTTTCCTCCTGTGGGGCCAAAACGCTCCGTCCTGATCTTGTCAGGGTCATTGCCGCATGCGCTGAGGAACCCAGCAGCGTTTTCTACGAATGGCGTGGGGCCGCAGACGTAGCAAGTCGGAGCGAGCTTTGATGGCCAAGTCGTGTTCGCTATCAGGGCAGCGTCGATGCGGCCGGACGGTCGCGGCCAACCCTTCGGAGTGGCTCGGGTGTACGCATAGCTAACGCTCAAAGAACTGTCTTGGTCTGAAAACGCCTGCAGTTCATCGAGGTAGAAAACCGCTCCGGGTTCGCGCACGGAATACAACAATCGAAACGGCGCGGTGCTGCCGGCCGCCCCACGCGCGCGAACCATAGCCATAAGCGGAACGATCCCGGACCCGCCTGCTATCAACTGGATGGGCTCACCTTGTTGGGTGCGCCACACGAACCAGCCGCCGATCGGGCCTCGCAACTCCAGACGATCGCTCACTGCGACTTCTTGCGTGAGATAGGGTGAGACTTCGCCATCAGGCAGTCGTTCGACGGTTAGCTCAACCCGCCTTTCCGGATTCGGCGCAGAGGCGATCGAGTATGACCTGACCGCGGAGTATCCATCTGGGGCCGTCAAACGCAGGTCAACGTGCTGGCCCGCGACGTGACCCGGCCAATCCGGAACCTCGAGCGTGATCGTCCGTGCCGTCGCAGTTTCGTTATGAAGGGCAGTGACGGTTCCGATGTGCCACATCAGTCGCCCCAATAACGCTGCTCTCGCCAAGGGTCCCCATAATTATGGTAGCCGAGGGTCTCCCAAAAGCCGGGTTTATCCTCGTGCATCAGCGTAATGCCCCGCACCCACTTGGCGCTCTTCCATAGATAAAGATGGGGGACAAGAAGTCGTGCAGGGCCACCGTGTTCGGGCGCAAGATCTTCGTCATCAAACCGGAACGCAATCCACGCCTGCTTGTTCATGAGGTCTTCCAGAGGCAAATTTGTGGTGTAGTCACCGTACGAATGTACGAGAGCGTAGTCAGCATCCGTTTTTATGTCTGCAAATATGGTGTCGAGGGAAACGCCTTCCCAGTGGGTGCCGAGTTTCGACCATCGCGTAACACAGTGCAAATCAACCGTGAAGGTGTCGGCAGACAGGTCGCGAAACGACCTCCAGTTCCATCGCCGCAAAACATCATTCCCCTCGGTGATCGTAAACTCCCACTGGTCAAGCGGCACGTGTGGCGTCGGGTGTGAAGTCTCGTACTGTGTTGACCTTCAGGATAGTCGCAGGCGGAGAAGGAATATATTGGGCCTTGGTATTTATAGGCTCCCAGAAAGGAGAATATGAATAATGCTTTGGTTTACGAGGCTCTTTTCCGCTATCCGGGTATTCACCCGGCCTGCGGCTCTCGACCTTTGGAACATATCGTTCAAGTCCGGCCGCTACCCCGCCGACTCATCTACCGCTCGGACTCTGATCCGCCCTGCTAAACCGTTCGACAACTTGCTGTCTTCTACGCAGCCTTTCGAATGGGGCCGGATTTGGCAACCTCCCGGCACGCCTTGGCACAGCGAAGGCACGTTTCGGCACATTTCCGCATAGTTTCGACGTGGTTGTGTTTTCCGCACTCGGCTGCACAAGCATCACAGACATCCGCGCAGACGCCGCAAAGCTGATGCGCAAACCGCGAATTTTCCGAGAGGAAAGTTGCGCAGACGCCACATACTGGCGCGCACTCGTGGCAAAGACGGATGGATTCTGCCATCGTGGAAGGATCATGTGTGAGGCCTTCATCGACACACGCTGAGCACCAGCGCAGACATTGCAGGCACTCTTCGATAGCCCGCTCGATGGTCGGATTGGATGCAGTAGTCATGGCCATGGGAATCTCCTTTCGAATTTCTCAACCTCCGGAACGATGTCGGGCAAGTCTACCGTTTGCTCCGCTAAGGAACGGCTACGCGGCCGACTTTGCTAATCCGCCCTTCTCGATGACAAAGGTTGCGATTTGATCGGCGCCTTCGCCGCTCTTCAAATTCGTAAAAATGAAAGGCCGCTTTACGCGCATTCTCAAGGCGTCCGCTTCCATCACCTCGAGGTTTGCGCCTACTAAAGGAGCCAAATCTATCTTGTTTATAACCAGAAGATCGGAGCGAGTAATACCAGGGCCGCCCTTGCGAGGTATTTTTTCACCCGCTGCGACGTCGATTACGTAGATCGTTAAGTCCGCCAGCTCGGGGCTGAAGGTTGCCGCAAGATTATCGCCGCCCGACTCGATAAAACATAATTCTGCATGGGGGAATCTCCGGTTCATTTCTTCAATGGCAGCGAGATTCATGGAAGCATCCTCCCGAATCGCGGTATGAGGACAGCCCCCCGTTTCGACGCCCATAATGCGATCCGCCGGCAGCGCTTGCGCGCGCGTGAGAATGAGCTGGTCTTCCTTGGTGTAAATGTCGTTGGTAATGACGTAAATATCGTAGTTGTCCCGGAGGCGCTTGCAGAGCGCTTCAACCAGCGCCGTTTTGCCTGAGCCAACGGGGCCGCCAATCCCGACGCGCAAAGGATGGGTTTCGGAGTTTGGGCTGGTAACAAAAGTCATGAGCGGAACAGCCTTGTATATTGCGTTTCATGCGCCATGGAAGCGAGATCAACCATGAACGCGGCGGACCCAAGATCGTCAATCGTGGCCTTTTGGGCTTGCGCGTTTGTGGCCAGCACCGCTTCCTCAAGCTCGGCGATGGCAAGCTGCCCATCAGTTTGACCGAGGGGAATCAGTCGAACCCCGGCGGTCACCAAATTGGCGATATAACTTTGCAGGAAGGCGGGCAGGGCCACGCTAACCGGAATACCCTGCCTTGCCGAGCGAACTCCAAGAACAACGGCTACGGCAGGCTGAACATGGCGTTCGCAGAGCACTTCCGAAAGCCAGTCCAGGACGCGATCGGGCCATACCTGGCGCAGCGTCGCGAGGCAGGCTGCCGCCTGGTGTGATGATTCAAGCACAAATTCCGATGTCCCGCGAAAGGCGGCCGCCAGTTCCGCAATTTCAAATAACTTCGCGCGATCATCGTTTATGGCGCAGCGCCAGGCCTCGCTGAAGAAAATCGCTTCATTTCGTCCCGAGCCATAGCAAAGATCTGCTTCCAGCCAGTCGACGAGACTCTTGCGGTCATGTATGTGCCCCGCTTCGACAGCCCATTCGAGCCCATGTGAATAGCTGTAAGAGCCCATAGGAAACGCAGGCGAAATCCAGCTTTGCAATCTTAAAAGCGCCAGCGGCGGGAAGCGGCTCTCTTCATTACTCATGATGATGCCCACTCTCAGGATCGTCGTGACGGTGGCCATGGCCGCGGTAAGCGCCGCCTTCTGGCTGAAACGGCGCGTGTACCTTTTGAAGATCCGCTCCGAAGCCATGCAGCAAATCCTCAATCACATGGTCAGGCCGAATCCGAAGAAGCTGGCTTCGAATTTCAGTCGGCAAATGGCGGTTTCCCAGATGCCAGGCAATACGCATAAGCTCAATCGGATCTTTATGCGTGACGTCGACAATTGGCTCCGCAGCTGCCTGAACTCTCAGCCACCTCCCATCTTCAAGTTGCAAGCCATCTCCATCGGCCATGGCAACCGCCTTCGGAAGATTGAGCAGGACATCTTCGCCCTGGTCCCCAGTCAGGCGAATGCGGCGACGATGGCGCGCGTCAAAATCGAGAGTGAGAGAGCCTGCCGCCTTTTCCTTCGGCCAGTGCCCGGCGGGGCGATAGGTTGAAGCACTTTGCATCGTCATATCAGTACATGAAATAGCGTTGAGCCATGGGCAGTACTTTTGCGGGTTCGCAAGTGAGAAGGCGGCCGTTGGCCCGCACCTCGTATGTTTCAGGGTTAACCTCCATGCGGGGGGTGGCGCTATTCAACATCATCGAACGCTTGCCAATGTTCCGCGTATTCGTGACAGCAATAAGCTTCTTTGCAACTCCAAGCCCCTTGCTCTTTGCCAGTCCGGCCTGGCTGACGAAGATAACCGAGCTCTCCGTCATGGAACGGCCGAACGCTCCGAACATCGGACGATAATATTCCGGCTGGGGGTTAGGAATGGAAGCGTTCGGATCTCCCATGATTGCGGCAGCGATCACCCCGCTTTTCAGCACCATGGCAGGCTTAACGCCGAAAAAGGCTGGATCCCAGATACAAAGGTCAGCAAGCTTTCCGATTTCAATTGAGCCGACATAATCAGAAATACCTTGAGCTATCGCGGGATTGATCGTGTATTTCGAGACATAGCGGCGCGCCCTGAAATTGTCGTTGTCACCTTTCTCCTCAGGCAGCCGCCCGAATTGCTTCTTCATTTTGTCTGCAGTCTGCCACGTGCGGATTATCACTTCGCCAACGCGACCCATGGCCTGACTATCCGAAGAAACGATCGACAATGCGCCCAGATCATGCAAAATGTCCTCGGCCGCTATGGTTTCCCTCCGGATCCGGCTCTCAGCAAACGCGACATCCTCAGGAATACGACGGTCGAGATGGTGGGTGACCATGACCATATCCAGGGCCTCTTCGAGCGTATTCACCGTGTAGGGTCGCGTCGGACTTGTGGACGATGGGATGACATTTGGCTCACCGCAGACTTTGATGATGTCCGGAGCATGCCCGCCACCGGCCCCTTCAGTGTGAAAGGTATGAATGGTTCGGCCCTTGAAGGCTGCTATCGTATTTTCTACAAACCCGCTCTCATTCAGCGTATCGGTGTGGATAAGAACCTGCACATCCATGTCATCAGCCACAGAGAGGCAGCAATCGATCGCAGCAGGGGTTGTGCCCCAGTCTTCATGAAGTTTCAGGCCGCATGCCCCGGCCTCGATCTGCTCAACTAGTCCCGCCGCAAAACTTGCATTGCCTTTGCCGAAAATACCGATATTGACGGGAAAGGCATCGGCGGCCTGGAGCATTCGTTGAATATGCCAGGGTCCGGGTGTGCAGGTCGTAGCGGTCGTCCCGGCCGCTGGCCCTGTCCCACCGCCCATCATTGTGGTGAGGCCCGAATAGAGCGCCTCCTCAATCTGCTGGGGACAGATGTAATGGACATGCACGTCGATGCCACCGGCGGTGACAATCTGACCCTCGCCAGCGATCACCTCGGTTCCCGGTCCAATGATTATGGTGACGTTCGGCTGCACATCTGGATTGCCGGCTTTGCCGATGGCGGCAATGCGCCCATCCTTGAGGCCGATATCGGCCTTCACAATTCCCCAGTGATCAAGGATGAGCGCGTTGGTAATGACCGTATCAACTGCGCCCTCGTTGCGGGAATGCTGCGACTGCCCCATGCCGTCGCGGATGACTTTCCCGCCGCCGAACTTCACCTCCTCGCCGTAACTCGTGAAGTCCTTCTCCACCTCGATGATCAAGTCAGTATCGGCAAGGCGGACTTTGTCGCCGACCGTTGGACCAAACATCTGCGCATATGCGGCGCGGCTCATTGTGTGGGGCATTTCAATTACCTCTTCTCGTTCTGGGAGCTAACAAAAATGACGATCTGTTATTTCTCATCCCACTGGCGAAACGGGAGTACCAGGTAGAGATCGGTCCCGTGTGGCAGGTGAGCCACGTAGGGCATACCGTTAGACCCGTCATGACTCAACGGCCGGAGTTCGCCCTGAAATTGCTGCGGGCTGACGATCATGATGTGCGGGCCAACGTGGAACTCGTCGCCTCGCCCATTGTGTGACTTGTTCGGCACCCAGGCGCCGACGTACATGTAAGCGATACCGATCTTGTCGATGTGCGGGTCGCGCCCAGCCAAACTGTCCTTGATCCACTGCATGAACGCAGGGTCAAAGCAGCCCGGCTCGTCGTGTGAATACCCAGGAAGCCCTGGAAGGCACGTCCACTCGTTGGTCCCCTTTCGCAGAACCCGATATTCGCCACCTGGAGTTGCCGGCCAGTCGAGAAGCGTCGCGTTCTTGGTGATGAATGTAGGCCCGGCCCTCAACGCATCTGCGATCTCCTCAGCATCCGTTTTGGGACGGTCCTGCGGAGCGGTCTGAGCAACGACAAGCGACGTGATTAGCAAGCAAAGTAGAGCGAGAATTAATTTCATTTCGACCCTCCTGATGAAAACTAAATTTTCGTTCTTCTTCTACGGTCATCCCTCGTGCAGCGCCCTTTCCTTGGCTCCGAAGTGAGTGCGACAGTCTTCGAGAAAGTCTTCGAATGGCCTCACCGGCGGCCTTCCCGCGCGTTTCCACTTTTTATGTATGGCGCCCGCGATCAGTTCCTTGCCGGTGCCGTTGGACAGACTCATGGCATCGATACCTGCGGCAATGTTCCCATGATCGCCTGATTAAAGCCATAAACCAGGCGCGCGCCCCCATAGGGAATCAGCTGGACTTCACGGGACTGGCCCGGTTCGAAACGCACGGCGGTACCGGCTGGAATGTCCAGACGATACCCAAGAGCAGCTTCTCGATCAAAGGCGAGAGCGGCATTGGTTTCGGCGAAATGATAATGGCTGCCGACCTGAATCGGTCTGTCGCCTGTGTTCGCGACGGTAAGAGAGATGGCCGTTTTGTCCTTGTTCAGGACAATCTTGCCGAATGCTGGAAAAATCTCGCCTGGTATCATGACCATGTCCTCTTAGACTCTTTCGACTCGCTCTGTGATCTTCATTCCTATCCTCTTTCCTCGGATCAACCCTTCAATGCTTCGTCCAGTTTCGGCACATCAAAACCTACGATTACTTTGTCTTCGACGACCGTGACGGGGCTAGTCATGAAGCCGAGCTTCTGTAACTCCAAAATCGCAGACGGGTCTTTCGTGATGTCCCGGTCATCGAATTGGATCTGTTTTTGTGAAAGATACTCCTTCACCTTGCCACAAAAAATTCACCCCGGCTGACTGTATACGGTCACTTTTTTCGCCATGAACTTCCCTTCTGCTCTTCGAAGATAGACTCGTTCAGGACCATCTCGCCGAATGCTGGAAAAATCTCGCCTGGTATCATGTCAGCGCCTCAATCATGTTGCTCCTTAGCGAATTGGATCGTGAATGCTAATGAGTTTGGTGCCGTCGGGGAACGTTGCTTCAACTTGCATTGCGTGGGTCATTTCGGAGATGCCTTCCATGACCTGATCGCGGGTCAGGAGCTTGCAGCTTTCCGACATGAGGTCGGCAACTGACTTGCCATCGCGTGCCCCCTCCATGACGAAATCTGCGATAAGCGCGACGCTTTCGGGATAGTTGAGCTTTACGCCTCTTGCCAGCCGCCCCCGAGCGACCAGCGCCGCGAGCGCGATCATAAGCTTGTCTTTTTCACGCGGCGTGAGGTTCATGGGCTTCTCCCTTCTGTAGCAGGCTTCAGCATGACCACAGCTTCGGAACTCGGAACGGGCCTGGGCCAACCTCTCGGCTGAATTGCTGGAGAACGTTGCGCAAGGCGAGCCTCAAGTCGGAGGCCGACTTCGCTGCAAAGCGAACGATCATAAGCCCGCCAACCGATGTAGCGGCGCAGTGGCACTCCAGCGAAGGAGCGATGTCGCGGAAAAACTCCAGCCGTTTGTCGAGATAAGGTCCGAAATAGATGAGCGTTCCAACGGCCTTGCAATTCGCAAGCAGGGCCTTCCTGTGAAGATGGGAAAACACCTCATCTGTAATGCGGAAACCGTCCGCCCAGATCAGCCGGCCATCTTTCTTCACGCGCCAGTTATCGCTTATGTGTCCGCCAGCCATCTCCTCACCGTGTGCTGCACGACCCAGCACAAGCCACTCAAGAGCAAGAATTTCTGCTCCAGAAGTAAGGTTGATTTCTGTCTTGCGGTTAACCCTTCCCCAATTGAAGACGATCGTTTCTTGCGGGAGCCACGCCAGTTTGGCGCCTGCGCCTGCTTTCAGTTGTGTCTTAATGAAGGCGGGTTCGCTTAATGCACGGTAAACCTTTTCGGCTGCCTGTGATGACACCGCGATAGAAGCACCCGCGAGCGCCGTCACGCTGAATTCGAGCCGGTCTCCACCCGCAATACCGCCCGCAGTATTCACGAGAACAGCCTCTTTTAACGCACCGTCATCCACTACAGGAAACATGATGCGTATCGGAGAGCGTTCAAAAATGTCCAAGATGCGGGTGTGATTCTCAGCACTGCTCATTACAATCCTTCCACAGCCTTCCGCCCGCTGCAGATCCCTGTCGGACGGATTCTCCATACACGCTTCCTGAGAAGCGATATAGGCTAGGTCGTTGGTGAGGCTAGAGATTGATATAGCATCGACCCTTGGCTGCGTGCGCCGCAGCTTCTTCCGGGAAAGGAGCCGCGGCGCGCTGTTGAAATAGGTTATCGCCAATCTTCAGAGAACGATCATGCCGCCAGATCGAACCCTGCCAAGCCCTGGGGGCTGTTGTAGGGAATCTTCACACTGGTGATCTCCTTCAGCGAACCATCCGATTGAACGGCGTAGCCCACCAGTTTTGCGGCGTTCCCGTAGATCTGGTAGAGATGTGCGCCATCTCGTGTAATCCAGGTATCGCTCGGGCCGCTGCTAACGTCTCCACACAGCGCCCTGAAGGTCCCATCTCCTGGAACCCTGGCGCACGCAGGATCCTTCGCGATGCTCACCGTGCTGCCGTCGATGTGGTAGCTGGTGATGTATCCGTAGCCGAAATCCGTCGCGTACACCGTTCGGTCATCCGGGGAGATGCTCAGCCAGCACAGTTCAGCGGGCCTGCCGTTGCTCGTGTCGATCTTTACCACCTCACCGACGCTGAGCGTGCCGTCTGCGTTGACGTGTCCGATACTAATCCCGTCGCCGACGGCATATCCGATGATGAAGGTATCCGGCCGGTTGTGCAGGAACCGGATGTTCCACGGAGACGCACCGCGCCCGTCGTAGAACGTCGGGGGGCTGAGCGTGCCATCCTCGTTCACGGGGAAGACAATGAGACCATCGGGATCCGGCGCATTCGAGGCGATCGACTTGAGTGCGAAGCCTGGACCGCGGCCCGCCCGTGGGACCCAGATAATCGGTGTGCCGTCTGGATTCGCGGCGGGCGGCTCGTCCCATGTGGTACCCACAAAAAGAAGCCTCCCGTCAGGCGAGAGGGTGGCCATGGTGGCAACACGATCGAGCTTGTTGTGCGTATTCACGGTATATCGCTCCGGGCGCACCGTGAGGCTTCCTTCTTCGTCCACCGACACTAGCCGGAGATGGTCGGGGCCGAACGAGTGCAGGACGTACAGCATGCCCGTGTGAGGACCATACACCAGGGCTTTGGCGGTGCCGCTCCTTCCTTCCACAGGATTCCCCGTCGGCTTGACGTCCACGAGCTTGAGGTGGCCGTCTTCGCCAACAGCGAAGCTGGAGACTGAGTTGTCTCCGCCGTTGGTCGCAAAAAGAAATCGCCGATCCGGCGAGAGGATGACGCTATCCGCGCCCTCGAAAGCGTTGGGCGCGCTTTCCTCGTTGCTGATTGGTTTGAACAACCCGGAACCTGCGCCCCCAGTCGAGGTGCGATCCACCTCGGTGATCGTGCCGTCCGGATGCCGACGAAAGTGAATGACGGCGTTCTGTGTCTCGTTCGTCTGCATGTAAAGATGTCCGCCCCCGGCCATTTCCATCTCTCGCGACATTCCCATCTCTCGCGGCGCACCCATCTCTCGCGATGTACCCATCTGTCGCGGCGTACCCATCTGTCTCGACATACCCGTTTCTTTCGGCATACTCATTTCTCCTTCCGTTCTGGCATTTGTTTTTCTAGACGCTCGCTACTTAGTCGACTCTGGTTTCCCAATGCGCCAGGCAGGGTGCGCACATAATTCACCAGATTCCAAATGTGATCCCCGGTCTCGACCTGGCCGAAGGCCGGCATTCCGGTGCAGCGGATTCCGTTTTGGACGATCCAAAACAGCTCCTGGTCGGAATAGCTCTGCACTTGCGCGCTGGTGAGATCAGCAGCGCGTGGGTACATCCATCGACCCGTCGGGGTTTGAGTACGGCCATCGTTACCATGACACATACCGCACTCAGAGCTGTAACTTGTACCTCCGCTGGCAACGCTGGCTTTTGTGTCTACGGGGCGGGGAGGCAATCCCTGGCGGCTGGCGAGGCGGCGGATGACGAAACGCGCAGCCCCATTGGCGACGACCGTTTCGAGACGGCCCGGCTCCTTCATCGCACTCAGATTGAAACGCATCAGCCCAATCACCATCAACACAATCACCACCACAACAAGCGTGAGGATGCTCCACGCGGTTCGAGTTCGCATTCTCGATTTCGCTGCTCCCTTCGCTGCGTGGCTCAACCACGCGAATAGAAATCTCGGCACCTACTTTGGGTCTTTGTCACGAAGTATCGGATAGAACTGAATCCAGGTCATGTCCGTTTTGGCGACATTGGCGAGATGGCACCCGGCACACTCGGTCACAGGCCTTTCCGCGGAGGTCTTCGCGTATGGCAATGGATGATGCCCAAAGGTGAAATAACCCCAGCCGTTAGTCTTTGCGAAGCGCTTGCTGTCTTTTATTGACATGTCGATGCCGTTGTACGCGCCGTTGAAATATCCACGTCCGGATGGTTCCGTACGAGAGCCGTCTGGAAAAGTCGGGTTAAGAACCCGGGTCAGTTCTTTTACGATAACCGTTCCTTCTGGAAAGTCGCCTGTCTTCAGATAGGCATCAACGTTTTTCTGCTCGATGTATACGTGATGATATTCGGGGAAGTTCGACTTGGTACAGCCTCCGGGCTGGTCGCAGTTGTACTTTCCATTATTGAGGCCCTCGGGAGTTAGGGGAGCGCCTACAAACACCCACCTGCGAAAAGTGGATTGGTCTGGCAGCTTCACTGTGCCATCAGCGTTGAACACCACGCTCGACTGTTTAGTCTGGGCAGCGCTAAACGGCTTAGCGACCAGGAGGTACCCGCCTGAGGCAATCAGTCCAAGTCCAACGATGATTGTCAACAGATACTTTTGCATTGTAATTCTCCCTGCAAAGAGTCTTTCGAAACGAGTTTCTGTAGAGCCTTCTGCTCATTTCGATTTGAGGACCGGGTAACCTTGTATGTACACCCAGTCGGTTGACTGGGCCGGGACATGACAGGGTATGCAATCTTTCTTGAAGTCAGTCGCCACCTGCTTGTCGGGTGCGTCGGCCTTGAAGAGTGCCCATCCCCATCCATCGCCCCACAAACCACTATTTGGGAATCGGTGCTTTTCGTCCTTGATCATCACGAACCACTGGATCATTGCCGAAGCCCGATACGCATCACCTGTGGTCATTTGAGCGTGATCAGTTCCGTAGACTTCTTTTACCAATACGGTTCCATCTGCAAACTTTCCATTCTTCCGGTAATACTCCGCCGCTCCCGGCGACGCGTAGACCACGTGCAGCTGATTTCCCGTCGGATCAAGAACCGCCCACGTTCCAAGTGCCTGATCGTGGTCTCGGTAGTCAGCTGGCTTGCGAATATTTCCTGTCTTGTCTACCAGTTCAAAACCGTTGAAGCTGCTGGCACTTTGGGGGCTGCTGGTCTTTTGAGAGTTCACGAACCGGTAGCCTGCTAGAACGACGAGCGTGAGGATGACAAATGAGATCCGACCGGTCATTTACTATCCCTCCCGTTTTTCCCGAATCGAATAGCTGGCGCTTCCAACGCGCCAGCGGTCGCCGCCAGAACGGAAAATAGTTGAGCCGCCACCGAATGAACGCCGGTTGTTTTTCCGACGTGACTACAGGAAAACCTATTACCAGATGGACAAGCAATCAATTGGGCGTTGGTGGATTTAAATCCCGAGAAAGGAGAATGCAGGTAATGCCTTCGTTTACGAGGCCTTTGTGGTAGGTCCTTAGGGAGCCAGTCGAGCATGGCTGCCCGAACAAAAATGGTTGACCTGCTGACGGTTGGGCGAGCCGGCGACGTCTCACCTTTTGCGCTCTTTGGCAAGCACCAGATGGTGCTCGGCCCCCCATGTCATCAACATTCTCAGACGAAGAAGGAATGTATTGGGCCAGGGGCTTATCTGGCGTCCCAGAAAGGAGAATGCGGGTAACGCTTTGGTTTACGAGGCCTTTTGCAAGAGGCTTTTGAGCTTCTCGATCATTCTTACAAGGTCGGCGAGGGATTGCGCGTGCATCTTCTCCATTGCGCGGCTGCGCTGAACCTTCACGGTATTTTCCGCGGTTCCGAGTTGACCAGCAATCTGCTTATTGAGCATGCCTGAGACGACCATCGAGATCACTTCCTCTTCGCGGTGCGTCAGAGACTTGAAGCGCTGTTGCAGCTCCGCTACCTCTTTCTCCTGCTCACGCCTGGCGCGATCTCGTTCCAGTGCAATGCGAATGGCATCCAGCAGATCCTGGTCACGGTATGGCTTGGTAAGGAACTCGATTGCCCCGGCCTTAATTGCCCGAACGCTCATCGGGATGTCCCCGTGGCCGGTGACAAAGACGATTGGGATACGAATGTTTCTTGCTACAAGCTCGCGCTGAAAATCAAGTCCGCTCAATCCAGGTAGTCTCACGTCCAGCACAAGGCAACTGGGCACATCTGGCGGGTTCCTGCGTAGGAAGGTATCAGCCGAGTCAAAGCTTTCAACCTGCAGGCCCACGGTACTGATGAGAAACTTGAGGGAATGATGGACAAACCCATTCCGATCCCATTCGCTTTTGTGGTAAAGAAGGGAGCGAAGACGCGATCTCCCTCTGGACCAAGACCAGGGCCGGAGTCGAGTATTGCAACCAGTATGTTTCCAGATTCGTCGACCCGGGATTCCACCGAGAGTGACCGGGGTCGATTTGTCACCGCAGTCATGGCTTCGATGCTATTCATGATCAAATTCAGCAGCACTTGTTGTAACTGGACGCGATCCGCCAACACGCGCGGGAGAGCCCTGGTTAATCGTGGTTCCAACAAGACTCGACTCTCATCAAGCTCACGGCCAATCAGGAGGAGAACCTCCTGAATTACATCGTTTATATCCAGTTCGTTCTTTTCGGTAGGCGTTTTCTTGATGAATGCGCGGATCCGGGCTATAACAGCGCTTGCACGCGTGCTATCCGCAACGATTTCTTCCAGAGCTTGCCGCAGAACCTCCGGGGCAAGGTTGCCATCGGCAAGCAGTCTCAGGCAAGCGCTGCTGTTATTGGTTACAGCAGTCAAGGGCTGATTGACCTCATGGGCTATCGACGCAGTGAGTTCACCCATGGTTGTCAGCCTGGACACTCGTGCAAGCTGAGCTTGCGTTATCTGCAGCGCTCGTTGTGCCTCTTTCCAATCATGCAGATCCACGACGGTCCCGAACCATTTTATGATGCGAGCCATTTGATCACGCCATGGTAGAGCGCTGGCGAAACACCAGCGATAGGAGTGGTCGCTTGCCCTCAGCCAGCGAAATTCATACTGAAAGGGCTCACCAGTCGAAGCTGCGGCCATCCACGCCTGCGCCATTTTTCCAACGTCGTCCTGATGAACAGCCTTCATCCAGCCGGCCCCATGAATCTGTTCCGCGGGTAATCCCGTGTAGTCAAGCACCCGTTGATTACAATAATCAATCGCGCCATCTCTATCAGCACTCCAAAGCATTTGCGGAATGGTCTCCGTCAGCTCGCGCAGTGTGCGCTCGCTGGCGCGCAGCTTCTCTTCAGCTGCGTTGCGATCGATTCCCTGCGCGATGGGGTCCGCCGCGGGTGCCATTGCCTCATCTGTGCCAGCGGTTACCGAGTCTAGAGAAAGCATTGTCAGGACACCGATTGTGCGATCGCCGCCGACGATCAAAGGATATTTTGCTCCTCCTCAGCCGGCGAAACTTATCCCGCGATTTGCGGGCAACAAATAGGTGCTCGGTTAACTGGCAGAAGTCGTCAATCTGGTCGAGAAGGCTGGAGGTCCATTCGGTGACACCGAACAGATAAATGCCATTGGGCAAGACCAGCGTTCTCGCCTGAAGAGGGGCGCAGCCAGTGGATTGCCTCGTCCTGCTTTGAAAAGAAACAAAGCCGAGGCCGTGCCCAAGCACAAGAGTGGGTCAAGTATACGTCGCGCAATCGAGTCCTGACAATAAACCTTTGGTCGTAGGCTTAAAGCTGCTTGGCTCCGTTACGTATTGCACCAATTGGCCAACTCGGTAGTCGCAAACCAATCATCCCGGCAACCCCATGGTTCTGAGGTGATCTTTTTCCTAAAGGGTGCAACATTGTGCCGCTTGTCGGACCGTTTCAAGTCACGGACGACAACGCTGGCGTCTGCCGGCCACTCACATCAAGGCTCACTACTATGACACCGAAGATTAAGCATTCTATTTTCCAACCCGGACCGTCGGCGAACCGTCGAAGCTGAAGGCCATCTGCAAATCGCTTTCACCTTCTCTTCTTCTTGAACGCAATCTCACGGCTGCACGAAGTTCGGCACCGGCGCGGCTCAGCTCAATTGACGAAGTGTATTGTTGAGCATCAACATTTGACGGCAGTTCGAAAATGATCGACTCACTTAGAATTCCAAGCCTATTTAGCTCGGTTTCCCCAACGAGTAATTCCTCGGTACTGTGCGACAAATTACGCCAGCTTATGCCGGGACCGATTTCATCATTGCCCGGGACGGCCGGATTACTGCCGTTTATCTCTTCTTCGATACGCTACCCTGAGCTGGACTCCGCCGT
>WNEZ01005393.1_pt1 | contig 29730 bp, 24 predicted proteins | sample 5400521 | NCBI WGS metagenome assembly WNEZ01 (sample SAMN13153339, study PRJNA577476) | soil metagenome | isolation source: 120 cm saprolite under Douglas fir tree site 2 hole 1 replicate 1 | place: USA:California | collected 2015-04-18 | reverse complement strand
GTGCGCGATGAACCTGGACCTCGACAATAAGGTGGTGCTCGTCACCGGCTGCGCCAAGGGCATCTGCGCGGCGATCGCTCGCGCGGTGGCGCAGTAGCGCGCCGTTCCAGTCGTGGTGGACCGGGACGCTGCCGCCGGCAGGGAGCTGCTCGCCCGGCTCGCCGGCGAAGGCCGTACCGCTCACTTCATCGAGTGCGATCTGTCTTCGCCGGCGAGCTGCCAGAACGCGGTGGAGCGCGCGCTCGGCCTGGGTCAACGCCTCGATGCCCTGGTCAACAACGCGGGAGTGAACGACGGCGTCGGCCTCGAACAAGGAACCCCGGCGGGCTTCGTCGCTTCCCTCGAGCGGAACCTCCTGCACTACTACCACATGGCGCACTACGCCCTGCCGTCCCTCAAGGCGACGAACGGGAACATCGTCAACATCGCCTCGAAGGTGGCGCTCACCGGCCAGGGTGGCACCTCCGGCTACGCCGCCTCGAAGGGAGCGATCCTCGCTCTGACGCGGGAGTGGTCGGTGGAGCTTTTGCCCTTCGGCATCCGCGTCAATGCGGTTGTTCCTGCCGAGGTGCTGACTCCGCTGTACCGGCAATGGCTCGAAACCTTCGATCAACCCAAGGCCAAGCTGGCTTCGATTGCCGCGAGAATCCCCTTCGAAAAGCGACTGACCTCCGCCGACGAAATCGCCGCGATGGTGGTGTTCCTGCTCTCGCCTCGCGCGGGGCACATCGTCGGCCAGTACCTCCATGTCGATGGCGGCTACGTCCATCTCGATCGTGCCCTTTGAGGGTGAACCCGGATGATCTCTGAGCCCGATGCCTCGGCCCGTGCGCACCCTTCGGTCCCCTTGACCGAGCGCCGCTACGCCGTTCCTCTGGTCCTCATCACCACCCTCTTCTTTCTCTGGGCGCTCGGGGTCAACCTCAACGACATCCTCATTCCCCATCTAAAGGCGACGTTTGGCCTCACCGACTTCCAGTCCTCCTTCATCCAGATCGCGTTTTTCGGAGGCTACTTTCTCGCCGCGTTCCCCGCCGGCCGGCTGATGGAGCGCCTGGGCTACAAGAAGGGGATCCTCGTCGGCTTGCTGCTCTGCGCTACCGGCGCGCTGTTGTTTTTGCCCGCGGCTTCCTCGCACCTGTATGGCTTTTTCCTCTTTTCCCTTTTCGTGATGGCCTGCGGCCAGAGCTTTCTCGAAGTTGCCGCCAATCCCTACGTCACCACGCTGGGCCCGCCGCAGAGCGCCGAGCGCCGACTCAATCTCACCCAATCGTTCAACGCCGTCGGGGCGGTGATCACGCCGGTCCTCGGCGCGGCCTTCATCCTCACCGCGACCGAATACACCGCGGCGCAGCTCGCTCAGCTTTCTCCCGCGCAATTGCAATCCTACCTCGCCGCGCAGGTGGACACCGTGCGCGTGCCCTATCTGGTGATCGCCGGAATCTTTCTCGCCGTCGCGGTGCTGATTTATTTCACCCACCTACCCGAAGTGCGAGAGCAGGCAGACCCGGGTGAAACGGGCGATGCCCCCTTGGGCTGGAGCAAGGTTATCTCCCATGGCCATCTCCTCCGCGGCGTGCTCGCCCAGTTCCTTTACGTCGGGGCTCAGGTGGGCGTCGCCAGTTTCATCATTCGCTTCTCGCAGCACGCCCAGCCGGGAATCACCGCCAAGGATGCCGCCAACTATCTCCAGCTTCACATCCTCGGTTTCATGATCGGCCGCTTCGCCGGCTCCGGGATGATGAAACGCATTTCACCCCCGAATCTGTTGGCTCTGTTCGCCACAGGCTCGCTGATCTGCGCGGCGGTCTCGGTGGCGAGCTCCGGTCTGGTCTCTGTCTTCGCCATCGTCCTGATCGGTTTTTTCCACTCGATCATGTTCCCGACGATCTTCGCGCTGAGCATCAAAAACCTCGGCCGGTTGACCAAGCGCGGCTCGTCGCTTCTGGTGATGTCGATCATCGGCGGCGCGATTTGCCCCGCGATCATGGGTCGGATCTCCGATCTCTCGAACATCCAATACGCATTCTTCGTTCCTCTTTTTTGTTATGCCTACGTCCTCTATTTCGCGGTGGCCGGATACAGACCGGCCTCGGCTCGCCTGCACCCCACCCCGCTGGAGAGCCCGTCCAAATGAACCGCCGCTACTCCCTTGCGCTCGATCTCAAGGACGACCCGCAGCTGATCGCCGAATACCGCCGCTGCCATCAGGACGTCTGGCCAGAGGTGCTTCAAAGCATCCGGGCCTCGGGCATCGAGGAGATGGAAATCTACCTCCTCGGTACCCGGCTGTTCATGCTCATGGAAGTGAATGAGACGTTCTCGTTTTCCGCCAAGGCAACGGCCGACGCGGCAAATCCCAAAGTGCAGGAGTGGGAGCGATGGATGTGGAAATTCCAGCAACCACTGCCCTGGGCCAAGCCGGGAGAGAAGTGGATGTTGACGGAAAGAATCTTCGGCTGGAAACGGAGCCTGAAATGAAGACAACCACGCTCGAGGCACTCTCTCGCCGGGAGCTCTGTCTGGCTTTGGGCGCCGGATTGGGAGCACTGGTGGCGCCGCGATTTTCATCGGCCGCCGAGAAGAGCCGCACCACGGAGATCGACGTGGCCTCCATCGATCGCGCGAGGATCCTCAAGGCCGCAAACGGCTATCTGACCGAGGAGCCGATCTCGATCACCGCCTACTCCAGCCCGCGAAGCGCTGGAGGGAAACACGACTACTTTTCCGAGGCGGACTATTGGTGGCCGGACCCGAAAAACCCCAAGGGCCCGTACATTCAGCGCGATGGCTACAGCAATCCGGAGAATTTTGTCGATCACCGCCACGCTCTCATCCGGCTCAGCTTGCAGATGCCGGCCCTCACCGCCGCGTGGAAGCTGACCAAAGACAAGCGATACGCTTCCCACGCCGCCAAGCACTTGAAGACATGGTTCGTCGATCCCGCCACCTTGATGAACCCCCACCTCGAGTATTCCCAGGCGATCCAGGGAATCACCACCGGGCGAGGGATTGGCATCATCGACACGATTCATCTGGTTGAGGTGGCGCGGGCGATCCCGGTGCTTGAGGAATCGCGCGTCGTCAGCAAATCTGAAAGCGGGCAGATCCAGAAATGGTTCGCCGACTATCTCCACTGGATGACCACTTCGCCGCACGGAAAAGACGAGCGGGATACGAAGAACAACCACGGCACGTGTTGGGTGATGCAGGTGGCCGAGTTCGCCCGGCTGACTGCGAGCCACGATCTGACCGACTACTGTCGGAACCGATTCAAGACCGTCCTCGCACCCCACCAGATCGCTTCGGACGGCAGTTTTCCGGAGGAGCTTCGGCGAACCAAACCCTACGGCTATTCGCTGTTCAACCTCGATGCGATGTCCACGGCCTGCCAGATCCTCTCAACTGCCGAGGACAACCTGTTCGCCTTTCGCACCCCGGATGGCAGGGGCATGAGGAAGGTCTTCGAGTTCATGGTTCCCTTTATCGCCGACAAGAGGGCCTGGCCGCGCCCTCCCGACGTTCAATATTTCGATCAGTTTCCCCTCCGGCAGCCGAGCTTGCTCTTCGCCGGACTGGCCTATGGGCTTCCGGAGTACCTCTCCCTTTGGAAAACGCTGAATCCGGATCCAGCCGTGGAAGAGGCGATTCGCAACTTTCCGATCCGCCAGCCGCTGCTGTGGGTCTGACCCGTGAGCCCTCGAAAATCAGTCCTCCGGCTGCTTGCGCTCCGCGCGCTGTTTTTCCCGCTTCTGTGTTGTGGCGTCAAAGACAACCTACGGGCCTCCCCTTCCGAGTCCGTCCTCTGGTACCGGCAACCCGCCACGCGATGGGTGGAAGCGCTGCCGGTCGGAAATGGACGGCTGGGTGGAATGATCTTCGGCGGAGTCGATCTCGAGCACATCCAGCTCAATGAGGACACGGTCTGGGCGGGAGAGAAACGGGACCGCGTCAATCCGGAAGCCCTGCAGAATCTGAGCGAGGTGCGAAGGCTCCTTCTCGCCGGCAAACCGCTGCAGGCTCAAGACCTCGCCGATCGCACGATGATGGGAATCCCGGCCCGCCTTCCGCCCTATCAGTCGCTGGGCGATCTCTGGATCAAGTTCCGCCCGCGCACCGCTGACGTCAGCGAATATCGCAGAGAGCTGGACATCGAAAACGCGATCGCTCGCACCAGCTATCGCGTTGGCGAGGCGCATTTCACCCGGACGGTCTTCTCTTCCGCGGTGGACCAGCTGTTGGTGATTCACCTCGCCTGCGACCGGCCCGGTCAATTGTCCTTCTCCGCGACCCTGACGCGCGCTCAAGACGGCAAGACCCAGGCGGTTGCTCCCGATCGGGTGGTGATGACCGGCGAGGCCATCGCGCGCGACGAAGAACGCCACTCGATGGAGAGGAAGGTGGGCGCCAGGTTCTTCGCGGTGCTTCGCGCGGTTCCTCAGGGCGGTAGAATCGAGGCAAAAGGGGACGAGCTGACGGTCGAGGACGCGGACAGCGTCACCCTGTTTTTCTCAGCGGCGACGAACCTCCGCGATCCGGATCCGCAGAGAACCGCCGAACGGTACCTCGCCTCGGCGGAGAAGCCACTTGCGCAGCTGCGCTCGGCGCACGTCGCCGACCATCGGAGCTTCCTTCGGCGCGTGGAGCTCGTTCTCGACGAAAGGGACCCGAAGCCGCGGCAGTTGCCGACGGATGAACGGCTGGCCAGAGTGAAAAGCGGGGAGACAGACCTCCAACTTGAAACACTGTACTTCCAATTCGGGCGCTATCTGTTGATCGCCAGCAGCCGCCCCGGGACTCTCGGCGCGAACCTGCAAGGGATCTGGAACGACAGCATGGTCCCTCCGTGGGAAAGCAAGTACACGATCAACATCAACACCGAGATGAACTACTGGCCGGCGGAGGTGACCAATCTCTCGGAAATGCACGAGCCGTTGTTTAGCCTGGTGAAGAATCTGCTTCCGATGGGGCGCGACACCGCAAGAAGGATGTACGGGGCGCGCGGTTTCGTCGCCCACCACAACACCGACGCCTGGGGGCACGCTGCGCCGGTGGACAGCTTCGGGCCGGGCATGTGGCCGATGGGCGCGGCCTGGCTGAGCCTCCACTTCTGGGACCACTACGACTTTCAGAGGGACCGCGCGTTCCTCGCCCAATGGGCCTATCCGATCATGAAGGAGGCCGGGGAGTTCTTCCTCGACTACCTGGTCGAAGATGGGAAAGGGCATCTGATTACCGGCCCCTCGACTTCCCCCGAGAACCGATATCGGATGAGCGATGGAACGGTGGCTCGGATGTGCATGGCTCCGACGATGGATCTGGAGATCCTCGATGCGCTCTTCGGCCGACTGATCGACGCCAGCGAGTTGCTCGGAGTGGATCCCGACTTTCGCGGCAAGCTGGTCGCCGCCCGAGCCAGGCTCCTGCCCTTGCAGATCGGCCGGCACGGCCAGCTTCAAGAATGGGCCGAAGACTACGACGAGCCGGAACCCAATCATCGGCACATCTCACACCTTTTCGCGCTTCATCCCGGGAATCAGATCACCCCGCGCGGAACGCCTGAGTTGGCCAAAGCAGCGCGAGTTGCGCTGGAGCGACGGCTGAGCGCGGGAGGCGGCTACACCGGGTGGAGTCGAGCGTGGATCATCAACTTCTGGGCGCGTCTGGAAGAAGGGGATCTCGCCCACGACAGCATTCTGGTGCTGCTGCGCCAATCAACCTTGCCCAATCTGTTCGACAATCATCCGCCATTTCAGATCGATGGAAACTTTGGCGGGACGGCGGGGATGGCGGAGATGCTTTTGCAAAGCCATGCCGGGGAGATCAGTTTCCTGCCCGCCCTGCCTCGAGCCTGGAGCGACGGCCATATCAATGGCTTACGGGCCAGGGGAGGAATGGAAGTGGACCTCGCCTGGAGCCAGGGCAAGCTCGCCTCGGCAAAACTGCGTCCGTTCGTCGCGGGAACGCACCGCTTGCGAGCTCCTTCGGGCCAGCCGATCGCCGCGATCCGCGCGGGCAACAAGCCAATCCCTTTCTCCCAAGGAAAGGACGGCACCACTTCGCTCGCGGTGGAAGCCGGCAAAGAATACAGGCTCTCCTTCTCGCCTGGGGGCTCTAAACAATGACCCCCGAGACTCTGCACCCTCCGATCGAATCCGCGTCGGAGTCGTTGATCAAACCGTCCGCCGTGCAACCGCTGGCAACGGCATTTTTCGCTCTTTTCTGCATCGTGGGTCTGGGGCTTTGGGGCCTTCCTTTCTATTACGATTTCATGGTCCAGCAGTTCGGGTGGACCCGCGCCCAGGTCACTTCGGGAAACGCGCTGAGCAAGTTGGTGGTAGGGCCCTTGCTGGGGTTCGTCGCCGGGTGGATGGTGGACCGATTCGGGCCGCGCCGGCTGATGATGCTGGGCATCCTATTGGCGGGGGTGGCCCTGATCGGGCTGGGCAGCATTTCAACGCTGACCCTCTTTTATTTCTTCTACGTGCTGAACGCGCTGGGCTACATGTTCGGTGGTCCCCTGCCCAACCAGGTCCTGCTCTCTCGCCGTTTCGACAAGTCGCGCGGCAAGGCGATGGGAATTGCCTACCTGGGCATTGGGCTCGGCGGCGCGGTCGTTCCTCTGATCTCGCATACCCTGGTGCAACACTTCGGTTGGCAGGCGGCACTGAGAACGCTTGGTATCTTGATCATCGTGATCGCGTTCCCGATGGCTTTCTTCTTGAAAGAGCCCTCCGCCGAGCTGGACAAACGCCGGCTCGACAAGCCGCCGTCGATGAAGGCCGCGTTCAAGGGGCTTCCCTTTTATCTGCTCGCGCTCGGCAGCATGTGCTCGATCGCGGCGGTGAGCGGCACGCAGCAGAACTTGAAGCTCTTCCTCAGCCTCGACCAGCACTACGCGCAATCCGAGTCGGCGAAAATCCTCTCGCTTGTTTTGGCATTCAGCATCGTCGGACGGCTCCTCATGGGTTGGCTCGCGGATCGGGTCGCCAAGAAATATGTGATGTTGTTGATCTACCTCTTGGTGGCGCTGGCGATTCCCTTCTTGTTTTTTGCCGACGCGAGAACCGCGGTGCTCATCTTCGCGGTGATCTTCGGGATTGGGCTCGGCGGCGACTACATGATCATCCCGCTGATGACCGCGGAGATCTTCGATCTGCGCATGCTCGGCCGACTGATGGGATTGATCGTGACCGCGGATGGCGTCGCGGAAGCGGTTTCTCCCTGGCTGATTGGACGTCTGCGCGACGTGACCGGCAGCTACCGGAGCGGTTTTCTGGTCCTCATCGGCATGGCCTTGCTCGGGGCGCTCGCGGTCACCGCGCTGCCCAGAAAACGAGCGGTGAGTTGAGCGCCGCGGGCATGGTGCGGGTAGCGAGCCTCCGGGGCATCTCCGGTTTTTTGGAGCATCTGGATTCGCTGCGGCTGAGCATTCCCTGCGACCTTGAGCTGCTGCGCGGACCGGAGTCGCCGTTGGCCCAGCCGCTGATCCAGGGAGACATCCGGCTCGGCAATCGCATTGCCATTCACCCGATGGAGGGCTGGGACGGATCAGCCGACGGCAACCCGACCGAGAACACGCTGCGTCGCTGGCGGCGGTTCGGGCTCAGCGGCGCAAAACTGATCTGGGGTGGAGAGGCGGTCGCCGTGTCCCACGACGGCCGCGCCAATCCGAACCAACTGCTGGCCGCACCCCACACCCGCGCGGGCCTGGAACAACTGCGCACGGCACTGATCGAAGAGCATCGGCGAGCGGTCGGTTCAGACGAGGGTCTGATCATCGGACTGCAATTGACCCACTCGGGGCGCTACAGCCGCCCCAATGCGAGCGATCGGCCGGAGCCGCTCATCGTCCATCGCCATCCGATTCTAGACCGGCGGCAGCATTTGCCGCCCGAACATCCACTGCTCACCGATGCCGAGATCGGCGCGATCGTCGAAAACTTCCACCGCGCCGGAAAATTGGCCTGGGAGCTGGGATTCGACTTTGTGGACATCAAACATTGTCACGGCTATCTGGCGCACGAGTTTCTCGGAGGTTGTGCAGGGAGTGCGGTCCGCGGCGCCGGGACTGAAGATCGGGGTCAGGCTCTCCGCGTTCGACGCGATCCCATTCATCGCGGACCCCGAGCTTTCCTCGCCGGGAAAGCCAGGGGTGGGAATTCCGGAAGCGGATCCCGAGCTGGTTCCCTACCGCTGGGGCTTTGGACTCGACCCGTTCAGTCCCACCGAACCCGATCTTCGCGAGTCGGTGCTCTTTCTCACGTTGTTGGAGCAACTTGACATCCAGCTGGTAAACCTGACCGCGGGCAGTCCCTACTATTGCCCCCACATTCAGCGTCCCGCCCTCTTTCCCCCTTCCGATGGATACTTGCCGCCGGAGGACCCGCTGGTTGGAGTGGCGCGGCAGATGAATGTGGTGCGGCAGCTGAAGCAGCGATTTCCAAAACTGATCTTCGTCGGCTCCGGCTACAGCTACCTTCAGGAATTCTTGCCGGCGGTCGCGCAGGCAGCGGTGCGCGAGGGTTGGGTCGATCTCGTCGGCCTTGGGCGAATGGCGCTGAGCTATCCTGAATTGCTCCGCGACGTGCTCGAAGGGCGAACCCTGGAGCGAAAGCGGATTTGCCGGACCTTCAGCGATTGCACCACCGCCCCGCGCAATGGGCTGCCGTCGGGCTGCTACCCCTTGGACCGGTACTATCGGGAATCGGAAGTGGGAGTCCGGTTGAGGAACGTCAAGGCGACAATGAGAGCAAGCGACGAGCTGCTCGAGGGCAACGATGAAGCTTGAAGCATTGAACGAGCGACGGCGACCATTGCGTAAAATACAGGGCATTGCAGCCACCCTGCTGCCCTATGAGACCGACGGGCGCGTGGCCGTCGAATCATTTCAGAGCAATCTTCTGGCGACCCATCGCGCCGGTCTGATGAATGCCGTCAACATGGACACCGGCTACGTGAGTTTCCTGAGCGACGCCGAGCAGCAACAAGTCTTGCAATGGACCCTGCAGGCCCTGGGAAAAGATGTGACGTTCGTGGCCGGAGCCTACGTGGAAGATCGAGAGGGTGAGCTGGTCTCCCTCTATCGTCGGCGGATGGATGAAATCGTTGCTGCCGGGGGCATTCCGATTCTGTTTCAGACCGCGCGGCTGCACGGAAAAACAGCCCGCGAGAAAATCGGCGTGTATCGAGCAGTGGCCAAGGGATATCAGCACGTCCTTTGCTTCGAGCTGAGCCGCATGTTCGCGCCCAATGGCGAGATTTTTGATGATGAAACCGTCCGGGGGTTGATGGACATTCCGGAAATAAAAGGAATGAAACACTCCTCCCTGGACCGCCTCATCGAATTCGAGAGATTGGCGCTGCGCGACTCGCGGCGACCCGACTTCCAGATCTACACCGGCAACGACCTGGGCATCGACATGATCGAGTATGGATCGGACTACCTACTGGGTCTTGCCACCTTCGCCCCGGAGAAGTTCGCCGAGCGGGACCGGTTGTGGGAGGCGGGCGACCCGGCATACCTCGCTCTTTCCGATGCGCTGCAATACCTCGGGAATGTCGCGTTTCGCCAACCGGTCTCTGCCTACAAGCACTCTGCCGCCGTCTTCCTCCACTTGGCGGGACGGATACCGAGCGCCCTGACCCATCCCAAGAATCGCACCAGACCCCCGTGGGAGGCTGAAATACTGCGAGACTGCGCTCAGCGTCTGGCATAGGGCGGCGACGTGGCGAACGGAAGGTGGATTTCGCCGTCGGACGATGGACGAGCGAATCCACCCGAGGTGTCCGCTCCGTGACGAGATTGCCGAGCGAAGCTCGGCGCGAAGAACACGCTTCAATTCCGCACGCACGACTTGGACCCCCTTCTTCGGCGAAGCACGGCTCGCGGACAGCGACCGCGCCGTCTACTGCGCCCCGTACCCCGATCCGCCATCGCGGCGACCGGCGTTGCAGTGGCCGCGCAAGATTCCGATCGACGGCGAGCCGGCCGACGTCGCCGTGGTCATCACCCGCAACGGTGAATTGGCTCGCGAAAACGCCCAACGTCCCCAAGCTGCTCCTCACCTTCGATGGGACCGGGCTCAGCAACGCGCCCCGTCGTCGTGGAGTGGGCGCGCAGCGTGAAGAAAGTTACGCAAAACCGTAGGTTTTTTACAAAACCTCCTGTCAGACCGTCGTGTTTGCATTGATGACACCATGAAACATATCGATCGCGAGATTCAGAAGACGGCGATGCGGCAACATGGCGCCATTTGTTGGCGTCAACTTCGGACGATGCCCGTGACGCGGCGACAGGTCTGGGCGCGCGTTTCGTCGGGCGAGTGGGTGCGGGAACTTCCCGACGTGTGGCGATTGAGTTGGGCCGAGCCGACGTGGATGCAGCGAGTCCAGTGCGCGCCGCTCTGGGGAGGAGCCGATGCTTTCATCTCGCACGCAGCTGCGGCGAAGTTGTGGGACTTAGACGGAATAAAGCGAGAAGATATCGATCTGAGTGCGCCGCATCAGCTAAGGACCCACGTCGGATGGCTGGTCTCGCGCCGTACGGCTCCGCTGCCGAGGGAGATGCGGCGAACGAGATGCGGCGTGGCCGTGACGTCACCTGCGCGAACCTTGGTGGATCTGGCCGGCGTGGTCGCTGGCAACGTGCTCGAAAGGGCGGTGGAGCATGCCTTTCGTCGACAGCTCATCTCAGTCCCGGAAATGCGGCGCGTCGTGCAACGGATGCCCGCGCAGGGAAAGGGAGGGACCGGGACAGTGGCGCGATTGCTGGAGGCAGGTCTTTGGAACGCGAGCGACCAGAGCGAGTTGGAGCGCGAAGCGATGCTCCTGTTTCGCCGGTGTCATTTGCCTGTCCCAGAGCGGCAGTACATGGTCTTCGATGGAAACCGACGCCTCGCGGTGGTCGATTTTGCCTGGCCGAAAGCAAAGGTAATCGTGGAAGCCGAAGGGTTCAGGTTCCACTCGGGACGCGTCGCTTGGGAGCGGGATATCGCGCGATACAACGAGCTTGTCCTGTGCGGTTGGACCGTGTTGCGCCTGACCTACGAAAACCTTCGGAACGATGCAGAGACGATTGCTGAATCGCTCGCGCGCGCATTGAATCGCAACCGTCGAGGCGGATCCACCGGTCGGGGAGTAGCGGAAACTGATGGCGATACATCGTATCGCGCAGGCAGTTTCTCTTGATCCTTTCGGCGTGTTCTGGATAACCGAGCCCGCCGGAACGTTCCCGCAGCGTCGAAAGCGATCAGCCCCTCGAACCGAGCCCGGTTCGGTGGCTCCCGCGAAAAAGGGCTGACCCGCGCCGTTGCTGGTGGCCCGGCCCCCCGTACAGCGTGTTGTTCGTGAGGAGGATCGCGGCGTTCATTGGCACTGGGGGGGGCCTCTGGCCAGGGCGGAACCAGTAGAGGACGAATGCGGGTCGCGGTTCCGGCGGCCTCGATTATTCCGTATTTCACGATTCAAAGCGGCGGTTTTACAGTTTGAAACCAGAGATTTAGCGCTTGGCAGCCGGAAGAACCTATAGTACGCACGGGCCGAGGGGATGGATGATGCCGGACAGTGCCCGACGAAACTTCCTGAAAATGAGTGGGGCCGGGATCGCCGGGATTACGGTGGGTGCCGCACCGCCAAGAGCGAACGCCAAGCCCGCCGCATCAGGGCCAACCGTCGGCGGCGACTATGACGTCAGGGCATTTGGAGCCAAGGGCGACGGCAAGACACTGGACACGCCGGCGATCAACCGCGCGATAGCGGCCGCGTCGTCCGCCGGCGGTGGAACGGTGCGCTTCCCGCCCGGTAGCTACCTCTGCTACTCGATCCACCTCAAAGGGAACATCGCTCTCCATCTCGGCCCGGGGTCGACGATCGTCGCCGCCGATTCGCCGACCCAAGGCAGCGGCAGCGGATACGACGCGCCCGAGCCCAACGACTGGGACAAGTTCCAGGACTTCGGCCACAGCCACTGGCACAACAGCCTGTTCTGGGGTGAATCGATCGACAATGTATCTATCGTTGGGCCGGGGCTGATCTGGGGCAAGGGCCTGAGCCGAGGCTCGAGGGACGACATCCTTCCATCCGGCGTGGGCAACAAAGCGATCAGCCTGAAGAATTGTCGCAATGTGACGCTGCGCGATTTCTCCATCCTCCACGGCGGCCATTTCGCCATTCTCGCCACCGGGGTGGATAATCTCACGATTGACAATTTGAAGATCGACACCAATCGGGACGGAATCGACATCGACTGTTGCCGGAATGTGCGGGTCTCGAATTGCAGCGTCAATTCGCCCTGGGACGACGGAATCTGTCTGAAGAGCTCCTACGGCCTGGGCTTCGCGCGATCGACGGAGAACGTCACGATCACCAACTGCTTCGTCACCGGCGGCTACCAGGAAGGCACGCTGCTCGACGCCACCTACAAGCGCTTCGGCCCCGGCGACAGGTCTCCCCGCAACGGCCGGATCAAATTCGGCACCGAGAGCAACGGCGGGTTCCGGAACATCACGCTCTCCAATTGCGTGATCGAGGATTGCCGGGGAATCGCCCTGGAGACGGTGGATGGTGGTCTGCTCGAAGACGTCTCGATCAACAACATCACGATGCGAGACATCACCGATGTCCCGATCTTCTGCCGCCTGGGGAGCCGGATGCGGGGGCCGCCCGGTACTCCGGTGGGTAAGTTGCGCCGGGTCAACATCAGCAATGTCATCGCCTCGAATTGCGTTTCGCGCCAGGCATCGTTGGTGACCGGCATTCCCGGCAACCCGGTCGAGGATCTGAAGTTGAGCAACATCTCGATTCTTCACCAGGGCGGCGGGACGAAGGACGATGCCGCGCTCCAGCCACCGGAGATCGAGAATGCCTACCCGGAGCCGTCTCGATTCGGCGCGATGCCCGCCCACGGTTTCTACCTTCGCCACGTCAAGGGGCTGGAGATGCGCGACGTGGAGGTCAAGTACCTGAAGGAGGACTTCCGGCCGGCATTCGTCTTCGAGGACGTGCAGAGCGCGCAGCTTCTTCACGTCAAGGCGGCGCACGCCCCCGGGGCGCCGACGATCGTGCTCAAGAACGTGTTGGACTTCAGCGTCCATTGGAGCTCACCGGTCGCTGACGCCAGTCTGGAGAAGGTGGAGCTGAAGCAGCTTTGATTTTGCAATGAGGATTCTCAATCGTCGCCAATTCCTCTCATTTGCCGAAAGGGCGAGGCCTCCGCCCTCCGACTACTGGGTGCACGTCGCGCGCGAGGCGATGGCTTGCCGCTTCGAGGTGACGCTTCCCGCCTCCGATCCGGGGGGCATCGCCGCCGCCCGATGGGCGCTCGACGAAATCGAGCGACTCGAGGCCCAGTTGACGGTGTATCAAGAGAACAGCGAAGTCAGCTCGATCAATCGCCGGGCCGGCGAAGCGGCGGTCGCGGTTGAGCCGAGCCTGTTCAACTTGTTGGTCCTCGCCGAAAAGCTGCATCGGGAAACCGACGGCACCTTTGATCTCACCTCAGGGCCGCTGATTCGCTGTTGGGGTTTCTTCCAGAGAGAAGGACGAATCCCCGGCCCGGAGGAGCTGGAAGCCGCGCGGCGCCGGGTCGGAATGTCTAACCTGATAGTCAACGCCGCGGATCGGACGGTGCGATTCCTGCGCCCCGGCGTTGAAATCAACCTCGGAGCGATTGGAAAAGGCCATGCGCTGGATGTGGTGGCAGCGAATTTACGAGCGCGCAAAGTGAGGACCGCCCTGCTGAGCGGTGGCAGCAGCAGCGTCGTGGCGGTGGGAGGTGACGATCAGGGTTGGGTGATCGGCATCCGCCACCCCCGCAAGAGAGACTCCCGGGTTGCCACGCTCCGACTAAAAGATTCCGCTTTGGCCACCAGCGGGGCAGGCGAACAATACTTCGTCTCCGAGAACCGGCGATACGGACACATTTTAGATCCCCGCAGCGGCGTGCCTGCCCGGGGCGTTGCCGGCGTCACCGTGGTGGCAACTTCTGGCGCTGTCGCTGATGCCCTTTCGACGGCGTTCTTCGTAGGCGGTTCCGAGCTGGCGAATCGGTATTGCGGGAACCACCCCGACGTGCTCGCCCTCATCGTGCCCGAGCACCCCACGAGTCGACCTGAGATCTTCGGCTCGCATCCGCGTGCGCGCATAGAGTCATTGGCAATGGACTAGGGAAGATTCAATGGACGAATCCAAATCGAAGGCGCCTTTGTGGCTACAGCCAGCGGCGCTCATCCTCTTGCGAACGCTGATTGGCTGGCAGTTCCTTTACGAGGGGTACTACAAGCTGATCCTCCCGGCCTGGACCCGCGATGGGCGCCCCCTCGCGGGATGGAGCGCAGCGGGGTTTCTCAAGGCGGCCTCCGGGTCTCTGCCGGGCCTTTGGACGCCCTGGGCAGATCGCGCGGTGGAGGCGGCATTGGTGTTGATCGGGTTGTCGCTGATCCTCGGTCTTCTCACCCAGATCGGCTGCTGGGGAGCGCTGGTCTTTCTCAGCGGCGTCTATCTGGTGGCGATTCCCAGCCAAGGCATTCCACAATCCGGAACTGAGGGAGTCTCCCTGCTCGTCAATAAGAACCTGGTCGAATGGGCTGCCGTGCTGGTTTTGATCGCCTTTCGCACCGGACAGATCGCCGGTCTTGATCTCTTGCTGCAAAGAAAACGAGCCACGATGGCAGCGGCGGTTTGAAACATGAGCTTGACGCCAGAACAGAAGACTTTGGGTCGAAGAAACTTTCTCAAGGCGCTCGTCGGTACACCGGCGCTGGCTGCGCTCGGCGCGACGGCGGTGTTGAAAGGGCCGCTTTCCGGCGGTCCGGTCAAGGCCGCGATGATTGGCACCGGCGATGAAGGTCGAGTCTTGCTGGGACAGTGCCGCAAGGAATTCATCGATATCAGAGCTTTGTGCGACATCAACCCCAACCGACTGGAGAAGGCGGCGGCCGTTTTATCGAAGACCGGTTTGACGAAGCCGCGCTTCTACGAGAGCTGGAAGGACATGCTCCAGAAGGAGGACGTCGAGGCGGTCTTGATCGCCACGCCGCTGTGGACGCATTCCGAGATCGCGGTGGGATGCCTCGACGCAGGAAAGCATGTGCTCTGTGAAAAAATGATGGCTTGGGACGTTGCCGGGGCCGAGCGAATGCTGGCTGCGGCCCGCAAGAACAACCGGCTGCTGGAAATCGGCTATCAGCGTTTCTACAACCCGATCTATCAGGCGGCCTACGAAAACATCATCCGCCCGGGCCTGCTCGGGGATGTTCACTACGCCCGGTTGGTGTGGCACCGCAACGGCTCCTGGCGAAGGAGCGAGGAGGCTCCACCGCCGCCGTACGATCCAAAGCCATGGGGGTACCCTGATTGGGAGCACTTGTTGAATTGGCGCATGTATCGCCAATACTCGGGGGGACTGATGGCGGAGCTGGGCAGTCATCAGATATCGGTGGCCAACTGGTTCTTCCAATCGCAGCCCTCCTCCGTATATGCCTCGGGGGGGATCCACCAATACAAGGACGGCCGGGAGGTCAACGACCATCTTTACGTCACCTATGCCTATCCCGAAGGGCGCACCGCGACGTTCACCTCCATCCAATCCAACAAGTTCGACCACTACTCCGAACAGTTCATGGGAACCAAAGGGACGCTGATATTACAGGGCGAGACGGAGGCATTCCTCTTCAACGAAGAGGATTCCAAGCCCACGACCATCGAGATGACCAAGCAGACGTCAAATCCGGTGCTGGATGCCTCGGAGAGCCGCAGCGCGGATGCGGCCGGGCGCAGTGTCGCCGCAAACCGAGCCGACAAGATGGTCGACCGCGTCTCGGCCTACGGCCTGGAAATCGCCGGCTTCTGCTCCGCGATCCGCACCGGAACGCCGCTGCGCTGCGGGCCTGAACGAGCCCTGAAGTCCGCGACCGCCTGCATCCTGGCCAACGAGTCGGCGGCCAAGAAAACGGTCTTGCCGGTAGCCAGTTGAGCAAAGGTGATGAGATGAGCGAATGCATCGAGACGCGCGGACAGGCGAGGGCGCGGTGAGCTTTCCGGGCCTGAGCCTCGCCGGCCGATTGGCGGTGGTGGTGGGTGGAACCTCGGGGATCGGCTTGGCCCTGACCCGTGGACTTTCCCAGGCCGGCGCCGACGTCGTTGCGACCTCCCGCCGCATCGACCAGGTCGAGAGCGCAGCGGCCGAGGTGGAAGCCCTGGGCCAGAGGACGCTGCGCGTCTGTTGCGACGTCACTGACCGGCCCTCCCTTGAGGTCGCGCTCGGAAAAATCGTCGCCGCGTTCGGCAAGGTGGACATCCTGGTCAACTGCGCGGGTCGCATCCGGCGCACGCCGACGCTGGAGCTGTCCGAAAAGGAGTGGAACGAAATCCTCGACACCAACCTCACCGGAACCCTGCGCGCCTGCCAGGTCTTCGGCCGTCCGATGCTCGAGCGCGGCTATGGCCGCATCGTCAACATCGCCTCACTCTCCTCCTTCGTGGCTCTCCATGAAGTCGCCGCGTATGGCGCGAGCAAGGCGGGGGTCGCCGCGCTGACCAAGTCACTCGCCGTCGAGTGGGGTCCGCGTGGGATCAATGTCAACGCGATCACCCCCGGAGTGTTCCGCACGCCATTGAACAGCACGCTGCTCGATGGTACGGAGCGTGGCCGGGAGTTTCTCTTGCGCACACCGCTCCGACGCTTCGGCAAGGTTGAGGAGCTGCAGGGCGCCTGCATCTTCCTCGCTTCGGACTCCGCCAGCTTCGTTAATGGCGAGATCCTGACCGTCGACGGCGGCTTTCTCGCCAGCGGAGTCAACCAGTGAAGATCATCGATGTCGCTGCCCGGGACATCCGCTTTCCGACCTCTCGACAGAAGGACGGATCGGATGCGCTCAACTTCGGGGACTACTCGGCGACTTACGTGACCCTGAAAACGGACCAGGGACTGGAAGGAAACGGCCTCACCTTCACCAATGGGCGCGGCAACGAGCTTTGCGTGGCTGCGGTCCATGCCTTGAAGCGGCACGTCATCGGCCGCTCGCTGGACGGGATCTCAACGGAGATGCGCCGGTTCTACCGGGAGCTCACCCAGGACCCCCAACTTCGTTGGTTGGGACCTGAAAAGGGAATCCTTCACATGTCCACCGGCGCGCTGATCAACGCGGTCTGGGATCTGTGGGCGAAGCGAGAGGGCAAGCCGCTCTGGAAGCTCCTCGTGGATCTCTCGCCCGAGCAGATCGTGTCTTCGATCGACTTCAGCTACATCACCGACGTTCTTACCCCCGAGCAAGCGCTGGCCATCCTCAAGTCCCGGCTGCCCGAGAAGGCGGCGCGCGAGGCCCAGATGCGGCGCGAAGGCTATCCCGCATACACCACTTCCACCGCCTGGTTGGGCTATCCGGATGAAAAGGTCCGACGGCTCTGTCGGGAGGCGATCGCGCAGGGGTGGACCGCCTTCAAGATGAAAGTGGGACAAAACCTCGAAGACAACCTCCGCCGGGCCGAGCTGATGCGGCGGGAAATCGGGCCCACGCGCCGGCTGATGATGGACGCCAATCAGTGCTGGGATGTCGGCGAGGCGATCCGGCAAACCCGGGCTCTTGCGCGCTTTGACCCATGGTGGATTGAGGAACCGACGAGCCCCGACGACGCGCTCGGTCACGCGGCGATTGCCAAGGCGATCGCGCCGATCGGGGTTGCCACCGGCGAAGCTTGTCAAAACCGGGTGATCTTCAAACAGCTCCTCCAGGCCGATGCGATCAAGTTTCTCCAAGTTGATTCCTGCCGCATGGGGGGAGTGAACGAAGTGCTGGCCGTGCTTTTGATGGCGCAAAAATTCGGGGTCGCTGTCTGCCCTCACGCCGGCGGCGTGGGTTTGTGCGAATACGTGCAACACCTATCGCTCTTCGACTACATCTCGGTGAGCGCAGACCTGACGGATCGCGTCTGTGAATATGTCGATCACCTCCACGAGCACTTCGTCGATCCGTGTGTGATCCACCAGGCGCGCTACCAGGCGCCGACGGCTCCTGGCTACAGCATCTCGATGAAGCCCGAGTCGCTCGATGAGTTTGAGTTCCCGGTGGGCAGCGCATGGCGAACTTGACTTCAGAGGCCGGGGTCAGCGTCGCGGTTGCCAAACCGGCACCAATCGGGTCGGTGCGCTGGGTGGTTTGCGGCCTTCTGTTCTTCGCCACGGCGATCAACTACATCGACCGCCAGGTCTTGGGCATCCTTGCCCCGAGTCTTCAGACGGCGATCGGCTGGACCGAGCTGCAGTACGGCTACATCGTCACCGCGTTTCAGGCGGCCTACGCCCTCGGTTTTTTGTTCTCGGGACGGCTTCTAGATTGGGCGGGTACCCGGCTCGGGTACGCCTTCGCCCTCATCTTCTGGAGCTTCGCGGCGATGGCCCACGCTCTGGCGCGGACTCCTCTGGGCTTTGGCATGGCTCGGTTCGCGCTCGGGCTGGGCGAGGCGGGCAACTTCCCCGCGGCGATCAAGACGGTCGCGGAGTGGTTCCCGAGGAAAGAGCGCGCGCTGGCGACCGGGATCTTCAATGCGGGAACCAACGTAGGCGCCGTCGTCGCGCCCGCGATCGTCCCTTGGCTCGCCCTCACCTTTTCCTGGCGAGCGGCATTCATCGCCACCGGAGCGATCGGCTTCAGTTGGCTCGTTCTCTGGTTGCTCCTCTACCACGCTCCCGAAAGGCATCCGCGCCTGTCCAAGGCCGAGCTCAATCACATCCGCAGTGATCCGCCGGACCAACCGGTACGCGTTTCATGGCTCCAGCTCGCCGGCCACCGCGAGGCGTGGGCCTTCGCGATCGGCAAGTTCATCACCGATCCGGTCTGGTGGTTTTATCTTTATTGGATCCCGAAATTCCTCAACGACCGCTACGGCCTTACGCTTTCCAAGCTGGGGCCGCCGCTGATCGTGATCTACGTGTTCGCGGACGTAGGAAGTGTCGGCGGCGGCTGGCTCTCCTCGTCTCTGATCAAGCGAGGCGCGAGCGTCAACCGGGCGCGCAAGACGGCGATGTTGGTCTGCGCCTTGTGCGTCACCCCGATCGTCTTCGTCTCGCGCAGCTCGGATCTATGGGTCACGGTGGGGCTGATCAGCCTGGCCGCCGCGGCCCATCAGGGTTGGTCGGCGAACCTGTTCACCCTGGTGATCAGCCTGGCCGCCGCGGCACATCAGGGTTGGTCGGCAAACCTGTTCACCCTGGCTTCCGACATGTTTCCCCGCTGGGCGGTGGGGTCGGTGGTCGGGATGGGTGGAATGGCGGGAGCGATCGGCGGGATGCTGGTCGCGGTTGCCACCGGCTGGTTTCTGCAGCTGACCGGAAGTTACTTCGCGATCTTCATCGCCATTGGTTCGGCTTATCTTTTCGCGCTGGCCATTGTTCACTGGCTCAAACCCGATCTCCGTCCCGCGGAGCTGGGGGGCCTGGAGGCGAAGGGATGAGGCCTTTCATTCATGAGGACTTTCTTCTCGAAACGCCTGCCGCGGTGGACCTCTACCACCGCTTCGTTCGCGATCTGCCGATCATCGACTACCACTGCCACCTCCCGGTCGAGCAGATCGCGCGCGACCACCGCTTCCGCTCGATCACCGAGGTCTGGTTGGAAGGAGATCACTACAAGTGGCGCGCCCTGCGGGCGAACGGCGTCGCGGAACGCTACTGCACCGGCGACGCTTCCGACTGGGAGAAGTTCGAGGCCTGGGCGCGCACCGCCCCGGAAACGCTGAGAAATCCCCTCTATCAGTGGACGCAGATGGAGCTGAAACGCCCCTTCGGCATCGAGGAGCTGCTCGACGAGCGAACCGCGCGGTCCATCTTCGAACGCTGCAATGCCCGGCTCGCCGAGCCGGGCTTCTCCGCCCGCGGACTACTCGTCCAATTCAAGGTCGCGGCGGTGTGCACCACGGACGATCCGGCCGATTCCCTCGAGCACCACGCCGCGCTGGCGACCCGGCGGGATCCCGAAACCCGCGTCTATCCCACGTTTCGGCCGGACAAGGCCTGGGCGGTTGAGGATCCTCAAGCTTGGAACGCCTGGGTCAAGCGTCTCGAAGGAACGGCTGCACTTTCGATCGGAACCTTCGCTGAGCTGTTCGAGGCGCTCGAGCGCCGCCACGCCGCATTTCACGCCGCGGGGTGCCGCGCCTCGGACCACGGCCTGGAGCGCATCGATGCCGAGCCGTGGACCGATGCCGAGATCGCCCGGTCTTTCGATCGCTTACGGCGCGGTCAAGCGCTCGACGTGGGCGAGGCCAGGCGCTTTCGATCAGCCCTGCTCCACCAGCTGGCGCTGTTGGATCATTCGCGCGGATGGGTGCAGCAGTTTCATCTCGGGGCGCTGCGAAACAACAACTCGCGCCTCGGCCGGCGGGTGGGGTCCGACGCCGGGTTCGACTCGATCGGCGACTTCGATCAGGCGCCATCGATGGCGCGCTTTCTCAATCGTCTGGATGACACCGACCAGCTGGCGAAGACGATCCTCTACAACGTGAATCCGCGCGACAACGAGCTCTTCGCGTCGATGATCGGCAATTTTCAGGACGGATCGGTCGCCGGCAAGCTGCAGTACGGCTCGGCGTGGTGGTTTCTCGACCAGAAAGACGGGATGGAGGCGCAGATGCGCGCCCTTTCGAACATGGGTCTGTTCTCCCGCTTCGTCGGCATGGTCACCGATTCGCGCAGCTTCCTGTCGTACTCTCGCCACGAGTACTTCCGCCGGCTTCTGTGCAATCTGCTCGGCAACGACGTCAAGCTCGGCCTCGTCCCCGACGATCGCGCGCTGCTCGGGCGGATGGCGCAAAACATCGCCTTCTTCAATGCGCGCGCGTATCTCGGCCTGGAGCTCGGGCGCCTCGGGCAGGTCCGGCAAACGCCTGGGGCTGCGTAAGAAAGCGCACGCTTTCGGCCGGGATAACGTTGTCCCGAAGCCTACCTTGGCGCACCCGGATCAATTCGATCCGGCCCCGATCGCATTTGTGCAGCCCTTCGGCCGGGGCGACGTCGCCCCGCCGTGGGAAATAATCCTCACTGGTGAGAAGTTTTTCCCACATTTCATCGAATGCTCAAGCCGAGCGTTGGAAAAGATTCCCGACGGCGGGACTTTTTTTCAACGCGCCCGCCGACAAAATCTGCATTTCGATTGAAATCGCTCCAGTCGATGGAACGTTCCATCGGTGACGCGCCGACAAGATCTGCTTCTCGACTGAAATGCTTCAGGTCGGGGCAACGTTGCCCCGGTCACGTGCCAACAGAATCTGCATTTCGACCGGAACCCTTCCAGTCGGGGCAACGTTGCCCCGATCCTGCGCCGATAGGATCTGCACTTCGGCTGAAATGGGTCCCGTCGGTGGAACGTTCCATCGGTCTTGTGCCCATGAAATCTTCGTTTGCACCGAGAACGCCTCGCAAGATGGAACGTTCCATCGGTCCGGGGCAACGTTGCCCGCAAACGTCCGCTCGCGACTCGCGTTCCGCCAGCGACTTCAGCCGTTCGCGGCCTTCCGCAGCCGATCCGCGGCTTCTTCCGGCAAGATGTCCCGTTGCGGCATGCAAAACATCTCGTATCCCACCATGAACTTGCGCACCGTGGCCGAGCGAAGCAGCGGAGGAAAGAAGTGCGCATGGAGATGCCACTCCGGATGCTCCTCTTCGTCCGCCGGTTTCTGGTGAAAGCCCATCGAGTAAGGAAAACTCACTCCGAACAACTGGTCGTAGCATTTCGCGAGCCGGTGAAGAATGTCCGCCAGACCGTCGCGCTCCTCGGAAGTAGGCGCATCCAGGCCGGCAAAATGTCGCCGAGGCAGCACTATCGTTTCGAACGGCCATACCGCCCAGAATGGGACCAGCGCGACGAAGTGCGCGTTCCCCATGACCAGGCGCTCTTGCTGCTTCTCTTCCAGCGCCAGGTAACTGCAGAGCAGGCATGAACGGTGGCGCTCCACATGCTCGCGCTGCATCCGTTGCTCCCGGGCGGGAACATCGGGCAAGCTCGCGCTCGCCCAGATCTGGCAATGGGGATGCGGATTGCTCGCTCCCATCATCGCGCCGCGGTTTTCGAAGATCTGCACGTAACCGATGGACGGATGGGCCGCCAGCTCCCGGGACTGATCGCTCCATTCGTTCACGACGCCTCGGACCGCGGCCGCGCCCATCGTCGCCAAAGTGAGATCGTGGCGCGGCGAAAAACACAGAACGCGACAGATTCCCGGTTCGGCGCGCGAGACGATCAGATTTTCAACGTTCTGCTCCGTCGGCGCAGTTCCGGCGAGCAGGGCGGGAAAATCGTTATCGAAGACGAACGTCCCGGCGTAGGAGGGATTCCTCGCCCCACTCGCCCGGAGATTGCTCGGGCACATGTAACAGCCGGGGTCATATTCTGGAACCTGCTCGGCCTCGATTCGCTCCGTCTGGCCTTGCCAAGGCCGCTGGGTCCGGTGCGGCGAGACGAGCATCCATTCGCCGGAGAGCGGATTGAGGCGGCAGTGCGCGTGCTCGCGAAGCTCGATTCCGGTCACGCGCGCCTCGGCTCACCCATCGCGAACTTCCTCCACGCCGCCGGCGGCATTGAAAACATAGATCTCCGGCGTGGAACCGGCGCGCTCCTCGAATCCATCGGACACCCGGTCGACGAAGCTTGCCGTCCATTCCTTCTTGACCAAGCTGACCGTGCAACCACCAAAACCACCGCCGGTCATTCTCGAGCCGTAAACGCCTTCGCAAGCAGCGGCGAGATCGACCAGCAGATCGAGCTCGGCGCAGCTCACCTCGAAATCCTCGCGCAGGCTTCGGTGCGATTCGTACATCAGGCTTCCGAAAAGACTCGCGTCCCCGTCTCGCATCGCCGAGACCGCCTCCAGGACCCGGGCGTTTTCCGCGACCACGTGGCGGCATCGCTTGTAGATCACCTCCGGCAACGCCCTCCCCCACCGTTCGAGATCTGCGAGGGATACGTCGCGCAGCGCTCGCACCCCGGGAATTTTTGCCGCCAGCATTCGCGCCCCCGACTCGCAATCGGAACGCCGCGCGTTGTAGCCGCCGGCGGCGTGGGCATGTTTGACTTTGCTGTCGCAGACGACAAGGGAGGTATCCGGAAACAATGGGACCGCCTCATATTCCAGGCTGCGGCAGTCGAGAAACAGCGCGCTGTTCGCGCTGGCGCAACAGCAGACGAGCTGGTCCATGATCCCGCAGCGCGTCCCCGCGAACTCGTGCTCCGCGCGCTGGCCGATCTTCGCCAATCGGAGGAGGTCCACCGGAATTCCGGAGATCTGCTCAAGGGAATAGCCCACGCCCACTTCGCACGCGGCCGAGGAGGAAAGCCCCGCGCCCATCGGAACCTCGCCGTAGAGCACGAGATTCGCTCCTCGGAGACCCAGCTCAGCACGCGACAAGAAGTAGGCCACGCCTCGAACGTAGTCGCTCCATGCCTTCTCTGAATGCACCGAAAGATCTTCCAGAGCAAACTCCACTCGCTGGTTGAAATTGGTCGAGTGAACGACCAGGCGCGAGTCGGCTCGAGGCGCGATCGCCACCCATACATACAAATCGACCGCCACCGGCATCACAAAGCCATCGTTGTAGTCGGTGTGCTCGCCGATCAGGTTGACCCGCCCGGGGGCGCGGAAAATTCGAGGTTCCTCCCCGAAGAGCGCCTGAAATTTCTGACGCAGCTCGGAAGCGCGTGGCGAGGACGAGGCCTGGGTGCGTTCGATCACGACGCACGTCGTTTCAAGCCGAAGAAAAGCATCACCAGACCAAAGCCCAGCAGGACGATTCCCCAGGTCAGGTTGACATTGATGCCGAGCGAAACGCGGTAGATCTCGGGATCGCTGAACAGACCGAAAACCGTGAGCACCAGGCCCAGAAAGCTGAACAGAAGTCCGATCGGCAGGCGCACGTCCAGACGCATCACTCGTCCTTTACCAGAAGACCCAGTTGAGCACCGCGGCGAGCAGCAAGACCGAGATTCCCAGCGTCGCCGGACGTTTGTACCAGACCTGATGCTTTTGACTGATCCGCTCGGTCAGCGAATAGACGAGACCGACCAGCTCTTTCTCCTCTCGAGGGCGGGTGACCAGGCTGACCCCGATGGTACCGATAAAACACACCGTCCAGGCGAAGATCGCCGTCCAGAAATTCTGGGCCATCTGGCTTGGATACTGATGAACCACCGCGCCAAGCCAGCCACCCTTGAGTCCCGCTTCCGCGCCCCCGGGCAGGGTGAGTCCCTGATGAAGCGCTGCCGCCGACGTGCCGAGTAGAAGCCCGGAGAAAGCGCCATGTCCGGTCGCCCGTTTCCAGAACATGCCTAACAAGAAGGTTGCGAACAGGGGCGCATTCACAAAGGCGAAGACGAGTTGGAGCACGTCCATGATGTTGTTGAAGCGCACTGCGAAATAGGCGGTAACGACGGAAAGCGCCACCCCGAAGACGGTGGCCATCCGCCCCATCCACAGATAGTGCGCGTCGCTGGCGTTGGCGCGGATGTACGACTGGTAGATGTCGTAGGTCCAGACCGTGTTGAAGGCGGTGACGTTGCCCGCCATCCCGGACATGAAGCTCGCCAGCAGCGCCACGAGCCCCAGTCCGAGCAGGCCGGCGGGAAAATAGTGCAGGAGCATGTTGGGGACGGCGAGATCGTAATCCAGCACCGGGCGGCCGTCCGCGTCCAACTCCGGCCGGCCCGTCTTTTCGTCGACCTTCGCGGGGATGATCCCCTGGCCGAGCGGCGAAGAGATCGCCATCGCTGCCCGTTCTCCGGAGCGGGGCGCCTGGCGCGCGGGCTGGTTGGGCAGGGCGATGGCAATCAAGCCGGGCAGAATCACCAGAAATGGAAAGAGCATCTTCGGGATGCTGGCGATGAGCGGCGTCCGCCTCGCCGCTTCCATGGAGTCAGCGGCCATCGCCCGCTGCACCACCAGAAAATCGGTGCACCAGTAGCCGAACGAAAGAACAAAGCCCAACCCCATCACCAGACCGAACCATTCGACCCCGAGGGGATTGGTGGGAGGATGACCCAAACCTTGCCAGGCGTGGGTGTAGCCGCGGGGAAGGCGCTCGACCAGCCCTTGCCACCCGCCGATGTTTTTCAGCCCGAGAAACACCAGGGGCATGAATCCCGCCACGATGAGGAAGAACTGGAGAACCTCGTTGTAGATCGCGCTGATCAGGCCGCCGAGGAGGACATAGGCCAGAACAATCAACGCGGAGAGGATCACGCTGAGATCGAACACCCGCGCCGCGGGAAGATGAAAACGGTCCAGCGCGAAGTCGAGAACGTGCAGGCTCTGGAGCAGGCGCGCCATCGCATACATCGAGATGCCCGACGAGAAAACGGTCATGATCGCAAACGAGATGGCGTTCAGGGCCCGGGTCTTCTCATCGAAGCGGAGGCGAAGGTACTCGGGCACCGAGCGGGCGCGGGAACCATAATAAAACGGCATCATGAACAACCCGACGAAGACCATCGCCGGGACCGCCCCGATCCAATAGAAGTGACTGGTGGCGATCCCGTACTTGGCGCCGGATGCGGCCATTCCCACCACTTCTTGCGCGCCCAGATTCGCGGAGATGAAGGCCAAGCCGCAGACCCAGGCGGGGAGCGCGCGCCCAGCCTGGAAGAAGTCCTTGCTGGTCCGCGTGTAGCGCTTGAGCACCCAGCCAACCGACACCGTGAAGATCAGATAGGCGACGATGATCACGCCGTCGATCAGGGTCAGGTTCAAGCTTCATCCTTTGAAATGTGGCCGACGACGGATTTGTCGCAATCTCTCAAAAGGCAGCGCTGCCGGCAACGCCCAATTGCTGCTTCACGCTGTCCACGTCCCCGGGCACCCAGACGTCGGCGATCTTGCCGCGGCAACGGCGAAGAAGGCGCTCCCCCGGCGATCTGCCGGCGGTCGCGGGATGCCGAACAAACCTGGACTGCGGCGGCTCGCGCCTACTTCGAATGGAAAAACAATGGCGCGATGTGAGTCTTACGTATGAGGTTGCACCGGGCCGTTGAAACCATGGAACAGGTGCCGGCGGTCATATCGCCAGCCGCCGACTTCACCACCCTGCCCAAGGTGATCAGCGATCGGGTGGCGGCGTTCTCGAGGACAACGAGCGCTGGTTGATTCTCCAGGTCCGCCAGGTGGGCGCAAAGCGCGGACGCTTCGCCTCGATGGCCCCGCGGACGTGGCCGCCAGCCTCATTCTCTCGACCCTGGAGGGAGCGATGCTGGTGGCGAGGTCCTCCAGCGGCGCGACCCGATTCGAGTCGGTGGCGAAAAAGCTCCTTGCGGATTTCGAGGCTCGAAGTAGCGGCGCCGCTCATCCTCCCAGGCGGGCGAGCAGAGGCAGCCCCGGCGGCAAGGCGGTACATAATTCCGCCCCTCTGGCAGCGCCATCCCGCGTTGCGCGCCGTGAACGTTTGAAACCCCGGAAATTCGAAGCTGATCCCGTCGCGCGCTTCCGTTTCCGTTGGCGCGCTCCTCGCAAGCGCTGAGGTTTTGCCCGGTGGTGAGGGTTTCTTCCTTGCCCGACCCTCTGCCGAGCACTCTGTCAAGGAGACTCGAATGCGATTCGACACGGGGCGGTCGAGGTTGGGCGCTGGATGGGCCTGGCCCTTCGCCGCCGTCGGCATTTCATTGATCGCGTGCGGCGGCAAGACGACGAGTGTCGCGGAGGGCCCGGGCGTATGGCCCATTACCAACGTCACCTACGGCGCGGCGAACGGCATTCTCGAATCGCCGATCGTCGGAACCACCACCGATGAAAGCCAGAACCTCTGGGTGGCGACCCATCAGGCCCTGTATCTCCTCCGGGCGGGCGAGAGCAGGTTTCGTCGCTTTTCAGCGAGCGAAGGGCTCCACCTTCCCGGCAATCCGGTGACGTACTGCGATCGAGATATCGCCGGTGGGGATCGGGCCTGCCCGATCTACGGAGCGGCGGCGGATCCGGGAATCAGCGAGATCGTGGGCGGCGGCCCGAATGAGGTGTTCGTCGGCTATTACGGCGATGAACGTGGAAGTGGAGACTGGTCCGATCCCGGCCGCCACAGCGGCAAGGTCGACCGGGTGCGGCTCCAGTCCAACCAACAACTGCAAGTCGATCGATTCGATCTCGTTCTCGGAGTGACCGTCGAGTTCTGGCACAACCGGACGGTGCAGCGGATGATCTACGATCACTCGCTGCATCCCCACGAGCTGTACATCGGCACCAATCACGGCGTGGATCTCATTCGGCCGGACAAATACCGCCAACCCAGGCCAGGCGAGTGGTTCAACGATGCAAACAAAGAATGGTTGTCCGACCATCTGCATCCGCCGGTCTGCTATCACCAGACCTGTCCATCCAATGGCAGCAATCAGCTGCTCGGCGACTGGCGCGGCCTGGCGCTCGCCCCGGACGGCAATCTGTGGGTCGCCGGCCGCTGGACCGCGGGGAAGATCCGCTGGGATGCGGATCTGTTCGATTGGTCCCTTCGGCCTGGCCATCTCGCCTTCGAGGCCACCTTCGGCAATCCGTACCCGAGTCCGGCGACCGGTGCATTCGTGAACGAGCCGGTCTTTCGTCCGCCGTTGGAGGGCGATCCGGTGTCGCTCAGCGCCGTCTCGGTCGCCAGCGATGGGCGCGTCTGGTTCAGCAGTGGGCCCGTCTATTCAGGCGTCGAGAACATCCCTTACGGGGTGGCGGTCTGGAATGGCCAGACCTTTCGGGTCTACGACCCGGTGACCCAGATCGGCATGGCCGAGCGAAACGTCCGTGATCTGATCGCACTGCCGGATGGGCGAATCGTCCTCGCCGGTCCGCACAGCGGTCTGGTCCTTTGGGATCCGGCGAGCGGCGCTCGTCAGAGCCTGCGCGCGCCGACCTGGCTCGCCGACGACAATGTGCAGCGAATGGAGCTCGATACGATGGTCACGCCGCCTGCCCTGCACGTCTCCACCGAGAGCGGAGCGACGGTCATCCGTCAATTGCCATAGATTGATTTGCGATCGGCATTGGCGGTGAAGGTCACAGAAACTTGACCAGCGCGGCGGTCGTCTCCTGAGGGCTCTCCTCGAGCACCCAATGTCCAGTGTCCTTCAGGATGACAATCGACACATTCGAAGCCACCAGCTTCATCTGTTGCCCAAGCGCTTCGCCCAATGCCTTCTCGCCGCCGATCACCAGGACCGGCATCGCCAGCTGAGTCTGTGAGAGTTGCGCGAACTCCTTCGCCGCCTGCTGGAACGAAACGAAGTAGGCCCAGGCTGCGCGCATGCGTCCCGGTTGCGCGTAGGCTGCCGCGTAGGCTTTTCGGTCCGTTTCCGGAATCGAGCGCGTCTTGTCGGCAGCGAAATCGTTCCAGAAGTGTTCGAAGTAGGTGCGCTCGCGTCCTTTCACCAAGGCTTCGGGCGTCGGCCCGTTGAAGCGGAAATGCCAGAAACCCGGGTTGTTGTAGATGGCCTGCCAGTCACCCACTCCCGGGAGGAAAGCGTCCATCACCACCAGCTTCTCCACTTCGGTGGGGAACTGCGCCGCATAGGCGTAGGCGACCATCAGGCCGATGTCGTGCCCAACCACCCTGGCCTTCTCCACCTTGAGCGAACGGGCGAGCGTATGAATACGGATTGCGGCAGTCTTCATATCCAGACCATCCGCCGGAATCCCTGAGTCTCCGATTCCAGGGAGGTCCGGCGCGATGACCGTAAACCGCTCCGCCAGTAGAGGGATGATCGGTCTCCACATCCGCGAGTTTTCCGCGTACCCGTGCAGCAGGATGAGTGGAGTGCCGTGGCCAGCGGTCAGATAGTGCAGCTTGACGCCCCCGATCTCCGCGGTGCGCGAGGCGATCGCTTTGTCCGGCGTGGCCGCTCGCACCCTCGCCGGGAATAGAGCGGTCAACGAAAGCAAGGCGAACAGCGGGACGCTTGGCAAGGCGGTCAAGGCGCGTTTCATCAGTCCTCCCCTCGTGAGGCGTGGAGGATCTACCTTACAACCAACGGCAAGCGCGGGGGGTCCAAATTTATTACAATCCGCCCCGTGGACGGCGCGTTCGAAACAACGGATCCGAAGCGGAGGGACCGGCTGGGTGTCCTGGTGATGGCAGGGATCGCGCTGCTCCAACTTTCGACCGAATACCTTGGAACTCACGACTCGGGCCGCTTCCTCTCCAAGGCCATCACTCTGCTGGTCGGGTTGCCTCTGCTGATCGTCTGGGCGTTCACCGTCTTCCGCTGGTCGTCGCGAAAGCGCTTCGGCGCGATTGGGCCGCTGCTCGTGGGCGCGGTTGCCTCCGGGCTATTCTTCGCCGGACTGCTCTGGGTGACGCGGGCGGTGAGTCTCTCGATTGCCCCGATGCGGCCTCACTACGGACCATGGGGTGGGATCGATGTGCTCCGGGTCGGATTCGCGATGGGGCTGACCAGCTTCGCCATCTGGGCGCTGGCGTTCGTCTTCCCCTTCGCGGTGGAGGACGCGCGCGTTCGCGCCCTTGAGGCGGACAAGCTTCGCACCCAGGCGGAGTTCGCCCAACTGCGCGCGCATCTGGAGCCGCACTTCCTCCTCAACACGCTCAATACCATCTCCGGACTGCTGACCGAGGAACCGCGCCAGGCGCGCCAGCTGCTCGGCGCCCTGGGAGATCTATTACGCGATTCGATAACCGGCGCCGGCGAGATGGAGACGCTGGACGAGCAGATCGAATGGCTGCGCCGCTACGCCAAGATCCTCGAGGTTCGTCACGCGGGCCACCTC
>WNEZ01001564.1_pt1 | contig 29732 bp, 23 predicted proteins | sample 5400521 | NCBI WGS metagenome assembly WNEZ01 (sample SAMN13153339, study PRJNA577476) | soil metagenome | isolation source: 120 cm saprolite under Douglas fir tree site 2 hole 1 replicate 1 | place: USA:California | collected 2015-04-18 | reverse complement strand
GGGCGGTGGAAGTCGGCATCGGCGATCAGAACACGCTTGCCCACCTCACCGAAGGCCAGGCCAAGATTGAAGACCACCGTGGACTTCCCTTCGAAGGGCAGGGCGCTGGCGATCAGGATCCTCCGGAGTGGAGCCGTCTCGCCGATCATCTGTAGCTCCACCCGCAGTCGCCGGAAGGAGTCGACAAAGAGATGGTAGTCCTCCCGCGGACCCGTCTGGGCGGCGTCGCCCAGGCTGAACAACGCCTGCTGGGACTGCACCTGCGGGATCGCGCTCAGGGTCGAAAGCCCGGTAAGCTGCTTGACGTCCGTCTCGCCCATGATCGGGCGGTTGAAGTACTCGGCGGTCGCCGGGGCCCCGAGCCCAATGATGAGAGCGACGGCCAAGGTCAGCCCCATGAACTGCATGCGGCGCGCGTTCGGCGCGGTAGTGGGGAAGCCCGGCGGATCGATGACCTTCACCACGTTCATCTCGCCCTGCTCACGGATCCGGGCGGCCCCCAGCTTGTCGGACAGAAGTGTGCTGAGCTTTCGGTTCGTCTCTACGTCCGAGGCGAGGCGCCGGTACTCGAGCTCGTCCTTCGACAGACCCGACAGGTCGCGGCGGACGCCGGTGACCTGGTCCTTCAAGGCGTTCTCCTGAGCGGTCAGGGAGACGACCGATGTGTCCAGCGCCGCGACCATCTCCGCGAATGCGTTGCGGTCGTCGACGGGGATGGTGCCGACCGCGGGACTGGCCACGGTGGAGTCCTTGACCGCATCGCCCAGCTCCCGCTGCACCGCGGCGATCTGCTCGCCCAGGCTCTTGACGCGGGGATGGCTCTCCGAATAGCGACTCTTGGCCTCGACCATCTGCGCCTCGAGACTCGAGAGCTTGGCGCGGAGACGCGGCACGTTCACGGGGCTGACCGCCGGCGCAGCCGCCGTCGGTTTGGCCGGAGCCTGGCTGGCGGGCATGGCCTCGAGCTTCGTCCGGAGCGAGGTCAGGCGCGTCTGGCTGATGTTCTTGTTCGCCTGGACCTCCGCCAGGGTCGTCTCGAGCTGGGACAGGCGCTGAGCGGTCTCAGTGTTCTTCAGGGGAATCTGGACGCCCCCTCGGGACAGCGTGAAGGCCCTGAGCGCCGACTCGCTCCGGTTGAGGGCCTCGGAGATCTGACCGGACTGCTGGGAGAGATATTCCCGCGTGTTCTTCGCATCGTCGACGTTGAAGGAACGCGTGCGCGCCAGGAGCACGTCGATATACGTGTTGGCGATGTCGAGCGCGATCTGGGGCTGGGAGGCCTCGGCTTGGATCTCGACAATGCCGGAGTTGCCGATCCCCTGGTTGAGGAACTTGACCCGATCACGCTGTAGCTCGGCCACCGCGAGACGCTGAGGCGACGCGATCGCCGGCTCCTGGCCGCGGAGGCGGGCCACCCAGTCCGTCAGAGCACCCAGGTAGTCGCGGCCGTACGGGTTGCGAATGAGATCATCGACGGAGGCCTTGGGCAGCGCCTCGACCACCGAGGTTGCCAGGAGCCGGCTCCGGAGGATCGCCAGCTGCACCGGCAGGGGTCGGTTGGGCGTGAACTCCTGAAACACCGGCTCTCGGCCCGCTTTGTTCTCGATCAGAACCGTCGCCACGGTCCGGAAGCGGGGCGGCTCCTTGGAGAGGATGTAGGCGAAGGGCAGCAGCAGGGCCAGGGCGGCCAGCGTCGTCAGCACGATCCACTTCTTGCGCCGCGCAAAGAGCGAAAGCGCTACCTGTTTGATGACCGTCCTGGTGTCCATCAGCCGCGCGTCTCCTTAGCTAGCGTGTGCGTGCGCATCATGTTTAGCGTCCTCGAGCGAAGAGAACCACCTGGACCGTGCTGAGTACGATTAGTAGGTCAAGGAACAGGGATAGGTTCTTGATGTAGTAGAGGTCGTACTGCAGCTTCTCCACCGCGTCCTCGACCGAGGAGCCGTACTGGTACTTCACCTGGGCCCAGCCCGTGATGCCGGGCTTGACCGCAAGCCGCTCCATGTAGAACGGGATCTGCTTCTGGAGGTCGGCGACGAATTCCGGGCGCTCCGGTCGAGGTCCGATGAAGCTCATGTGGCCGACGAGCACATTGTAGAGTTGGGGGAGCTCGTCCAGGCGGGTGCGCCGGAGAACCGCTCCGATACGGGTGATCCGGGAATCCTGTCGGGTGGTCCAGACGGGCCCCGTCTCCTTCTCTGCGTCCTGCCGCATGGACCGGAACTTGTTGAGAATGAACACACAGCCGTTCTGGCCAAGACGCGGCTGTCGGTAGAGCATCGGACCCGTGGACTCGAGCTTGACCGCGACGGCGACCACCATCATGACGGGGAGGGCCAGGAGGAGTCCGATGAGCGAAACGGCGATATCGAAGAATCGCTTGATGATCTCCGTACGGCGAGTCTTGACAAAGCCGTCAGAGAAGATGAGCCAACTCGGCCGGACGGACGTGACCAGAATCTTCCCGGTGGCTTTCTCGTAGAAGGCCGGCCAGTCCTCCACGCCGATACCACGGAGGCGGCATTCCAGCAGCGCCTTGGCCGGGAAACAGCCTCGGCGGTCCATCTGGGCGATGACCACGATGTCCGGGCGGGTCTCCTCCACGAGGACATCCAGGTCTTGGGTCTTCCCGAGGAGAACGTGCCCTCGCGGTACCATGTCGGCCGCCCCAGGCTCGTCATCGAGGAAGCCGATGATGCGGAAGGGCCGAGCGCTCGTCGGCTCCAGGTCCGCGATCATTCGCCCGACGTGGCCGGTCCCGACCACGAGGGCCCGGACCGTCATCTGTTGCTGAGACCAGGCTCCCAGGAGGGCCGCGCGCCAGCCCGCGAGACCCAGCGTGGTCAGGATGAAGATCCCGAGGAACGCCGACCGACCCAGTCGGAGGCCCGGAACGGCGAACCCGACTGCCGCGAGGACAAGGGCGGCAGCTCCCTGGCAGATCAGTACCCGGGCCGCCAGCTCGCGACGGGCTAGGGCCTGTCTCGGCTGGTAGAGGTCTCCGAGGTACAGGATGAATGCGAGAACGAACGCGACCGTGACGAACCGCGCATTGAAGGAGGCGCGGCCAGCCCATGGCGCCGATAGCTCCGTCAGCCACAGCGCACCGTAGATAACGGCGAGATCCCCGACGAAGAGGACGAACGTGAGCCCGGATACGTAGTGACGGAAGATACGCAGCATGACGGCTGGGGAGAGGAGCAAGCATGGTGCCAAGGCTGGCGGCGATCGGTGAATCTAACATGTTGATTCATATGTATATAACTTCCGGCGGTACGGAGAAGTCGCCTCCATTGATTGGGAAATGCAGTTCCCTTTCTTCTGAAATCTGCGTGGGTAGAGAGAGCGGATGCTTGCGCAGGCGAAAGTACAAGTAAATCAGGGGCTTAGGACTGCGGTGCGCGATGCAGCGTTTGCGCGGTTCGGAGAGAGGCGGGTGGGCTAGAACGTTGCGAAGAGGCTGAGTATCGCGCGGTTCTCGGCGTAGTCGCCGGTGCCCGCGAAGTTGCCCTGCTCGAAGGTGTTGCCGGTCTGCTTCGTGTAGGTGTACCGGAGGCTTGCCGTGAGCCACCGGAGGATCTGCCAGTTCACAGCCCCACCGTAGGTGAGGGTCTTGCTGGTGCCGCCGTTCTGGTCGTTCCCGGTACCGGTGCCCTCATTCTCCGAGTAGCTCGCGTTAACCACCGCGTTGATGAAGGGAGTCAGCTGGTAGAGGAAGCTCCCGAAGTACGAACGGGTCACTACGGTGCCGAAGTTCTGGCCCTGCTGAGCAGTCTGGCGGAAATCCTGGAATACGCCGACCGAGATGACGGCGCGATTGAAGCGGTAGCTCGCATTCACGTTCGCGGAAACCGTGCCCTGATTCGACTCCGAGTCACTGTTCAAGAGGCTGTAGCCGACGGCGGCTGACACGGACAGTCCCGTCGGAAGCCCGTAGGCGCCGAAGAGAGAGACGTTCCAGATCTTAGTGCTGTCTTGGTCCTGGAACGAATACGTCGTCGACAGTCCACCGGACCCGTAGAGACCGATCTGCCTTGCGACCGACGCAAAGCCGGTATGGCTGGTATTGTCGTTGCGGTTGCCGTTGCCGTTGCTGCCGCCGTCGATCGTATCGCTCTTGGAGAACTCGTATCCGCCCCGCACGATGTAGTTCGTGGCGACACGCCCGCTGGCGTTGAGACCGAGGATGTGGGTCATGGTATCCTCACGACCCGTCCCCGTCTGATTCTGCGCACCGCCCTCGTTCATGAAGAGGACATTACGGTAGTAGGCCTGGGTCGCGACTCGGTCCAATACCCAGTCCGCGGCCAAACTGAAGGTGTTGGTGTTGAAGGTTTGCCGCCCCCGCCTTATGCCGAACGCGTCCGCCGCGAAGGGCTCATCATTGCGGATGAACGTATCCGACAAAGTGAGGGCCACTCGGGGCGTCAACGCGTAGCGGAGCGTGGCATTGACGCTCGGGAAGACCTTGATGTCGTCCCCGCTGTTCGAGACCGTATCATGGACGAGATCGACGGTCGTCGACAGGGTTCCGAAGGTCCGCGCTCCGTTCAGAAGGAGCGTGAAGCCGGGGCCGAAGGTCGAGCGGAAGTTCTCCTCACTCCCGCTTGTCGTCTGAAAGAAATTGTCGGAGTATTCTTCGGATACGCGGAGGGTCGGATGGAACTCGAGGGTCGCGCCGCGGATTGTCGCGATGTTCGGCGCGAAGGCGCCCGGTATCGTTAGCCCGGGCACTCCCACGAATCCTGGGCCCCCCGGCACGGCCGGGGCGGTTCCGGGGAACGGACCTGGGATATTCGTCTGCGACGGAGCGGGTGGCACCGGCGGGGTCCAGGGTGGAAGCGTGGTGCTCGGCGGAGTCGCGGGCGTCAGCGGAGGCCGGCCCGGCTGCTGGATCTGATACTGCTGGAGAGGCTGCTGCTGGGGCTGAGCCGGCGGAGTCGAGGGCTGTTGCTGTTGCTCAGACTCTTGTGTCTGTCCCGCGGGGGGGGCCGCGGGAGTTTGTCCCCACGCGACGCGGGGTGCCCCGACCGCGGACACGAAGACTAATGCGGTTAGAAAGAGGCCTGCCAGAGCGGGTGACCTCCACCCGCTCTGCCGCGCGTCCCTTCCGAGCCTAGAAGAGCCGTTGTGGAACAAAGATGATGTCGTTCGGTTGCAGACGGATATCTGGATTCTCATCCGGCGACCGCATCATCTTATCAACATCAACCCGAATCCGTTCCTTCTTTTCTGAGGTCCCCCGGAGTACGTCCACCCGGCCGGGAGCGGCCAATGGGGTAAGACCTCCCACTTGCGTGATCGCCTTGAGAATCGTCAAATCTCCCGTGTACTTAACAGCCCCCGGGGTCCTCACTTCGCCATTGACGTACACCGCGTCGGCCAGGGGAACCACGACGGAGTCGCCGGGCTCCAGCTTGGGGTTCTGGCTGAGATCGCCCCGCTGAAGGAGCCGGTTGAAGTCAACGGGAATCCGTTTGTCGCCTCTCAGCACGAAGCCCTTCTCGGCGTCGGCATTGGGGATGACGCCCCCGACGATCGAGATCGACTGGAGGAGACTCAACTCGCGAGTAAGCTGCATCACACCGGGCTTACCGAACCCGCCGATGAAATAGACCGGACGGCTCCGGATCTCCTTGACGATGACTGTTACGACGGCTCCCTTCACGGTCTTCTCATACACCGCTCCAAGGTGATCTTGAAGCTGCTGGACCGTCTTGCCCGCGACACCGATCTCGCCCACCAGAGGCAAGGATGTGCGACCGTCGGGCCTGACGAACACGGTCTGATTCAGATCTTTGTTGCCCCATACTTGGATATCGAGGATGTCCTCGGGACCGATGATGTAGTCCTTGTCGGCTGGTTGGGGTGGGGGTGCCTGCCCCGCTGTCAGCCAGGGGAAAGACAGAACCACCGTGAGCACCGACAGCAGGAAAACCAGTCTCCTCATAGGTTCAGAACTCCTAGCGGGTGCTGGCTCTCAGCAACCCTCGTAAACTGAGCCAGGGAGTCCGGACCGCCCTGGCGGTACGCCTTGAGCTTGTACTGCAGGCACCGCAGGCTGATCCCGAGCAGCCGCGCCGCCTGCGTGCGATTGCCGCCCACCCCATCGAGAGTCTGGAGTATGTACTGCTGCTCCAGGTCCCGCAGCGTCAGCCCCGCCGGCAGCCCCGGCTTGCCCGCCTCCGGCCCGCGCCTGCCCGCCGCCTCCGCGAGCGGCAACACGTCAACATCGATCGTATCACGCTCGCTTAATACCACCGCCTGCTCGATGCAGTTCTCCAGCTGCCGCACATTGCCCGGCCACTCCGCCCCCAGCAGCAGCTCCTGCGCCCGCCCCGTCAGCCGCGGCACCCGCTTGTGGTGCGCCGCCGCAAACTTCCGTAGAAAATGCTCCACCAGCAGCCCAATGTCCCCCCGCCGCGCCCGTAGCGGTGGCACCTCGATCATCACCACCGCGATCCGGTAGTACAAGTCCTCCCGAAACTGCCCCTCCCGCACCGCCCGCCGCAGATCCTTGTTGCTCGCCGTGATCAGCCGAATGTCCGTCCGCGTCGGCTTGCTCCCCCCCACCTTCACGAACTCCCGCGTCTGGATCACCCGCAGCAGCTTCGCCTGCAACGGCATGCTCAGCTCGCTGATCTCGTCGATGAACAGCGTCCCCGTGTGCGCCAGCGCGAAGAACCCCGTCCGATGCTCCACCGCCCCCGTGAAACTGCCCCGCACGTGCCCGAAGAGATGGCTCTCCATCAGCCCCTCCGGAATCGCCGTGCAGTCCAGCGTCACCAGCGGCCGGTCTCCCCGCGGGCTCTGCTCGTGAATCGCCCGCGCGATCAGCTCCTTGCCCGTCCCCGACTCCCCCGAGATGCATACGTTCGCATCCCCCGCCGCCACCTTCTCGATCTTCGCCAGCACCTCCGCCAGCTGCGGCGACTGCCCGATCAGCCCGTGGGCCGGCGCGCCGCCCCCGGCTCCGAGGCCTCGACCCCCCAGCCCCAGCCGGCTCACCACCCGCCCCAGCGCCGCCGTCAGTGCCGCTTCCTCTGCCGGCCGCTCCAGCCACTGCACCCCGGGCAACGGCGGTGGCGCCTCCGCGCCACCCTGTGGCCTCACCACCACTACCACCGGGCTGTCGCCCTCGAGGCTGCGCAGGCGCTGGCCCAGCTCCCAAGCCGTCAGGGGCGCCTGCAGGTTCACGATCACCAGCGCCGGCCGCCCGTACGCCCGGAACCCCAGCTCCAGCTCGTGCAGGGAGCCGATGAAGTGCGGCTGCCAGCCACGCAGCGGGGCGAGCCGCCCTACCACTCCTGCCAGCTCCAACGATTCATCGAGAACGAGAACGTTCACGCGCCAAACGCTCCTGGTGCCTAAGTCGGGCTTCCGCTGCCGTGAGACACCTGGTTACCGCCACGCCGGACCGCTTGGTCCAGGAAGGCGAGGGCCTGCGTCAGAAGGATCGCGTCGGTGTGGCCGTCGTTCGGGAAGGAGACCTTGCCCACGCTCACGGTCAACCGCTGCGGGTGCCCCTCAGGACCCTCCCGGAACGCGACCTGCTCGAGGCTGGCCCGAATGCGCTCGGCAACCCGCAGCGCATCGGTTCCGGCAGTGTGAAGCAGGATGACGGCGATCGCGGAGGACAGCTGCCCTACGAGGTCGGTCCCCCGCACGAACTCGGGGATCTTCTCCGAGATTGCCCGCTCGATCTCCTCCATCTCGCGATCGTCGGAGATGTCCGGGCGCAGCAGGCAGATCGAGAAGAAGTCCTGGTATCGAGTGGCGCGCCCCGCCTCACGCGTCAATAGATGGCGGAACGCCTCCTCATGAAATACCCCAGTCTGGGTATCCATGAATTCGCTCACGAAGTCCCCCCTTCCTGATGACAGGTTCGCTCCCCACCCGGTACCGCGATAGTCGCCACGACGCTTCCGGATCGTGCGGTTGAGCAAGTTTTGCGCCACTAGGCCCCCGAATCCCAATATTTTCGCGGCCGATACCGCTTAGGGGCCCGTATTCGCTGCGGGTTAGGGCAAGCCTGCGTGGGGGAGGAGCGTGCCGAAGTCCGGGCGACGACGGCTTACGAGCTAAGGGAGCGATACGAGCCGAGGAGTGGACTTAGGTAGTCACCGGGACAAACGCAGCAAATCATTTCCTACCCGAGCTGCGGTCGGGACGATCGTCGAGGCCGACTTGCCGGATCTTGTAGAGCATTGCCTTGTAGCTGATCTTCAGTATGCGTGCGGCTTCTGCCCGATTCCACCGGACCCTCTCCAGGACTTCCTTGATCACCGCCTTCTCGGCTGCCATGGCCGCGCGCCGCGCGATGTCCTTGAGGCCGAGCTCTTCCTCCGGAGCCTGCAGGGCTGCCGCCGCGCTCGGGGCGGGCGCCCCCTCGGCCTTGGGGGCCCAGCGCTTCTCACTCCGGAGGGCAATCTCCTGCTGGACCAGGGCCTCGGTCTGGAGGACCACTGCCCGCTTGATCATGTTCTCAAGCTCGCGGACATTGCCCGGCCAGGAATATTCTTGCAGCAGCCGCATGGTCGCCGCGGAGATCTTCAGGGCATCGCGGTTGTACTGCCGGCAGAACCGGGTCATGAAGTAGTCGACCAGGACCGGGATCTCCTCCCGCCGCTCCCGGAGTGGCGGGATCGAGATCGCCACCACGTTGAGCCGGTAGTACAGGTCCTCGCGGAAGAAGCCCGTCGCCATGACGGAGAGCAGGTTCTTGTTGGTCGCCGCGATCAGGCGGGCGTCGGACGTGATGACCTCGCTGCCTCCCACCCGGAAGAACTGACCGTCCTGGAGCACGTGGAGCAGCTTGGCCTGGAGCCCGAGCGGCATCTCGCCGATCTCGTCCAGCAGGAAGGTCCCCCGGTGGGCCAGCTCGAACTTGCCCGGCTTTCGGCGGTGGGCCCCCGTGAAGGAACCCTTCTCGTGACCGAACAGCTCGGATTCGAGCAAGTCGCCGGGCAGGGAAGCGCAGTTGACCTTCAGGAACGGCTTGTCCCGGCGGTCCGAGATATTGTGGATGGCCCGAGCCACCATCTCCTTGCCGGTACCGCTCTCACCCTGCAGGAGGATGGTGGCATTGGTATCGGCGGCCCGCCGGACGATGTCCTCCACGACCCGCATGCGCTCGCTGTTCCGGAATAGAAGGTCGAGATTCAGGGCCGGCTGGCCGATCGTCCCGCCGTTGCTTCCCTGGGGCGTCAGGACGGTGGGTCCGTCGCTCTGGGCCAGGGCCGCCTTGAAGACGTTCTTCAGGGTAGCGGCGGCGACCGGCTTCACCAGAAAGTCATAGGCCCCCGTCCGCATACCCTTGACCACGAGACCGGTCTCCTCCGAGCTCGAGAGGATGAGCACGGGCACGTCGGCGTTCTCCAGCTTGATCTGGCGGGCCAGATCCAGGCCGTTGTCGAGGTGATCGATGTCCAGGAGGACGATCTGGGGGTGCAGGCTCCCGAGGAGGGCCAGCCCCTCGGCGGCGGTCGCGGCCTCCAGCGAGGAGTAGTCCGTTTCCACCACGGTCCGGACGAGCGCTGCCCGACTCTCCGCGCGCCCGTCGATGACCAGAATCGAGCCCGTGCTCATGGGCTGGACAGCTCCCAGGGCCTTGACGAACCCGTGGCGGGTCCGGATACTGGGCTATACCCATGCGAATCCTGGTGATAGATGACGATCCGTCGGTTGCCGAGATGATCGCGGAAGCCATCCGCAGCGTCGGCCACGAGGCGCTCGTGGCCCTCGATGGGGCCGAAGGCCTGCTGGTGCTGGAGTCGACGGCCGTTCAAGGGGTTTTCCTCGACCTCGTCATGCCGGGGCTCGGCGGCCTGGCCGTTCTCGCCCGGATCAGGAGTCGCTATTCTCACGTTCCGGTCGTGATCCTCTCGGCTCATGCCGGGGACGACGAGACTCGCGAGGCCATGGCGCTGGGCGCCTCCGAGGTGATCATGAAGCCTGCCGGGCTCGCCCAGTTCACCGAGGTCCTTTCGCGACTCACCCGCTCTACTGCCGCAGGGTAGGTGCCAGCGGTCGTCCCGCGTGGCGTGTTTTCCTCTTCATTTCCACTTTTGCTTATCTCCATATGAAACGCAATACCCAATCAAGGCAACTCGCCTTGATCCATTAGAGCAGAACAAGATGGGCAATTCCTGCACAGCGATCCTCATCACGCTCACCGCGCTCGTCATGGTGCCCGGTCTGACGGCCGGCACCTGGACCCGAGAAGCGGTGCCGTTCATCTATCTCTTCGGCAGCGACACCCGCGGGGACGAGCGGACCAACGACGTCTGGAGCTACGATCGCGTCAGCATGACCTGGCCCCCGCATACCGTCTGGAGCTTCAAGGCGCCTTCTCTTGCGGCCAACCGGCCCTTCTGAGATGATGCTGGTATGAAACTGGTGGCCGCGCTGATGGTCTGGGGGGGATTGAGCTGGCTCGGGGCGGTTTCCCCGGCCATCGCCCAGACCCCGGTCGAGATCCAGGCCAGCGCCCCCGAGAGAGAAGCCGCCACAGATCCGCATCGTCGAGCCGACCCCGGCCACGCGCGAGGCCACCCGACCCCGGGAAGCTGACTTCTACGGTACGGACGTCCGGGTCCGCCACCAGCCGGCCTTCATCGAGCCATTCGTCGGGCAGACCCAGGGGGGTACGAAGTACGGGCTCTCGGGGTGGACCTCCCCATCGACCCCTGTCGGCAGCCTGGTCTCGCAGGAGCCCTGGGCCCGCAGCCCCGGCTGGTTCTCCCTCGGCCTCACCGTCGTCTGGGATTCTCCCCCGGCCGCCTCGACCCGCCGGGTCTCCGACCCCCGCTGAGCGGCCGCGCGCGGAGCGCGGTGCAGTAGCTTCGATGGCGCCGCTCAAGGGCAACTTGCATACCCACACGACGTTCTCGGACGGCCGTCTTCCAATCGACCAGGTGGTGGCGCGCTACCGCGAGCTCGGCTATGACTTCCTGGCCATCACCGACCACGACGACCGCATCCACGAGGACTACTGGTTCCAGATCCCGGCTGGCGACGACCAGATGCTCGTGCTGCCCGGGGTCGAGATCGACTACCGGCCCCTCGGCCAGCACGTGGGGAAGGTGACCGGTGACCGCGAGACGCTTTACATCCTGAACCATCCCGCCCGCTACGCGCTGACCGTGGAGCAGACCCTGCGTCGGATCCGGACGATCACGCGGGACGGCCTGCCCATTCACGCGGTGGAGATCACCGACACCGGCGTGTACCAGCCCGAGTACGACGTGGAGGCCATCCGACTCCCCAAGGTCGCCACCGACGACGGCCACCGCGACGAGCATTTCGGGCGGGCGTGGGTCGAGGTCGAGGCGGATCGGAACGGCGACGCCATCCTGCGCGCCATCAAGGCGGGAGACTTCGTGGTCCGGTTCGCCCGCACCCGCGCGGGCTACTGAGCCGCGCCGATACTGCGGAGCAGGAGCGGGGTCAGCGCGGGCACCGCCTCCGTCATCAGGTCCGGCCGCCCGCGGTAGAGCCACTGGATCACTACCTCGTTGACCGCCCCCAGCCACGCCAGAGTGGCCACCCGGGTGTCCAGCGGCGGGATCGAGCCTTCCGCCACCGCGTCGTCGAGATAGGCCTGGATGAGCGACGCGAAGCGCCCGTGGACTTCCAGACGCTTGCTCTGATACGCGGGACCGAGGCTCACCGACTCCAGCAGCAGGATGCGGGCGAGCTCCCGATGGCGGGCGAAGGTCTGGAGGCCCGCGGTCAGCGCGGCCTCCACCTTTCCCAGCGCGCCGTGCGCGCCCTCGATGCCGGCGGCCACCGCCTCCGCGAGCCGGGCCGAGAAGTCGTCGACGAAGGCCAGGAAGAGCGCTTCCTTGTTCGGGAAGTGGTGGTAGACGGCGCCCTTGGACGTGCCGGAGGCCCGCACGATGTCGTCGACCAGAGCCCTGTGATACCCTTTCTCCGCGAAGACCTCCAGCGCCGCCTGGAGAATCTTGTCGCGGGTCGCCGGCTTCGTCATTCAGGGCCCACCGCGAGGCCCGCTCTGAAGGAGGTCGCATGCTGATTCGCATCGGTCACAGCCCGGATCCCGACGACGCCTTCATGTTCTACGCGCTCAACGCGGGGAAGGTGAAGATCCCCGGCATCGAGGTCGAGCACGTGCTGGAGGACATCGAATCCCTCAACCGGCGCGCCCACACCGGCGAGCTCGAGGTCACCGCGGTGTCCGCCGCGACCTACGCCCTGGTGCACGAGCAGTACCGGATGATGGATCCCGGGGCGTCGATGGGGAAGGGCTACGGCCCGATCCTGGTCGCGAAAGAGCCCATCCCGCGCGCCCAGCTGGAGGAGAAGGTGGTCGCCATTCCCGGCAGCCACACCACCGCGGCCCTGCTGCTGCGCCTCTACGTGGGTGATCCGCCCACCATCGAGGTCGCCTTCGACAAGATCCCGAAGGCCGTGCTGGAGGGCCAGGCCGATCTGGGCCTGCTCATCCACGAGGGGCAGATCACGTACCAGCGCATGGGCCTCCACAAGGTGCTCGACCTGGGGGAGGAGTGGCAGAAGGAGTCTGGCCTGCCGCTCCCGCTCGGCATCAACGTCATGCGCCGGGACCTGGGCGAGGAGACCCACCGCGCGATCTCCCAGGGGCTCCGCGACGCGATCGACTACGCCCACGCCAACGTGGACGAGGCGCTCGAGTACGCGATGCGCTACGGTCGCGGGATCGACAAGGAAACCTGCCGCCGCTTCGTCCTGATGTACGTCAACGACTACACCATGCGGTTGGGCGACGACGGCCGGGCCGCCCTGACTCGACTCTATGAGATGGCGCACGCGCGGGGCCTGATCAAGTCCATGCCGCCGGTGGACCCGATCTAATTAGAACCGCACTCGCGGACCTGAGGATCATTCACGCGCGGGAGGCCGCGATCTAGTCAGGAGTAGGTTTTGAGTATCTCGTAGTCGGTCGTGCGCTGGGCGGGGGTGAAGCCCGCGTCCCGGATCAGGGTCATGATCTCGTCCACGGTGGTCTTGTTGACGTAGTCGGCCGCCGCGTGGACGTTCTCCTCGAACAGGGTCCCGCCGAAGTCGTCCGCTCCCCACGACAGCGCCACCTGGCCGGTCCGCTTCCCCTCGGAGAACCACGAGGCCTGCACGTGGGGGAAGTTGTCGAGGTAGAGCCGGGAGACCGCGAGCATCCGGAGATATGCGTTCGGGCCCGTGTAGTGCTTGATCCACTTCTCGAGCAGGGTATTGCCCGGCTTGAAGGACCAGGGCACGAAGGCGGTGAAGCCGCCCCGCTCGTCTTGAAGCTCGCGGATCGCGTCGAGGTGGTCGAGGATGTCCTCCGGCTGCTCCACGTGGCCGTACATCATGGTGGCGGTGGACTTGAAGCCCTGGCGGTGGGCCTCGCGGTGCACCTCGAGCCACGCGCCCGGCCCGCCCTTCTTCGGCTCGATGCGCCGGCGCACCCGCTCGGAGAGGACCTCGGCGCCGCCGCCGGGAATGCTCGTCTGCCCCGCCTGCTTGAGCAGGGCCAGCACCTCGGGCACCGGCTTGCCCGCCACGTCCGACATGGTACGGATCTCGGAGGCGCTGAAGAAGTGCGGGGTGACCAACGGGAAGCGCCGCCGCGTCTCGCGCACCAGCTCGAGGTAGTAGTCGAGCGGCAGGGCCGGATTGTGGCCGCCCTGGAGCAGCACGGTCGTCGCGCCCTCGCGCGCCGCGAACTCCACCTTGGCCAGCACCTCGTCCACCGTGAGCGTGTAGGCCTCCTTGTCGCCGGGCCGGCGGTAGAAGGCGCAGAACTGGCAGTCGGTGATGCAGACGTTCGTGTAGTTCGGGTTCGTGTCGATCACGAAGGTCACGCGCCGCTCCGGGATGCGGCGGAAGCGCGCCTCCTGGGCCACGCTGCCCAGATCGAGCAGCGGTGCCTCGGTGAGGAGCCAGAGCCCGTCCGCGCGATCGAGGCGCCTGCCCGCTTCCGCCTTCGCCTGGATGCGGCTCAGCATGGCAGGGGTCCGATCTGCCCGCGCAGCCTCGCGAACTCGGCGGCGCCCTTCTCCTCGTCCGGGCCCAGCCGGAAGGCGAAGTTGCGCAGGTACGACTCGATCTGCGCGGCGGTCCAGCCCAGGTCACGGTGGGTCGCGGCGATGTCGGGCAGGGCGGCCATCCCGCGGTCGAGCGCGGCCTCCAGCGCCTGCTCGAAGGCGCGGCGCTCCCGCGCCGGGACGCGAGAAGCCACCGCCCACTGCGCGAAGACGAACGGCAACCCCGTCCAGTCGCGCCATTCGAGCCCTAGGTCGGTCACGTGCCGGGCGGCCGGCCCGCTCGTGACCCGCCGGATCGCCTGGTCGCCGATCAGCAGCTGAGCGTCGCAGGGCTCCTCCGCGGTGACCCACGCGGCGGGCTCGGCCTCGTAGCGGAGAGTCAGCAAGACCCGCAGCAGCTCGACGGAGGTCGAGGTCTCACCGGTGATGCCGACCCGGGCCCCGCGGAGGTCTGATAGTCGCCGCTCGGAGAAGACGAGCACGCTGCGGGCACCGGTGGGGCAGCCGATTCCGTAGGGCAGGGGCGTCAGCTCGGACTCCATCCGGAGGTAGTCCATCAGGGAGAGCGGCCCCGCATCGAGCTCGCCCGCGGCCATGACTTCCCCGAGCCGGCGCGGGATCAGGTCCACGAGCTCCACGCCGGTCAGCCGGTGAAAGAACGGGTCGCAGTTGAGATACGGGATACGGCCGACGCGCAACATGTCAGCTCCACACCTTGACGACGTTGTAGAGCGCGTCGCGCTCGACCGGGATCTTGCCCGCGTCCCGGACGATTCGAAGGATCTGCTCGGTGGCCAGGCCGGCCGGACTGGCCGCCTGGGCCATGTGGGCGATCTTCTCGTCCTCGAGGGTGCCGTTGACGTCGGAGGCGCCGAAGTGGAGCGCCAGGGAGGCGGTGGCCTCGCCGATCATCACCCAGTAGGCCTCGATGTGCGGGAAGTTGTCGAGGAGCAGCCGCGAGGCCGCGATGGTCCGCAGATCGTCGGTGGGCGGGGTCTGGCGCGGCACGAGCTTGGTGGTCCCGGTCTGGTAGGACAGGGGAATGAAGGTGATGAAGCCGCCCGACTTGTCCTGCTGCTCCCGCAACCGCACCAGGTGGTCCACCCGCTCCTCCATCGTCTCCACGTGCCCATACAGCATGGTCGCGTTGGTCTTGATCCCGAGCGAGTGGGCGATGCCGTGGATCTCGCACCAGCGATCCGCGTCCGCCTTGCCCGTGAAGTGCAGCAGCTTCTGCAGCCGGCGGGAGAAGATCTCCGCGCCGCCCCCGGGCATCGACTGCAGCCCCGCCTTCTGGAGCCGGGTGAGGGCCTCGCGGGGCTCGATCTTCCAGCGCCGCCAGAAGTAGTCGATCTCGGCCGCGGTGAAGGCCTTGATCTGGGTCTCTGGCCGGGCGTTGTGGATGGACTCGATCATCCGCTCGAAGTATTCGAAGGGCCAGTCCGGGTGATGCCCGCCCACGATGTGCGCCTCGCGGGTCCCCGGCTTGATCATGTTCAAGACGTCCTCGATCGTGTTCTCGAACGCGCCCTCCTCGCCCTTCTTCCGGGCGAAATCACAGAAGCTGCAGGAGAGCACACATATATTGGTCGGATTGATGTACCGGTTGAGCACGAAGAAGACCTGGTCGCCATGCAGCCGGGACTTGAAGAAGTCGGCCATGCGGCCCACCCCGTGCAGATCGTCGGTGGCGAAGAGGGCGAGCCCGTCCTCGCGGGACAGGCGTAGGCCGGCCTGCACCTTCTCCCAGATCGGGTGAAGGACGGGATCGCGGAGTCGGGGTGGAGCGGGCGCGGCGACGGCCATCGATGCCTCCGTGTTCGTGTTGTCCAGACCGACCGGTCGGTCTGATTTTAAGTAGCCGGAATCCCAGATGTCAAGGTTCCCCGCGTTCCCCCGACGCGGAGCGGGCGAGCCAGCGTGCTATCCTAGCGCCCCGTGAGCGCTGATCCGGCGGCCGTCTACTTCGAGGACATCCCGGTCGGCGAGGAGTACGCCTCGCCCGGCCGCACCGTGACCGAGGCCGACGTGGTCATCTTCGCGGGGCTGAGCGGCGACTACAACGTGCTGCACACCGACGCCGAGCACATGAAGGCCTCGCAGTTCGGCGAGCGCATCGCCCACGGGCTCCTCGGGCTGTCCATCCAGCAGGGCCTCCTGGACCGGGTGGTCACCGCGCAGGTCACCGGGCCCCTGGCCGCGGTGAAGTGGAAGTTCAAGGGGCCGATCAAGATCGGCGACACCATCCACGTCGAGGCCCGCGTCACTGCCAAGCGCGCCGGCGAGCAGCCGGGCTGGGGCGTGGTCACGGTGGCCCGGCGCGTGGTCAACCAGCGGGGCGAGGTCGTCCAGGAGGGCGAGACGGACCACCTGGTGGGCCGCCGGCCGGCCCGAGCGGGCGATTGACCTCGGGCCAGCCGGAGCGCCGGTCCTACTTCGAGGACGTGCAGACGGGCGTGCCGCACGAGACGCCCGCCATGACGCTCACCGAGACCCACGCCGCCCTCTTCGCCTCGCTCACCACGACCCGGCCGGGGGAGCCGGGCGCGATCCCGGATCTGCTGCCCCTCTGCCTGTCCTCCGGCCTCGGCTGGCGGGTGCCCCAGCCGCCCCTCGTGGTGCTCGCGTTCATGGGCTTCGAGTGGCGGTTCCTCAAGCCGACCCGCGTGGGGGACACGATCCGCAGTGTCTCCAAGACGGTCGCGAAGCGCTCGATGAAGGATGGCGGCGTCGTCGTCGAGGAGCGCAGCATCATCAACCAGCACGGCGAGGTCGTGCAGAGCGGGCGGCTCACCCTGCTCGTGGCCAAGCGGCCCGCGGCGTGAAGCGCGCGGCCTGGCTGATGGCGGGGGCGGCGCCCGCCTTCTGGGGCGCCTATACCTGGGGCTCGCATCTCCTGACCCTGGCCAGCGTGTGGCGCGGCCCGCGGGAGCGCCGGGCCGTCGCGCTCACCTTCGATGACGGGCCGGATCCTTCGTTTACGCCGCGCGTGCTCGACATCCTGGAGCGCGAGGGGGTCCGCGGCACTTTCTTCATGATCGGCCGGCGCGCCGCGCACGCCCCCGCGGTGACCCGCCGCATCGCGGAAGCCGGTCACGATCTCGGCAACCACACGTGGAGTCACGCCAGCCTCTGGCGCTGCGGGCCCGACCGGACCGAGCGGGAGATCGGCGACGGGCACGCCGCCATCGCCCAGGCCGCGGGCGCGCCCCCGCGCTTCTTCCGCCCGCCGTGGGGCAAGACCAACCTCGCCATGTTCGGCGCGCTACGCCGCCTCGAGACCCCATGCGTGTTCTGGACGGTGCAGCCGGAGAGCCGGCGGCCCGTGGCTCCCGCGGAGCAGGCGCGGCGAGGCGTCGCGCGCGCCCGGCCGGGCGCCATTTACGACTTGCACGACGCGGACGGCGTGCCGGGGGCGGGGGCGCGCCTCGTCGAGTACCTGCCCGCGCTGATCGCGGGCCTCCGCGGGCAGGGCTACGCGCTGGTCCCGCTCCGCGAGCTGCTGTAGAATCGCCCCGACCAAGCAAGCCCACGACAAAGGAGTCTCTGATGGCCGTCGATCCCCGCAAGCACAGCCGCGTCCTCCTCGAAGGCACCGATCGCGCCGCCGCCCGCGCCATGATGAAGGCGGTGGGCTTCAACGACGAGGACCTCTCGCGTCCCCAGATCGGTGTGGCCCACTCCTGGATCGGGACCATGCCCTGCAACTGGAACCACCGGAAGCTGGCCGAGAAGGTCATGCAGGGCATCCGGGCGGCGGGCGGCACCCCGATCGAGGTCAACACGATCTCGATCACCGACGGCATCACGATGGGCACCGAGGGCATGAAGGGCTCGCTGATCAGCCGCGAGGTCGTGGCCGATTCGGTCGAGCTGGTGGCCCGCAGCCACATGTTCGACGGGATCGTGACCATCTCCGGCTGCGACAAGACCATCCCGGCGATGACCATGGTGCTGGGCCGGCTCGACATCCCGAGCCTCATGCTCTACTGCGGCTCGATCATGTTCGGCCGCTGCGCCGGCTCCGAGGGCCCGTTCGCGAACCGCAAGCTGACGATCCAGGACGTCTTCGAGGCCATCGGTGCCTACAACGCGGGGAAGATCTCGCTCGAGCAGTTCAAGGACGTGGAGGACCACGCCTGCCCCGGCGCGGGCGCGTGCGGCGGGCAGTTCACCGCCAATACCATGGCGACCGCCTACGAGATGCTCGGCATGTCCCCGATGGGCTGGAACGACATCCCGGCCATCGATCCCCGGAAGGAAGAAGTGGCCTTCGAGTCCGGCAAGCTGGTCATGGAGCTGGTACGCAAGGGCGTGACCCCGCGCAAGGTCGTGACGCGCAAGAGCTTCGAGAACTCCATCGCGGGGGTCATGGCCACCGGCGGCTCCACCAACGCGGTGCTGCACCTCCTGGCCACCGCCCGGGACTTCGGGGTGAAGCTCTCGATCGAGGACTTCGATCGGATCTCGCGCAAGACCCCGGTGGTCGCCGACCTCAAGCCGTGGGGCAACTACACCGCGCCCGAGATGTACGAGGCGGGCGGCATGGCGGTGGTGGGCAAGCGGCTCCTCGAGGCCGGCCGGCTCCACGCGGGCGAGAAGACGGTGACGGGGCGCACCATCGGCGAGGAGGTCAAGGCCGCCTCGGAGCCCGCGGGCCAGCAGGTGATCAAGCCGCTCGCCCGCGCGCTGAAGTCCGAGGGCGGCATCGCGATCCTGCGCGGCAACCTGGCCCCCGGCGGCTGCGTGATCAAGCTCTCCGGCCAGAAGAAGTACGCGCACCGCGGGCCCGCGCGCGTCTTCGAGGTGGAGGAAGACGCCTTCCAGGCCATCAAGAAGGGCAAGATCAAGCCCAACGACGTGATCGTGATCCGGTACGAGGGCCCCAAGGGCGGCCCCGGCATGCGCGAGATGCTGCACGTCTCCGGTGCTTTGCAGGGCGCGGGGCTGGGCGAGAGCGTGGCCCTGATGACGGACGGCCGGTTCTCGGGCGCCACCCACGGCTTCATGATCGGCCACATCGTGCCCGAGGCGGCCGATCGCGGCCCCATCGCGGCGGTGCGAAACGGCGACATCATCGACATCGACGTGAAGAAGCGCCGCCTCGACCTGGAAGTGCCGGCGGCCGAGATCAAGAAGCGCCTCGCCAAGTGGAAAGCGCCCAAGCCGCGCTTCACCACCGGCGTCTTTGCCAAGTACGCGGCGACCGTCTCCGACGCCTCGGTCGGCGCCTATACGTAGGTAGTTCCCACCCTATTTCCCTCTCCCCTCAGGGGAGAGGGCAGGGTGAGGGGTGGTCTCGCTGAGGGCCGCTACCCCAGCCGAATATCCAGCCACCTATCCGCGGTGACCACCGCGCGCTCCCGCGCCCGGATCAGCACGGTGGTGGTGGCCGACTCGAAGATGGTAGGCCCTTTGACCTCCTGGCCCTCCGCCAGCCCGTCCATCGCGTAGACCGGCACCTCCAGCCAGCGCTCGAGGTACACGCGGCGGCTCCGCGGCGCGGCTGGCGCGCTCACCCGCCGCGGCTGCTCGGCGGGCAGGGCCGGGAGCCGCCCGATCACGGCGGACCGCACGTTGACCAGCACCACATCCTGACCGGGCGCGCTGTAGGTGTAGAGCTCCTCGTGGCGCTTGTGGAAGCGCTCGACCACCTGCTCCATGAGGTCTTTCGCCTCCATGTCCACCCCGTCGAGCGGCACCTGGATCTCGAAGGTCTGCTCGCCGTAGCGCATGTCCACCGAGCGGCGTACGTCCACCCGGCCCGCGAACGACGCGCCGAGGCGCCGCCGTCCCTCCGCCTCCATCTCGGCGAAGAGCTTGCGCAGGCGCCCCACGCCGACCTGGCCGGCCTCGCCCACGTGGGTGCGCACGAACTCGTAGCGCAGGTCGGTGGCCAGCATGCCCCAGGCCGAGAGCACCGAGGCCAGCCGCGGCACCACCACGCGGGTGATCTCGAGCATGCGCGCGACCTCGGTGATGTGGAGCCCGGCCGCGCCGCCGAAGGAGAGCAGGGTGAAGCGCCGCGGGTCGGCGCCCCGCCGCACCGAGACCAGGCGGATCCCTTCCGCCATATTGGTATTGACCACGCGGTGGATCCCTTCCGCCGCCGGCAGCAGGCCCAGCCCGAGCCGCGCCGCCACGCTTTCCACCGCGGCCTGGGCCGCCGCCGGCTCGAGGCGGGCGCGCCCGCCGAGAAAGCCGGCCGGGTCGAGCAGCCCCAGGACCAGGTTCGCGTCGGTGACGGTAGCCCCGGTGCCCCCGTGCCCGTAGCACGCGGGCCCGGGCACGGCCCCCGCGCTCTCCGGCCCCACGTGGAGGATGCCGCCCGCGTCCACCCGGGCGATCGAGCCGCCGCCCGCCCCCAGGGTATGGATGTCGATGCTCGGCAGCGCGACCTTGCTCGCCCCGACCGCCTTGTCGCCGGTCAGATGCGGCTCGCCGCCTTCGAGCAGCGCGATGTCGGTGCTCGTCCCGCCCATATCGAAGGCGATGAGGTTGCCCTCGCCGAGCCGCCGCGCCGCGTGCCGGCTCCCCGCGATGCCGCCGGCGGGGCCCGAGAGCACCGCGCCCGCGGCCAGCCGGACCGAGTCCGCGATGGTGGCGACCCCGCCGTGGGACTGCATGATCAGCACGTCGCCCTGGTAGCCGGCCTTGCGCAGCCGCGAGCCCAGATTGCCCAGGTAGCGGCCGAGCACCGGGCCCACGTAGGCGTTCACCACGGTGGTGCAGAAGCGCTCGTACTCCTTGATCTGCGCGAGCACCTCGGAGGAGAGCGACACGTAGGCGTCGGGCAGGAGCCGCGCGAGCAGCTTCCGGGTCTCCCGCTCGTGGCGCGGATCGCGGTACGAGTGCAGATAGCAGACCGCGACCGCGCCGACTCCTGCGGCGCCCAGCCGGCGGATCGCCGCCTCCGCGGACGTCTTCGAGAGCGGCGTCTCCACGCTGCCGTCGAAGCGGAGCCGCTCGGTCACGTCGAGCCGTCGCGCGCGCGGCACCAGGGGGACCGGCGGCGGCATGCGCAGGTTGTAGCGGTCGTCCTTGAGGCCCTCGCGCATCTCGATGACATCGCGATGCCCCGCGGTCGTCAGCATGCCCACGGTGGCGCCCTTGCGCTCGAGCAGGGCGTTGGTGGCGACGGTGGTGCCGTGCACGATGAGGCCGGTGTCGGCCAGGAGCCCGGCCAGGTCGGTGCCCAGCTCGGCGGCCAGGAGGCCCAGGCCGTCCATCACCCCGATGGACGGATCGGCGGGAGTGGAGGTCGACTTGGCGAGGCTCACGCGCCCGGCGTCGTCCACGCCGACCAGGTCCGTAAACGTGCCCCCCACGTCGACGCCGACGCGCAGCATCTCATGCCCTCCCGCGGCGCGGTTTCGCGGAGGCGAAGCCGTTGGTTCGGTCGGCGGCGCGCGCCTCGGCGGGGCGGCGCGCGGGCGGCCCGTAGCCGCCCCCGCCCATGGACTCGACCAGGAAGACGGCTCCCGGCGGGATCGGAATGCCGACCTCCTTCGTCTTCAGCACGCGCGTCTTGCCGCGCGAGATCATCCGGTAGCGATGGGGGAGCCCGTCCTTTCCGCCCAGCACCCCGTAGGCCGGGTAGCGGACCCCGTCGCCCGCGGTATTGCCGAGCGCGGGCTCGGTGGTCTCCATGCGCAGCTCGAGCACCGATCCCACACCGCCGCGGTAGCGGCCGTCGCCCGCGGAGTCCGGGCGGAACTCGTGCCGCTTGAAGAAGAGCGGAAAGCGCGTCTCCGCCACCTCGATGCTGCCGAACTTGATGCCGCCCGCCGCCTGGCCCTCGCCGGCGGTCTCCCAGCCGTCGCCCGCGGAGGAAGCGCCGCCGCCGCCGCGCGCGTGGAAGAGGTGCCAGATGAACTTGCGCTTGTTCCGGGGATTCGTGCCCGAGATGGCGATGCGGAAGCGGCGCGACCAGCCCGCCAGCACGCGGTCCGGGCAGCTCTTGGCGAGCGCCTTGATCATCGCCTCCGCGATCTCCTGCGCGCAGTGGTTCGTCGACAGCGTCACCGGCGCGGGCGGGTAGGGCCACACCACCGAGCCCTGCCGGGCCTTCACGGTGACCGGCCGGAACGTGCCCTCGTTCTTCGGGGTGCGCGGGTCGATCAGGTAGGCCAGCGCCATGTGCACCGCGGACATGGTGTTGGGGAACGCCGAGTTGACGAAGCCGATCACCTGGTCGTGCGAGTCGGTGAGATCCACCGTGAGCGAGTCGCCCTTCTTGGTGACGGTGGCGCGGATGTGGACGTCGTTGATGCCGTGGCCGTCGTCGTCGAGGATGGCCTCGCCCTTGAACACCCCGTCCTTCCAGCTGCCGATACACTGACGCGCCTGGCGCTCGGCCCCGTCGAGGATCTCCCCGATGGTCTCGAGCACGGTGTCGAGCCCGTACTCCTCCACCAGCTTCAGGAGCCGCCGCTCCCCGATACGGGCCGAGCCCATCATGGCCCGTAGATCGCCCTGGAAGTCGCGCGGGTGGCGCACATTGGTCGCCACCATCTGCAGCACGTCGTCCCGCAGCACGCCGCGGTCGTAGAGCTTGAGCGGGGTGATGCGGATGCCTTCCTGCCAGATCTCGGTGGCCCCCGGGTTGTAGGCCCCGTGGGTGGCGCCGCCGATGTCGTGCTGATGCGCCCGGTTGATGGACCAGAACACCGGCCGGTCGCCCACGAAGACGGGCAGCAGCACCGTGAGATCGGGCAGGTGATTGTTGCCGTGATACGGGTCGTTGAGGAGGAAGAGATCGCCGGGGGCGATGCGGCCCTTGAAGAAGTCGGCCACCGACGACACCGCCCACGGCAGGGCGCCCACGTGGATCGGCACGTGCTCGGCCTGGGCGGCCAGGCGTCCCCGACCGTCGAACACCGCGGTGGAGAAGTCCCGGCTCGAGTTGAGAATCTGGGAGTAGGCGGTGCGGAGCATGGCCTCGCCCATCTCCTGCACGATGGACTCGAGCCGGTGCTGGATGACGGAGACGGTGATCGGATCGGACGCCATAACTCCTCCTCCTAACCCTACGGCACTACTTATCCGCTCGGCTCGCCTGCGGCTGCACCTCGCCCGGCTACGGCATTACTTATCCGCTCGGCTCGCCTGCGGCTGCGCCTCGCCCGGCTTGCCGTAGCGCCTGCCACACGCGGGAGGGCGTGATCGGCACCTCCAGCACGTCCGCGCCCCGCGACTGGAGCGCGTCCTCCACCGCGTTGGCGATGGCCGCGGGCGGCGCGATGATCGCGCTCTCGCCCACGCCCTTGATGCCGAGGTCGTTGCGCGTGGAGGGAAACGCGAGCGTCCGGGTCTCGAAGTTGGGCAGGTCGGCGGCCGCCGGGATCGCGTAGTCCATCAGGCTGCCGGTCAGGAGCTGGCCGTCGGCGTCGTAGATCAGGTCCTCCATCAGCGCGGTGCCGATCCCGCCGGCCAGGCCGCCGTGGAGCTGGCCGTCCACCACCGCCGAATTGATGGCGCGCCCGCAGTCGTGGACCGCCAGGTAGCGGAGGATCCGCACCCGCCCGGTCTCCACGTCCACCTCGACCGCGCTGGCCTGCGCGCCGAACGCGAAGGTGACGGTCTCCGGCGCGAAGTACCCGCAGGCCTGCAGCCCCGGCCGCGACTCGCGCAGGAGCGTCTTGCTCCGCACCGCCGCACGTGAGAGATCGCCCAGGGCCACCCCGCGCTCGGGCAGGCCGGCCACGTGGGCCCGGCCCGCGGCCAGCACCACGTCGGCGGGCGCGCACTCGAGCATCTCCGCGGCCACCACCCGCGCCTTGCCCGCCACCTCGCGCGCGGTGCGCGCCACCGAGGGGCCCGCGTTGGCGGCCACGCGGCTGCCCCCGGTGCCGTTGCCGTAGGGCAGGAGCGTCGTGTCGGCCGCGATCACGAACACCCGCTCGGGGTCCACGCCGAGCTCGGCCGCCGCGATCTGGGCCATGGTGGTCTCGTGCGACTGGCCCTGCGAGGAGACACCGATGTAGACGTGCACCGTCCCGGCCGAGTCGATGCGGACGTCCGCGCTCTCGAACGGGCCCACCCCGGTGCCCTGCACATAGGCCGCGAGCCCCACGCCGACTGGCCGCGCGCTCCCGGCCGTCTCGATCTGGCGGCGCCGCCACTCCTCGTAGCCGAAGTCGGCGAGGAGCCGGTCGAAGCTTCCCACGTAGTCCGCCGGGTCGTAGGAGATCGGCGTGCCGTCCCGGTAGACCAGGCCGGTGCGGTACGGCATCTCCTCCGCGCGGATCATGTTGCGCCGCCGCAGCTCCGCGGGGTCCATACCGAGCGCGCGGGCGCCGCGATCGATGAGCCGCTCCAGCACGAAGTTGGCCTCGGGCCGGCCCGAGCCCCGGTACGCGCCGCCGAACACCGCGTTGGTGACCACGTTAAACGCGGCCGCCTCGAGACTCGGAATGCGATAGGGCCCGGGCAGGTGGTTGATGGTGTTCCGGGTCACCACCTCGCCGCTCGCCACGTAGGCGCCGTGCTCCCGTGTGAACCGGGTCTCCAGCGCGGTGATCCGGCCCTCGCGGGTGAGCCCGAGGCGCGCCACGTGCCGCTGCCCGCGGTCGGGCGAGGCGGTGAGGAAGTGCTCGCGCCGCGACTCGGCCCACTTCACCGGCCGACCCAGCCTGCGGGCCGCTGCGGCGACGATCAGGTCCTCGGAGTAGGCGTGGCCCTTGATGCCGAAGCCGCCGCCGGTGTCCACCACCACCACGCGCACCTGCTCCTCGGCGAGCCCGAAGGCGCCCGCGATGACCCCGCGGAGCCCATAGGGGCTCTGGCTCGACGTCCACAGGGTGAGGCGCCCGTCGGGCCCCGCGGGCGTGGCCACGATCCCGCGCGTCTCGATCGGGACGCCGTGCACCCGGGCGATGCCGAGCCGCGCCTCCACGACGACGTGGGCGTCCGCGAAGCCGGCGGCGGGATCGCCCACGCGGGCGGTGGAGAGGCCGGCCACGTTGTCGGGCCAGCCGTCGAACACCCGCGGCGCGCCCGGCTCGAGCGCGCGCTCCATGGTGCCCGCGGCGGGCAGGGGCTCGTAGTCCACCAGCACCGCCGCCGCCGCGTCCGCGGCCGCGTAGGGATCCTCGGCCACCACCGCGGCCACCACCTCGCCCACGCAGCGCACGAGCGGGTCGGCGAAGACCGGCTGCGCGGTCGGTTTGAAGCCGGCCGGGGCCGCGATCGAGGGCGGGATGGGCCGGGCGCACTCGGGGAGATCGCGCGCGGTGTACACCGCCACCACGGAGCCCGTGGCGCGCGCGGCGTTGGTGTCGATCGACCGCACGCGCGCGTGGGCGTGCGGGCTCCGCACGAAGGCCGCGTGCAGCATGTCCGGGAATCGCAGGTCCTCGACGTAGCGGCCACGGCCGGTGATGAAGCGCTGATCTTCCTTGCGGCGCAGCGGGGAGCCGAGCGGGGTGTCCATTCGCGTCCGGAGTATACCTCAGCCGCGCGGGCCCGACGCCCGAGCACGCTACCGATTGACAGGGCCCGAGGCGTGCGCGACAGTCGGGAGCCGTGCAGACCGTGTTCGAGGCCTTCATGGCGACCGCGGCGGCCGCGCCCGGCCGGCCGTTCCTGTGCGCGACGCCCGCCCCGGGCCGCGCTTACCACCCGGACGGCGTCGAGCTGACCTACGCGGCGGTGCGCGCGGAGGTGCTCCGGATGAAGGACGCCTACGCGGCGGCCGGCTATGGACACGGCCATCGCGTCGCGCTGCTCTTCGAGAACCGCCCGGAGTTCTTCTTCCACTACCTGGCGGTCAACGCGCTCGGCGGCGGGGTGGTGCCGGTGAATCCGGACTACCGCCACGCCGAGCTGGCCTATCAGATGGAGCACTCGGCGGCGGACCTGGCCGTGTCCATCCCCGAGCGCGTGGCCGCGCTCGAGGCGGTGGCCAAGGAGCGCGCCAAGCCGCTGCCGGTGGTGGACGCGGGCGCGTGGCCGGGCTCGCTGCCGCGCCCCGGTCCCGCGCTGCGCCGTGACGCGCCCGGGCTCGACACCGAGTGCGGCCTGCTCTACACCTCGGGCACCACGGGCCGGCCCAAGGGCTGCGTGCTGAGCAACTTCTACTACCTGAACGCGGGCGCCTGGTACCGCGACCTGGGCGGGCGGCTCGCCATCGAGCCGGGGCGCGAGCGCTTTCTGAACCCGCTGCCGCTGTTTCACATGAACAGCCAGGCGGTGACCGCGACCTGCGCGATCCTCACCGCCAATTGCCTGATCCTGCCCGAGCGCTTCAGTCCGCGCCGCTGGTGGTCCGACGTCGTCGCCACGCGGGCCACCATCATCCACTACCTGGGCGTGATGCCGCCGCTCCTGCTCAACCAGGATCCGGTGCCGGAGGAGACCGCGCACCGGGTGAAGGCGGGGCTCGGCGCCGGCGTCGAGCCGCAGCTCCACGAGGCCTTCGAGCGACGGTTCGGTTTTCCTCTGGTGGAAGTCTGGGGCATGACCGAGACCGGTCGCATCTTCTCCGACTCGATCGAGCCGCGCGCGATCCACACGCGCGCCTTCGGGCGGCCCCGCGACGGCTTCGAGGCCCGCGTGGTGGACGACCGGGACCGGGAGCTGGTGCCCGAAACCGAAGGGGAGCTGGTCGTGCGCTGGGGCGGGCCCGAGGGCCCGCGCCACGGCTTCTTCTCGGGCTATCTTAAGAACGACGAGGCCACCCGCGAGGCGTGGCGGGGCGAGTGGTTCCACACCGGCGACGTGGTGCGCCGGACCGCCGACGGCATGCTGATCTTCGTGGACCGGAAGAAGAACATCATCCGCCGCTCGGGGGAGAACATCGCGGCCGCGGAGGTCGAGGCCACGCTCCAGGCCCACGAAGCGGTGGCCCAGGTGGCGGTGGTGGCGGTACCCGACGAGCTCCGCGAGGAAGAAATCCTGGCCTGCGTCGTGCCGATGCCCGGCACCACCGCCGACCGGGCGCTCGCCGAGCGTCTCTGCGACTTCTGCCTGGAGCGCCTGGCCTACTTCAAGGCGCCCGGCTGGGTGCTCTTCGTGGAGAGCCTGCCCACTACGGGCACCCAGAAGGTCCAGAAGACCCAGCTCTTCGCCCGGGGCGAGGATCCCCGGCGCCGGCCGGGGGCGGTGGACGTCCGGGCCCGCAAGAAGCGCGGCTGACCGCACGCGGCGGGCCAGGCGGCCATGAACTACGCCATGCGCTAGAATGGCAGTATGACGATTCCTGAGCGCTCGGTGCTCCTGGGCGACCTGCTGCGCCGTCGCATCCTGGTCCTGGACGGCGCGATGGGCACCATGATCCAGGGGCGGGGGCTCACCGCCGCCGACTTCGGCGGGGCCCAGTACGAGGGCTGCAACGAGCAGCTCAACCTCACGCGCCCCGACGTCATCGCCGACATCCACGCGGCGTACATCGAGGCAGGTGCCGATCTCATCTCGACCAATACCTTCGGCTGCGCCCCGTATGTTCTAGCCGAATATGGGCTGGCGGAGCGCTGCCACGACATCACGCTGGCCGCCGCCCGGATCTGCCGAGCGGCCGTCGACCGGGCCTTCACCGCGGACCGGCCGCGCTTCGCCATCGGCGCGATGGGGCCGGGGACCCGGACCATCAGCGTCACCGCGAACGTGACCTTCGAGGAGGTGCGCGACGCCTACTATCGTCAGGCGCGCGCCCTGATCGAGGGCGGGATGGACGCGCTGCTGCTCGAGACCTGCCAGGACACGCTGAACGTCAAGGCGGCCGCGATCGGGGTCCGCCAGGCCATGACCGAGGCCGGAGTCAGCCTTCCCCTCATGGTCAGCGGCACCGTCGAGCCCATGGGCACCATGCTGGCCGGACAGGACGTTGACGCCCTCTACGCCTCGCTCGAGCACCTGGACCTCTTCTCGATCGGGCTCAACTGCGCGACCGGCCCCGAGTTCATGACCGACCACCTGCGCACGCTCTCGAACGTGGCCACGTGCTTCGTCTCGGTGTACCCGAACGCGGGCCTGCCCGACGAGCACGGCCATTATGAAGAAACCGCGGAGAGCCTCGCCCACAAGATGCGCCGCTTCGTGGACGAGGGCTGGGTGAACGTGGTGGGCGGCTGCTGCGGGACGACTCCAGACCACACGCGCGCGCTGGCCGGTCTGGTGGCGGGGCGGGTGCCGCGCGTGCCCGCGTCGGACCGGGCGCCCGCGGTGAGCGGCATCGAGTCGGTGTACCCGAGCGAGGACCTGCGGCCGGTCATCGTGGGCGAGCGGACCAACGTGATCGGCTCGCGCCGCTTCAAGGAGCTGATCGTCGAGGAGAAGTTCGAGGAGGCCTCCGAGGTCGGGCGTGCCCAGGTCCGGGGCGGAGCGCAGGTGCTGGACGTCTGCCTCGCCAACCCGGATCGCGACGAGGCGGCCGACATGGACCGCTTCATGGACTTCGTGACCCGCAAGGTCAAGGCGCCGCTGATGATCGACTCCACCGACGCCCGGGTGCTCGAGCTGGCGCTGCGCAAGTGCCAGGGCAAGGCCCTCGTCAACTCGATCAACCTGGAAGACGGCGAGGAGCGCTTCGAGCTCGTGGTCCCGCTGATCCGCACCTACGGCGCGGCGGTGGTGGTGGGCTGCATCGACGAGGACAAGCAGCAGGGCATGGCGGTCACCCGGCAGCGCAAGCTGGCCGTCGCGGAGCGGACCCACGAGCTACTCACCGGGAAATACGGGGTGCCCGAGCGCGATCTGATCTTCGACCCGCTCGTCTTCCCGGTGGGTACCGGCGACGTCAACTACGTGGGCTCCGCGGTCGAGACCATCGAGGGCGTGCGGGCGATCAAGACCCGCTTCCCCAACTGCAAGACCATTCTCGGCATCTCGAACGTCTCCTTCGGCCTGCCCGCCGCGGGCCGCGAGGTGCTCAACGCGGTCTTCCTCTACGAGTGCACCAAGGCCGGCCTCGACTACGCCATCGTCAACAGCGAGCGGCTCGAGCGCTACGCGTCCATCCCGGAAGAGGAGCGCCGGCTCTCCCAGGACCTGATCTACTGGCGGGGCGCGGACCCGGTGGCCGCCTTCGCCGCCCACTTCCGCGGCCGGACCAGGGCCCCGAAGGACACCGGCGTCCCGCTGCCCCTCGACGAGAGGCTGGCCCGCTACATCGTGGAGGGCTCGAAGGAGGGCCTGCTGGACGATCTGGCCCTCAAGCTCGAGGAGATGGGCGCGCTCGACATCATCAACGGACCGCTCATGAAGGGCATGGGGGAGGTCGGGCGCCTCTTCAACGACAACCAGCTCATCGTGGCCGAGGTGCTCCAGTCCGCGGAAGCCATGAAGGCCTCCGTCGCCTACCTCGAGCAGTTCATGGCCAAGGACGAGAACGCCTCCCGCGGCACCATCGTGCTCGCCACCGTGAAGGGCGACGTCCACGACATCGGCAAGAACCTGGTCGAGATCATCCTCAAGAACAACGGCTATCGGATCGTCAACCTGGGGATCAAGGTGCCGCCGGAGGACCTGATCGCCGCGTACCACAGCCACAAACCCGACGCGATCGGCCTGTCCGGGCTCCTGGTGAAGTCGGCTCAGCAAATGGTGATCACCGCCCAGGATCTGCGGGCGGCCGGGGTGGAGATCCCGCTCTTCGTGGGCGGGGCGGCGCTGACGCGAAAGTTCACCGCGACGCGGATCGCCAGCGAGTACGGCGGTCTCACCCTCTACGCCAAGGACGCGATGGACGGCCTCGACCTCGCCAAC
>WNEZ01001762.1_pt1 | contig 29777 bp, 30 predicted proteins | sample 5400521 | NCBI WGS metagenome assembly WNEZ01 (sample SAMN13153339, study PRJNA577476) | soil metagenome | isolation source: 120 cm saprolite under Douglas fir tree site 2 hole 1 replicate 1 | place: USA:California | collected 2015-04-18 | reverse complement strand
AAGTGGGTTCGTGAGCTGCGCCTGATGGAAAGTGATACGCCGGGGTTCTGGGAATCGCTGGGTTACCACAACTACGGCGATCCCTGGCGCGAGCAGCGGTACGCCGGCGACGAGTGACCAGTGTTGGCGCGGCACCGAAGATTGTCTGGCGGTTCGCCACGGTGATCGATGTCGTGCACGAAACGCCTGAGACCCGCACACTCACCCTCGACGTGCCGGGGTGGCCGGGCCATCGCGCCGGGCAGCACGTGGACGTACGACTCACCGCTGAAGACGGGTACCAGACTGAGCGCAGCTACTCTATCGCGTCCCCACCGGATGATTCCCGGCTCGCACTCACGGTCGAGCGCCTCGACGATGGCGAGGTCTCACCATATCTCTCCGATGAGCTGCGCTCCGGCGATAAGCTCGAACTTCGCGGCCCGATCGGCGGGTACTTCGTTTGGGAGATCGCGACCGGGGGACCGCTCCTCCTTGTCGCCGGCGGTTCGGGGATCGTGCCGTTGATGGCAATGGTGCGTCATCGCGACATAGCGCTCGGAGCCGCCGACATTGGCGCTCGGCACCGACTCCCGGTGCGACTGCTGTACTCTTCGCGCCGATGGGAGGACGTGATCTATCGGGATGAGCTAGCCAGTCTGGCAGAGAAGGACGCCACCCTCGAGGTCAATCACACACTCACTCGCGAGCAGCCAGATGGATGGACGGGATTCAAACGCAGGATTGACCGCGCGATGCTCGAAGCGGTCGCATGGCCGGCGACCGAACAGCCGCGCGTATATGTCTGCGGCCCTACTCCTTTGGTCGAAGCGGTGGCTGCCAACCTGGTCGAGCTCGGCCACCAGCCGGCACTGGTCAAGACGGAGCGGTTCGGCCCGACGGGTGGGTCGGTCTAGCATTTTCAGAACAATTTTATTCAGCGAAGGAGCCGATGATGAAAAAACGTGCTACTCGAAAACCGAAAGCCGACATGCAGCCAGTCGATGGCAATGCGGCGGCGGGAATTCTGAGTGAGCTATTCATTCCGGATCTCACAGCCGCGCGCGCAAAGTGCGCCGGCTGTGGAGTGACGCGAACGATTGGCGTGCTGCTCGTCTACGCCCACGGGATGGGGACGGTCATGCGGTGCCCTGGATGTGATCGCGTCGTTATGCGAATCGCGCGCACTCCGACGCACGTATGGCTGGACGCAACGGGAGCTACTTCCATCGCCGTCGCCGCACCACGCTGATCGGCTCTGTTTTCAGGGACTGGTTGATGATTCTCTTCTCAGGAACTACGCTAACCGTGACTGTCCATGCCTGCTAACGCCCCGTGCGCTCACATCCGCGCGATCAAAACGGTCAAACTTCCGAAGAAGCGGGAGTGCGAAGAGTGCGTCAAGATCGGCGCATCCTGGGTTCATTTGCGAACATGTCAGGAGTGCGGCAAAACGCTCTGCTGCGACGATTCGCCCAACAAACACGCTTCGAAACACGCGCGTGCGAGTGGTCATCCGGTGATTGCGTCCGCCGAGCCCGGCGAGCGGTGGCTGTACTGCTATCCTGACGACGCATTTTTTGAATACTGAGCACAGTTAGTTGGAAAGCTTCGTTACCTCAGTCGCGCTGATCGGCGTCGTCATCGTCGTCGCGTCCCTTCTCTCGGGCGTGATCGAGCGAAGCGGTTTCCCCCTCACACCGGTTTTTCTCCTTCTCGGCGCCGCGATCGGCCCCTGGGGATTCGGCATCGCAGACGTCGGGTTCGAATCACCAGCTCTCCATGCGCTCGCGATGCTCGGGCTGGCGCTGTTGCTCTTCAGCGACGCCGTCACGCTCGACACGAAGCAGTTCAGGGCGCGGGCGCGCATGCTCTGGCGACTTCTCGGACCCGGCACGCTCGTTCCCGCTATCATCACTGCCCTCACCGCCTGGCTGCTGCTCGGCCTGTCGAAACCGGCGGCGGCGATACTTGGCGCGGCTCTGGCCTCGACCGATCCGGTTCTTCTCCGCAGCGTGCTACGCTCAAAGGCGCTTCCCGAAACACCGCGTATCGCGCTCCGCCTCGAGACGGGGATGAACGACGTCACGCTGCTTCCGATCGTAATCATCTCGATGCTTCTCCTTCCGGGCGGACACGCCGATGTCGCCACGGGCGGCGCGAGTGGCACGAACATCGGGCGAAGCCTTCTCGGATTGTTCGTGCTTGGTCCGGCTCTTGGCGCTCTCGTTGGGTGGGTTGGAATCTCACTGCTCGCCTCCGTTCGGTCACGCACGGGGGTGCGACGCGATTACGAATCGCTTTACGCTCTGGGACTCGCCTTCACCAGCTTCGCGTTGGCGGAAGCAGTTGGCGGCAGCGGATTCCTGGCTGCTTTCGTCGCGGGCCTGCTCGTCGCAGCCAGGGACGTGGAGCTGTGCGACTGCTTCCTCGAGTACGGCGAGGCGACGGCGGAAATGCTGCTTCTGCTCACGTTCGTCGCCCTTGGTACAACGCTCATATGGCAGGGACTCGCCTCGCTCGACTGGCGGGTAATTGTCTTTGCCGTGATCGCGCTTGTAGCGCGTCCCGTAGTGCTCTATCCGATGCTCAAGGGCTTGAATCTGAACACGCGCGATCGTCGCCTCATTGCCGCCTTTGGTCCGCGTGGGCTGAGCTCGCTCCTTCTCGCATTGCTCCCGGTATTCGCCGGGATAACGAACGCCGAGCAGATCTTCACGCTCACCTCATTGGTGGTGCTGCTGTCGGTGGTAGTGCATGGCGCCGGAACCGCGATCTTCCTGCGAGGGAGCGGATTGCTCAATTCAGGTGGCCCTGCTGGGGTGCTCGCACCGCTCAACCGCGCGGCAGCCGTTGCCGAGCCGGCTCCTCTTACACAATTGCCGGCAGCTGAGGAAGCTGCGCCGCTCCGCATCACGATTGATGAAATGCGCGCGTTACAGACAAAGGGCGAGCCCATCGTTATCCTGGACGCCCGGTCGATCCGCACATATGACGGCGATCCATTCGAGGCCGTTGGCGCCGTACGCCTGCACCCCGAGGATCCGGTGCGTGACGCGACGCAGAAGCGCCTGTCCCAGCGCGCTACTCTCGTCGTCTACTGTGCCTGACCCGATGAAGAGACGAGCGCCCGGGTGGCGCTCCAACTTCAGAAAGCGGGATGGTCGCACGCGCGTGCGCTCGTAGGTGGATGGCGTGCATGGCAGGCGGCCGGACTTCCGACCCAGCTGAAATCAGGGCAGGCCGCCGGCTGATTCGAGCAAGCCACGATCCGTTGCGAGCTTCGCGGGCATCCAGCCGCGTACGGAGTTAACGAGAACGAAAGATTCGGCCGCAGCGAGTTCCTCCTTCGCGATCGTCCGCTCGAACAGCTGTCCTTTCGAAATCAGTTCCCCCCGAAGTGTCCCCGCTAACAGACCCGCCTCTCTCGGTGGGGTCCAATGTTTTCCCTCTGAGAAGACCACAATATTGGCTACGGTCGACTCAGTGACCTCACCGCGACTGTTCCAGAGAATGACGTCATCACAGGGGCGACATCGCTCCAATTCCGCGTCGTAACGTGAGCGGGCGGTAGTCTTGTGAAATACGAGCGGATCGCGGTCGTCGATCGCACGGGATGCAAATTTCACCGCAACAGGCGCCGTGCGGGGCCCAGCCAGAGGGAATGCTTCGGTGTGAACTCTCCCGCTTCTCCCGACGATCAATCTGATCCGCCAGCGTCGCAAGGGCTGTGATTGGCGGACATCGTCAAGCGCCCTCAAGACCACGACTTCGTTCCAACGAAATCCAAAGTACCGGGCTGAGTCGCGGGCGCGAGCGAGGTGTCGGTCAAGAAGCGCATACTCGCCGTCGTTGAGGGCTATGGTCTCGAGAAGTTCGAATTCAGGCCATGGATGCGTCAGGAACTTTGCCTTGAGACAGCACTCCTCGTATTCCCCGTCGGTCGTTGAATCCCAGGTGATGGCACCCCCGACGCCAAAGGTGGCAGCGCCGTTCCCGGAATTAACGGCCAGCGTTCTGATCGGAACGCTGAAAATGGCGTCGCCGTTGGGGCACAGCATGCCGATGGCTCCTGTGTATATCCCGCGCGGGTGATTCTCGAGCTCCTTGATGATCGCCATGCTTCGAGCCTTCGGTGCACCTGTCACTGATCCGCTGGGAAAGAGCGCGCAAAGCAGGTCTATAATGCCGACTTCCGGTCTCTGAACCGCGGTAACGGTTGACGTCATCTGGAGCACTCTGCTGATGCGTTCGACCGCGAAGAGCTCGGGTACTTTCACTGATCCCGTCGCTGCGATTTTTCCGAGATCGCTTCTCATCAGGTCCACGATCATGACGTTTTCCGCGCGATCTTTCTCTGATGCCCGTAATTGCTGCGCTCTCTGAACGTCCTCCTCGAGCCACCGCCCTCGCGCGAGCGTCCCCTTCATCGGCCGGGTAATGAGTTTGTTTCCACGACGCTCAACGAATAGTTCAGGGGAGAAAGAAAGAATCCTGTGGCTGCCAATATTCAGATAGGCGGAATACGCCGCGCCTTGAGACCGAGCGATCGCGCGAAAGCAGCTGAACGAATCGCCAACCACGGAGCCGCGCAGAGGGAAGGTAAAGTTTACCTGATAGGTGTCACCGCTTTCGATGTAGTCTCTGATTGAATGAATCGCGTGCCGATATTGCCGCTTGTCTATCTGAGGCTCCCACTCCGATATCAGAAATGGACGGTCGGGAATCGAATTGGAGTCAGTCGATGAGCGCTCCTCAAAAACACCCATCCAGACGAGAGGGAATTCCGACGACGGCCTCACTTTGAGAGCGGGGTCGAATGCTGGCGCAGCCTCATAACCCAGAGCGAGTGCTACCCACATGCCCTCGCTGGCGGCTGCTTCAGCGTGTCGAAGGAGTGGGATGACTTCATCCAGTGCATACGCGGCGCGCTGTTCGATTGGCTCGCGGAACGAGGCGTTCCAGCCACGTCCTTCCGCGAAAGACTCAAAGTGCGCAATCGTTTCCAGATTTGTCATCTACGATTGCCTCGAAGCTCCAGTCCGGCAATCCCTACTACGCGAGCTTCTCCACCGTCTCTCCACCCTTCGTAGCTCGGGCCGCCCGCGGTATGGGATGCTCAGCAGTGCGGCGCTTGTACACGCCGAGCTTGATGAATACCCATTCTCTCCACTCGTCGAGAATCTCGTAGAACGTCGGGATCACGACTAGCGTCAGGAGTGTCGATGTAATCACGCCGCCGATCACCGCGCGTCCGAGCGGCGCACGGAACTCGGCCCCTTCACCGATACCGAGCGCGACGGGTAACATGCCCGCGATAAGCGCCAGCGTGGTCATCAGGATCGGACGCAGACGAATCGCGCCCGCCTGAATCAGCGCTTCGCGCCTCGGCATTCCGTCCTTCTCGCGCGCCCACTTGGCGAAGTCGATGAGCAGAATCGCATTCTTGGCGACGATGCCCATCAACAGGATCACTCCGATCAGGCTCATGATGTTGATCGTCGTGCCCGTGATCATGAGAGCCAACATGACGCCGATGAGCGACAGTGGCAGCGATATCATGATCGCCAGCGGCTCGAGGAACGAGCCGAACTGCATCACGAGAATCAGGTACATCAGCATCACCGCGATGCCGAGGGCCGAGAAGATGCGCCCGAACACCTCGTTCTGGCTGTCGACTTCACCGCCTTGCGTCATGTGGACGCCGGGCGGAAAAGTGATCTTCGCTACCCGGGCGTTGATGTCCTTCATCACTTCCGTCAGCGGACGATTGGACGTGTTCGCCTGAACGGTGACGACGAGATCGCCATTGAGGTGGGTGATCTGCGCCGGACCCAGTCCCTGCGTAACTGTCGCGATCTGGCCAAGCGGCAACGTTCTCGGTTGACCATCGGGCCCAGTCACCACGAGGGGAAGCTGTTCCAGATCCACGGCGCGCTGTCTGGATTCCGGAGCGAGGCGCACATTTACCTCACGTGTCTCGTCGCTCGGATCTACCCAGTCTCCGGCCTTGATTCCAGCGAATGCCGGACGGAGCGCCTGAGCCACCTGACCCACAGTGACACCGAGCGTTCCGGCCAGTCCGCGATTCAGCTCGACGTTCAGCTCCGGCTTCTGACCCTTGGTCGACAGCCCGACATCCACCGCGCCCTTTACCTGTTTCACCTGCTCGGCGATCGCTTCAGCGGTCGTCGCAAGTTGCTGCGAAGTGCCACCGCGCATTTCAATCTGAATCTGCTTTTGCGCGCCTTGAAAATCGTTGGTGAACACGGACATAGTCGCGCCACCGATGTGCCCGACTTCCTGGCGCAGCAGGCGGCCGAAATCTTCGGCGCCAATGCTGCGATCTGCTTTAGGTACCAGTCTCACATAGATATTCCCAACGTTCACGTCGCCCGTGTTTCCGCCGAGCGTCGTAAAGGTGAAGCGGACTTCCTTGTGCGTGCGTGCAATCCGAGCCGCCTCGTCGGCCTTGATCCTCGTGTAAGCGAGATTCGACCCTGGCGGAGTCTCGAGAGCGATGTTGACCTCCGACTGATCCTCGGTCCCGAAGAAGCTCGCACCCACGAGCCCCACGGCCGGAAGTGCGAGCGCGATGACGAAGGACGCCAGGGCGATAAGAACCATTGCGACCCTGTGATCGAGCGCCCACGCAATCAATCCCTTGTAGCGGATCGCCATCCGGTTGAACCACTTGTTGAATTTCTCCAGTGCGTGCGCGATTGGATTGCGGCGCTCTCCGGCCTCGACCTGTGGATCAGCCCAGTAGGCCGAAAGCATTGGGTCGAGCGAAAAAGACACGAACAAAGACACGAGCACCGAGGACGCGATCGTAAGAGCGAACGGCTTGAACCACTGACCGGCAACGCCGTACATGAAGCCAACCGGTACGAACACGGCCACGATGGAGAACGTCGTCGCCGCGACGGCGAGACCGATCTCGTCAGTACCCTCGTGCGACGCGGTCATGTGATCCTTACCCATCTCGATGTGCCGGACGATGTTCTCACGTACCACGATCGCGTCGTCGATCAGAATACCGATTGCGAGCGAGAGTCCGAGCAGCGACATCGTGTTGAGCGTGAATCCGAACGCCCATACAGCGATGAAAGACGCCAGCACCGAAACCGGGAGCGCCAATCCGGTGATGACGGTAGATCTCCATGAGTTCAGGAATACGAATACTACGAGCACCGTCAGCAGCGCTCCAATCAGAAGCGCTTCTTCCACGTTCCGGACGGAATCCTGAACGCGAACACCTGAATCCTTGACGACGTCGATCTTCACACCCGGTGGGAGCGTCTTCTGGATCTCCGCCACCTTTTTGCGAACGTTCGCGCTCACATCGGTCGTGCTGTAGCCTTTCGCCTTCACGATGTTGATGCCGACTGCCTCGGCGCCGTTGTAGAGGGCAAGCGAGCGCTGCTCCTGCGTGCCGTCGATCGCATCGGCGACCTGACCCAATCGCACGATCTGCCCGTTTCGCTCGGCGACTACCAAGTTCATGAAATCCTGGGGGCCCTCGAGGCGTCCCTGCAGACGAATCGTGCGCTCGTCCATGTTTCCGTTGAGGCGCCCAACCGGCGCGGCAAGATTCTGCGCCTCAAGCGCCTGGACGACCTGGCCGACACTGATGCCGGCCGCCTGAAGCGATTGGGGCCTCAGTTGGATCGTCATCTCGCGCTTGACGCCACCCACCAGCTGCACCTGCGCGATGCCCGGAATTCCTCTCAGCTTGCTCGTGATGTCAGGATCAGCGAGTCGTGTGAGCTGCGCGGGAGTCAACATCGGCGAAGCGATCGTCATCGACACGATCGGCTGGTCCGATGGGTCGAATCGTTGCAGCACCGGCTCCTTCATCTCGACCGGAAGGTCGGCACGGATACCGGAGATTGCATCGCGAATGTCCTGCGTGCCGACCTGAGGATCCTTCTCGAACAGAAACAGCGTGATGATCTGAGCGTATCCGTCGCCGGCGGTGCCGTAGATCTTGTCGACGCCGGAGATTCCCTTGATCGCGTCCTCGACCGGCTTCAGGATCTCGCGCTCGACACCTTCCGGAGATGCACCCGGATAGGGAATGAACGTGAGTACGACCGGCTGCTGAATGTCGGGGAACTCGTCGGTCTGCAGACGCCAGAGCGCGAATAATCCGAATACGACCAGCGCCACCATCGTGACGACGGTGATCATCGGACGCTTGATCGCAAAATCTGAAATGATCATAAATCAGCTCCCTCGACCGCTGTTCGCTGCCGGAGTTCCCGTCGGTGCCGAGATCCGAACGAGGGTTCCCGGAGTTATTCCCAGGGCCGCGCCAAGAAGAAGCGTGTCGCCCGGTTGCAGGCCCGACAATACCTCGATCGTCTCCGAAGTCTTGTCAGTCAGGCCTATCTGTACCTGAACCTTTTCCGCCTTTCCCTGCGTCACCCGCATCACGGATGGAATCGATCCCCGCACGTCAACCGCCGACTGCGGAACGACCAGCCCTGTCTTCGTTGCGGTGGACATCCGCCCGTTCGCGAACAACCCGCCGACGAGCGCGCGTCCTTCGTTCGGAATCGAGACGTAAATGCGCACCTGGCGGGTCGTCGGATCCGCGGTTGGATTGATGCGAGTGATACGTCCCACGAATTGGCGCCCGGGATAACCACTGACGGTAAAATTGACCGGCACACCGATACGGATCGATGCGAGCTGCTCAGCCGGTACCGATGCTTCGAGCCTCATGCTCGATGGATCAACGACGGTGAACAGCGCAGTGCCCGGCTGGACAACATCGCCCGCCGAGACGGGGCGTTCGCTCACGACTCCGCTGAAGGGCGCCGTGACAGTGGTGCTGCGGTACGCCTTCTCGGCGGTCGCCAGCCTGGAGTTCGCGTCTTCGAGAGCCGCCTGCGCCGCAATGGATGCCCGACGCGACTGGTCGATATCCCGTTCGGCAATCGCCCCCGCAGCGAGAAGCTTCTCGTTTCGGGCGAGATCTTTCGCAGCGACATCGGCCGCGTTGCGCGCGGAGACGAGCCCGGCGCGCGCCGAGGTGTAGGCGTCCTGAATTCCCGACGCATCAATGCGCGCGAGCACGGTGCCGGCATTCACTGCCTGACCCTGATCCGCATATGTCTGGAGCACGCTGCCAGAGACCTGCGCGCGAAGCACCGCTTCACGGTCAGGCTCGAGCGTTCCTGAGATGGAAGGCCCGGTCATGATGGATCCATTGGCGGCAACGGTGATGTTCTCGGGCCCCACGATCATGGTTTCCAATTTCGCCGTTTCTGCCGCCGAGACCTTGTCGCTTTTGCTGCACGCATTGACGGCGGTCATGGCAGAAAGACCCAGCAGAACAGCCGCGCTCTTTCTCGAAATACTCCGATCTAGCTTCATATATGACTCTCTTCTGAGTGCTTACAGTGGTGGAATGCCGGTCGCTTGCTGTCCCTGCGCCTGCACGGCTTGTGTAGACGGAGTGGTCTGCTGCGATTGCGTTTGTTGGGTTGCTGCCGCCTGGCCCTGAGCCTGGGTCGTTCCGGTGCTCTGCAAGGGAAGGTCAGGCAGGAGCGCGAGCTTCACGCGCGCAACCTGCAGATTCCTCGCTGACAACGCGCGATTCGTGACCGCCTGCTCGAGCAGAATTCTCGAATCGTTCAACTCGATCTGCGTCGAGATGCCCTCCTTGTAACGAACTTCCGCGATCGCGTACGCGCGCGCTGCCTGCTCGGCCGTACCCCGACTCGCTTCCCACGCCGCGCGAGCCTGGAGAAGATTGTTGATCGTCACCCGGGAATCGAGCGCGGCAAATTCCCTGACCTGATCGTACCGGGCCTGCGCCTCACGCAAATTGGCTTCTGCCACCAGTTGATCGCCCTTGATGCGGCCACCGGTGAAAAGCGGGAACTGCGACGCCACGCCGATCGTCCAGTTTGTCCGGAAACTTCCCGATTGGGGAAGTCCGGTCTGTGGAAACGCGACCTTGCCATACTGCGACGTCAGGGAGAGGGTGGGAAATCTTTGCGCTTTCGCGACTCTCAGAAGTCCCTGCTGCGCGTCGATCGCCTCGGCCGCCTGCCTGACCGTTGCTCGATCGATTGCGGCTGTGTCGCTGTTGATTCCAATGCTCGCTAGAGCAGCGTTTGTCGCCGCGGAGTCATCGACGGCAGTCGTCAGCTGGAGCGGAGCTTCGAGCGGAAGGTTGATAAGCTGCTTGAGCCTGAGGTAGGCGACTTCGCGATCGCTCTGACGCTGGATCACGATCGGCCGCTGATTCGCGCTGGTAACCTGGGCGCGCAGCAAGTCGAACTCCGAAACATTACCAACCGTCCGGCCGAGCCGCGTCTGCTTCAGCACGTTGTCGGTCTGAACGGCGGACGATTCCGCCAGCGCGACCAGCCTGTCGGCCAGCGCTGCATCGAAATACGCCTGGGTAACATCGAGGCGAAGCTGTGCGCGCTGTGCGGTCAGCTCGATGTCGGCCGAGCGACGCCCCGCGTTTGCCACAGCGTTCTGCGCAGAGATGCGCCCGCCGGCGAACAGGCTCTGCGAGAAGGCGAGGCCAAGGTTGTATTGGTTCTTCGCTCCGAAGCCGAGGCTGCCGAAGGACGAGAACGGGTTGTTTCCGAGAGCACAACGAGACGCGTCTTCGAGCCCGGCCAGGCGCTCGGCCGTGGTGGCTGTAGCGTCGAGAAGATATTGGTCGCACGGACCTGGGGGCGCCGGGGGCTTGGTCGTATCAACCGCCGTTCCGCCACCCGCGACGGAGAACTGCGACGCCAGAGTGCGTGTGTAGCCGGCGGACCCAGAAAGTTGCGGCAGCCTCTGGCTGCGCGCCTGGTATTGCTGGCCCTCCGCCCGCTGGACTCCGGCGCGTGCGATGCGGACCGCCTCGCTCTGCGCTTCAGCGATTCGAACGGCTTCGTCGAGCGAGAGCGTACGAGGTGTCCCAGTAGTATGGACCGTGGGCAGAGTGGGAGTCCCCTGCGCCGAGGCGATCGCCGGGATCAATAGACTTACGCCTATGAGGGATAGGAATCTGCCGAGCCTAGGGGCGCGGCGTTGGGCTTTTTTGGGAGACACTGTTCAGGCTGAAAATTGTTTCGATCGTTTGGTCTGCTTACTCGTCGCTTTACCGGATCCGTTTTCGACACCCAACGCCTGGAGGAGCAGCTGGGTATACTTGTGCGCCGCCTTTGTCTCGGGCTGAGGGAAGACGTCCGGCATCATGTCGCGTCCCATGGCGTCGGCGAAGATCGATCCCATGAGCATCGCTGCCGCGGTCTTTGGCTCGAATTCTTCCGTCGCCATTCCCTGCCGCTTGAGAGCGGTGAGATAGTGACAGAGATCGTTCGACGCGCGTCTTGGCACATCGGTAGCAAACTCGCACATGTCGGGTCGTTCTTCGATTTCACCCATCGTCTTACGGATGATCGAGCTCTGAAGTCTCAAATGCTGAATAAATGATTCGCTCCAATCCGTTAGCTCGCGCTCCGGGTTCACGGGAGTATCCGGCAGAAGCGCGAAGACTGCAGATTGCGTCAGGTGTCGCATCGCTTCGTGTATCAGCGCCTGCTTTGAGCCGAATTGGCGGAAGAGCGTGATCTCGTTTACACCGGCGGCATCCGCGATGCGACGAGTGGTCGATCCCCGGAAGCCATGCTTTGCGAAGACTCCCGCGGCGGCGGCGAGGATTGCATCTCTGTGGTTCATGGGGGTGGAAGCTACAACTGATCAGCCAGAGATGCAAGTAGTCACTTACTTACACACGCGTTTCCACCAAAGCGTATCGGGAGGGCCATTTGGCGAAGCTGGCTGACCTGGAAAGTGCGTTCGATACTGCACTTAGACACGTGCAGCGCGCCATTTCTTCCGGAATGACGAGCTCCGGTGGAGGCTCGGCGCGGCCTCAGCTCGAGGCGCTGAAAACGGAGTTGAAACGAGAGCGGGCGAGGGCACTCGAGTTGGGAATCGTCGATCACGAGTGGCTCCGGAAGACCGTCCGGTGGGTCGTTGAGTGGGTTCCGGACGCGGATCTTACATTGGTTGTGGCGCTTGGTCGTATCGTTCGAGCTGTGCCCTAGGGCTGCGACGCCGTTCGCTCCTCGTGGTGCTTACGCCATCCGTACGGGGTCATGCCCCTCGGCTTGTACACTGACAGTATCGTGGCCACGAGCAACGCCAAGACGGCGGCACCCGCGTCTGCCACGAGTTGGATCCGCAGCCCCCCGAGTTCGCCCTTGGACAACGTCGTCTCTGCTACGACGCGTGCTAAGTGTCCGATTGGCTGCATGTGCACGAGCAAAAGAATAGTGGCAAAGACGGTTATCAGAAGTTTCATCAACACCCAATAGTGCCGGAACAATCCCCACGTCGTGCCCAGTGACATGACGAGCCCCGTTAGCGGCGACGCGAGGCTCAACGGGACGATGACGAACCAGGCACTCAGCTGCATGCCGAGATAGGCGGCACGCACGATCTGAGCATCGTCGCTGGTCAGGCCGGCGATGGAGAGAGCCAGGAAGCCGGCAACCGCCCCGAGCCAGCCGACTGAGGAAGTGACGTGCGCAGTGAGGGCGAACTTGCGGAGGCGCGGTGTCATGGTCATCACGGTGTGTGGCCGCCAAGGCCATGACCGGTGAGATGCAAGACGACAAACACCAGGACGAGGACCAGGGCGATGATCCCGAACACGTACACCCAGCGTGGTGTGCTCTCTTCGCTTTTCACAATGGTTACAGTTTACGGGACAGCGCGTCGACGCTCAATCAGTGCGGCTGCCGCCTCGCCGACGACCAATGTATCACGCGAACCTTCCAACCATTTCGAGTTCGACTAAGTACCATCAGCTCTGCTCCGACACTATCGATCGCACGGCCGTTGAAATTACCGGTCGCGGTCGACGTTGAGACTAGCCATGCGACATTTTCCTCGCACGTGTACGAAATCGAAGCTCTCTTCTGGTTCACGGCTTTGGCGAACTCAATGTCTTCTGAAAGGTGATGCGAAAGATATTCCTGGCGATTTTCGACTGTGCCTCCTTCGAGGATTCTCAGGTCAGGAGCCAGGAGCTCCCTTAATCCGATGGTATCGCCCGTCAAAAGGATTTCGTGGAAACGACCGACCACACGCATTACTGCTGCCGAGTCTGCGCCTCGGCATGATGGTGCGCTAGCCGCGGGTTGTCGTTGGGGCGGGACGAGAGCCGACAGCACTCTAGGCGCACCGAGCACAAGTACGAAAACGACCAGGACTAAGTTTCTGCGCGAAGTCATTGATGTTTCTCAGAAAGAAGTTCGTTAGCAAGCTGATGCCAGGCCTACGCTCCGAATGCTTCTTATGCGGACCCGACACCCTGCTTCCAAAGGGGCTTTACGAAATTCTCATGCGTACCCGGCGCAGGCTCTATGTCGGCCATCACATAGAGCAGAAGCCCAATGGGTCCCATGTAAAGCGTGACGAGCACAAATCCCCACTTCATCACCGCGCTTCCGGATTGTGTCGAAATTGATCGTACGCGACATAAATCGCCGATAGCACCGCAATGATCAGCCACGTATAGACCACGAAATCAATCGGTTGAATAATCATTGAGCTCGAGTCGGACTGGAACTTGCGTCGAGAGACAGTGTCACATTAGTTGCAATCTTACCGATAAAATCAGACCAACGTGCGCCGTCTTGTAGGAATAGTGACCGGAATCTGCGCGCTCTACCTCACGGTGGGAGCAGCCGACCTCCTTTGTACCGATCATCCTCGCGGCGGCACTGCCGGCGTCACCGTAATGACACACCACGACGGCTCGCATCACGGGCTCCCCGCCCAGAAGAATGAGCAGCCGAAGCCCTGCAAGTCGCCGACGATTCTGTGCTGTGTCGCGATGACTTCATGCGGCACGACGATCGCCCTTGGCGAAGGCGCCTCGTCGGCAGCGTTTCCGATTGCAGCTCAGATTGCGCCTTACTTCTATTTCGCTCAACCACTAAGCCGCACAGCGGCTCCCGAGCCTCCGCCTCCGAAGGCATAGAGCGCCATTGGTGCTCGCGGTTCGCAGCGTGATCACTCCGCGCGGACCCATCTTGCCGTCTGTGGCTCCGCCACAGCGGCTGAATCAATCACTTCGGATGGACAATGCTTTCGTCACCACGCTCGATCGCGGGTGGTTTTGGTTTGGCGCTCGCTCTCTCAGTTACGCTCGCGGACAGGCCCTTATCAGCCCAGACTGCTACCCAGAATACGGCTGACAAGAAAGGCACGATGCAAATGCCCATGAACATGCCAATGGGCAAAGAAACGCAGAAGACGAAGACGGCTCCCAAAACCACTAAGGCAAAAAAGCCTACCGCCGGCAAGACAACTGCGAAAACCGGTAAGAAATCCACACCGGTCAGCACCGCGAAGAAACGCGCCGCGCCCAAATCAATGCCAATGCCGTTGGGCGCCGAGCTGCATCACGCACCCGCAAAAGCGGAACAGATGCCAATGGCTGACACCGGCCGCGCAATGCACGGTGATTCGGCCCACCAAGAGATGAGCGGGATGAAGATGCAGCCCGCGCCAGCAAAGATTGATTCAATGAAGATGCCTGGAATGCCAGGTATGCCGGGGATGGAGATGCCAACCAAACCAGCGAACTCGACACAGCTGGGAATGTTGTCAGGTATGAAGCTTCATTCAGCCGAGGATATGATGATCGGCCCCGCGGGTGTCAGCATGGAGAGGATGGGTTCGGGCACCACCTGGATTCCCGACGCCGTCACTCTGCCCTCGCGCAGACGGATGATCGGTGACTGGATGATCATGGCGCACGGATTCGTCTTCGCGGAGTACGACAAACAAAGTGGCGAGCGGGGCGATGACCAGTTCGGCTCCTTAAACTGGGGAATGCTGATGGCGACACGTGATATCGCCGGCGGTCGATTCCAGGCCCGAACGATGCTCAGCCTCGATCCTTTCACAGTCACGAAACGCGGCTATCCGCTCTTGCTTCAAACGGGAGAGGCTTACAAAGGTCAGCCCTTGCACGATCGCCAGCATCCCCACGACTTCTGGATGGAGCTGGGCGCCCTCTATCAGCGCGAAATCAGCAAGGGACTGGCGTGGAGCGTATACGCTGCGCCGTCCGGAGAGCCGGCCCTCGGCCCAGTCGCATTCATGCACAGACCGTCAGCGATGGACAATCCTACCGCACCGCTTACGCACCATTGGCAGGACGCGACGCACGTTAGCTTCGGAGTGTTGACCGGAGGGGTCTATTCCCGGAAATGGCAGCTCGAAAGCTCCGTGTTCAACGGTCGAGAGCCGGACGACAACCGGTGGAATTTTGATCCCATCAAGCTCGATTCCTACTCTGGCCGGCTCACGGTCAACCCGACCGCTCACTGGAGTCTGGCGGCGGGATACGGCTACCTGAAAAGTCCGGAGCAGCTAAATCCTAATGAATCGATGCACCGCATCACAGCTTCAGCACTTCATGGAGCTCGCCTGGGGGCTGATGGGCAATGGGCGAGCACTTTCATTTGGGGCGCCAACAAGCACAGCACTCAACCAGGTTGGTCGAACGGATTTCTGGCCGAGAGCGAAGCGATTCTCGACAAGTACAACGCTCTGTTCGGGCGAACCGAGCTGGTGCAGAAGAGCGCGGGGGATCTCGTCCTCGACAACCCTGTCGTCACGCGGGGCGGCGCCGTGCTCCCCGGATTTCCTGCCGGCCAGAGTTTCAACGTCGGTGCTTTACAGCTTGGCTATATCCGGGAAGTGGCAAGAATGCATTGGGCCACGATGGGACTCGGTGCGGCTGGGACTCTCAATTTCGTTCCTGCTTCCCTGGAGCCATACTACGGTTCCAGAAATCCAGCTGGAATCTTCGTCTTCGTGCGAATGCGCCCTTTTCACTCAACCCGATCCACGATGCGCACGAACATGGGTGGGATGCAAATGAAGCAAGATGATGAGTAGAACACTGCGCTTCGTTCTCGCACTCGCATTGCTGTTTTATCCTGCGCAGGCCTGGGCACACGCCCATTTGAAGCGTAGCGAACCCGCTGCAGGATCGAGAGTCACGAGCTCACCACGACTGATTCAGCTTTGGTTCTCTGAGCGACCCGAGCTCTCGATGACCGTCATTTTGCTGAAGGACGCGAATGGGAAGGAGTTCGCGCTCACTCAGCCTGAGAACGATCGAGGCGATCCGCTCACAGTTTCAGTTGGTGTTTCCCAGCCGCTCCCGGCCGGACGATACACGGTCGCGTGGCGAACGGCAGCGTCCGACGGTCATCCTTCGCACGGGACTTTCAGCTTCGTCGTTTTGATAACTGCAATCGCGCCACGAAATGGGCCCGTTCCTCAGTTTGGGGCTGTTACCGACACGACTGTGTCCGGAAATGTTACAGCGGCCTCATCGACCGAGGAGGAAAATGGGGAAGAAGCCGATGCGGCTTCGTCGGTAAGTAATTCCCTTGCCCGCACGTTCTCGTTTGTCGGCATCCTTGTCCTCATCGGTGCAATCTCATTTCGAATGCTCATTCTCCCACGAGCGACGGAAATCAACACGGAGGCAAGGGCGCGGATGGAAAGGCGCGCAGCTCTCCTTGGGCTCGCCGCGAGTGTGCTGGTGATACTTGGCGCATTGGTGAGAATCAATCTGGAGTCGGAGATGATGAGTGCGATGCCCGGCATGCAGGCTATGAGCATGACAGATATGGCGATGCACACTAAGTGGGGATTTGCTCTCCGACTCGAGCTCGGGGCCGCGCTCGTGGCGTTGGCGTCGTTCGCTCTCGCAATACGGCGGCTATGGAGTGCCTGGCTGGTTGCGACCATCTCGGCGATCGTGCTGGCCGTGACTCCTGCGCTCGCTGGACACGCAGCAGCAAGTCCCAGGTTCACGACTCTGATGATCGCCAGCGATTTTCTTCACGTCCTCGGCGCATCGAGCTGGCTTGGAAGTCTCTTTGCCGTAATGATGGTTGGCGTTCCACTCGCTTTCGCTCTCGACGGCGTCGAACGCTGGTCATCAGTTGCATCGCTTGTAAATTCTTTTTCGCCGTTGGCGCTAGCGTCGGCTGCCGTAGTTATTGCTAGTGGAATTATCGCATCGTGGGTGCACTTGGAGCACCTTTCTGCCCTCTGGCAAACAATGTATGGCCAGGTTTTGCTCGTAAAGTTGTTCTTGGTCGTCGTCACACTCATGATCGGGGCCTACAACTTTCGTAGAGTGCAGCCACAACTTGTGAACGAGGTTGGATCCGCCCGTCTCCGGCGCTCTGCGGTGATCGAGCTGAGCGTTGGACTTCTGATTCTCCTCGTGACAGGGTTCCTGACCGGCATTTCGCCTTGAACCGATCATGACACCTGCGCATTGCTGCTACCAGGACTCTATCATTTCTAGTTAGTATGCTCCATTCGGGGGCATACGATGAGGAGATGGTGGTATTCGGCGAGTGCATCCCGCCAAATCGCTGCGGGAATCGCTGCGCTGTTGATCGCAGTCCCGTTTTGTTCTTCTCCCGCCTGGGCGCGTGCCATGGTGTTCCCGACAACCTCTACGCCAGGCGCCCACGAGAAATATTCGCTGCGAATCATCAACGAACGCGACGTGCCCACACTCCGGGTCGAGATCCACTTCCCGAAGGGCCTGCAAGTCATATCGTTCGGTGATGTGCCCGGTTGGAAGCTGCAGATTCTTACGGACAGCGCTCGGCAGATTGCCGGCGCCGTATGGACGGGTGTCCTGGAGAGGCAGCACTTCGTCGAGTTCCCCTTCATAGCGGTGAATCCCCAGGGACACCGGACCGCTCGCCTGGCCAACCTATCAGACCTATCTGGCTACGGGCTGACTCTACGCGTGATTATGATCAGCCAGTAGCCTCGAGCCGGCTCGCCGACCGTCCCGGCTGGTAGTCATCATTCGGGGTTCCTATTGACACAACAACTTTTCTTGATATGTTAGAGCTATGGCCGTAGCTACCCACGATAGGACGGAGCGAGCGATCGAGCTCTTCCACGCACTCTCCGACGAGACCCGACTCGAGATCATCGAGCTGCTCCGCAAAGGCGAGCGGTGCGTGTGCGAGCTGACCGACACGCTTGACGCTGCTCAGTCGCGGTTGTCGTTCCATCTGCGCGTGCTCAAGGACGCTGGAATCGTCCGCGATCGGAAGGACGGAGGATCGTCTGCGACAGGAAGGAAGGACGCTGGGTTTACTACGAGCTGGATCCCGAGGCGTTCGAGGAAGTCAAGACCCTGGTGTCAGCCATGAAGCCGCGCGTCCTTAGTCGCTCCGAATCCTGCTGCGCCTGATTTGTTTTTGACCTATGCATCAAGAAATATTGGTTGACTTGAGCCCGTAGCCTCCAGCTGTGAAGCCGACCGCCCCCGGCCGGTAGTCTTCAGTTGCAGTTATCAACTCCTGCGTACCGAGATACCTATGACGCATGATTCAGATCTCAAATCCACTGTGAAGGAGAAGTACGGCCAGGCCGCGCTTCGCGTCACCGAAGGCGCCACCGACGCAGCATGTTGCGGATCGAGCGCCTGTTGTGGAGCAACGACCGAAGCGTGGGATCCAATCACGGCCGATCTCTACGACGAGAAGCAGAAGGCGGGCATCCCCGTCGAAGCGGTGCTCGCATCGCTGGGCTGCGGAAATCCGACCGCGCTCGCCGCACTACAGGAAGGCGAGACCGTTCTCGACCTTGGATCCGGCGGTGGCATCGATGTGCTTCTCTCGGCCAAACGCGTCGGCCCGACCGGAAAGGCCTACGGGCTCGATATGACGGACGAGATGCTCGCGCTCGCCAACGAGAACAAGCGCCGAGCGGGCGCGGAGAATGTCGAGTTCCTGAAAGGAGAGATCGAGCAGATTCCGCTGCCCGACGCATCGGTTGACGTCATCATCTCCAACTGCGTGATCAACCTCTCCGGTGACAAGCGTAAGGTGCTTAAAGAGGCCTTTCGGGTACTCAAGCCGGACGGCAGGTTCGCGGTATCGGACGTCGTCGTGCGCGGTGATGTTCCCGCAGCAGTGAGGACGAACATGGAGCTTTGGATCGGTTGCGTCGCTGGTGCGCTGGAAGAGCAAGAGTTTCTGGATCTGCTGCAGGAAGTCGGATTCAAGAAAGCGTCAATTGAGCCAACCAGAGTGTACAAGACTGAGGATGCAGCGGCGTTTCTGGATGGAAGCGGTCTCAATGCCAACGAATTCGCATCGCAGATCGATGGAGCATTCATGAGCGCGTTCGTGCGCGCGACCAAGCCGGTCGCCGAGTGCTGCGGCCCTGATTCTTGCGGACCTGACTGCTGCGGTGAAGACTGTCTCTGAGATGCGCACGCTCACAGTGACCGAGCCGCGGAGATATTGATGCGAATCAGAAATGCGACGAGCGCTGATTTACCTGCTGTCGAGAACCTGCTGTCGGCGAGCGATCTGCCACTCGACGGAGTGAAGGACAACTTCTCGAACTTTGTGGTCGCTGAAGACGATGGCAAAATTGCTGGAGCGATTGGCCTCGAAGAATTCGGCGCCGTCGCTCTGCTTCGCTCGGCGGTCGTCTCGCCCGAGCATCGCGGGAGCGGGGTCGGTCGCCGGCTGGTCGAGCGCCTGTTGGAGGGCGCCGAAGTAGCGGGGATCGAGGAGTTCTATCTCCTGACGACCACCGCCGAGAAATACTTTCCGCGCTTCGGCTTCACGCGCACGACACGATCGGCTGTTCCGGATGCGGTGAAAGCGTCCGCGGAATTCCAGGGCGCGTGTCCCGACACGGCCGTGGTAATGACACGTCGCGTCGGTGCAGCTGCCAGAGCCCAGGCATGAAGCGAATTGCGCTGATCTCCGACATTCACGCGAATCTTCCCGCGTTGCGGGCCGTCCTCGCCGACATCGACGAGCGAGCGAACGTGGACGCGATCTACCATCTCGGTGATCTCACCGGCTACGCCCCCTGGCCGAACGAGGCGGTGGCACTACTCCGCGAGCGAGCGATTCCCGGCATTTCCGGCAATTACGATTCGACCGTCGCCACCGATTACAAGCACTGCGGGTGCAGAGCCGACACTCCCCACGACGAGGAACTGTCTCATCTCTCCTTCGAATGGACCCGCTCGCACGTCACGCCGGAGACGAAGAAATATCTGGGGAGTCTTCCCTTCCGCCTCGACATTCGCCCATTCGGTGGGCACGTCTCAGGCCCGACCATCACCCTCGTGCACGGCAATCAGACTCTGAACACGGTCTATGTGACTGAGGACAGGTCGGATGCTTTTCTCGAGAAGATGGCAAAGGATCTCGGCTCACGGCCCGAGGATGTTATTTGCTTCGGACACACTCATAAACCGTGGCAGCGTGTGATTGGCGGAGTTCAGTTCATCAACACGGGAAGCGTTGGACGTCCCAAGGACGGAGATCCGCGAGCGTGCTACGTGTTGCTGGCGATTGATGGATCAGCCCCGCGGGTCGAGCTCGTTCGCGTCGCCTACGACATCGACGAAGCCGCGCGCGCCATTCGTGAAAGCGAGCTTCCCTCTGAGTTTGCGGACGTCCTCAGGTCGGGCGGAGCGATAGCGCACGCGGAGAGTTAAAGAAACTTAAGACTACCGGCCTGGGGCTTTGGGCGAGGCGGCTAGGGGCTACGGGCTTGAAGCCTTTTCGCAACTGCTTCGGCCCGCGCGAATACCCTCAGGAAATTCTCTCCAGCAAGCTTCCGCAAATCGTTGTCCGACCAGCCTCGTCTCGCCAGCTCCGCGAACAGCGCGGGAAAGGTCGAGACATCCTCGAGCCCCTGCACCACTTCGGTTATGCCGTCGAAGTCACTTCCGATTCCGACATGATCGACGCCCGCAACTTTGCGCACATACTCTACCTGATCGGCCACCTGTGAAAGAGTTGCGCGCGGCTCGGGATGCGCCGCCCGCCACTGCTTTATTTCCCGCGTGATCGCTACCGTGTCGCTGCCGTACTTCGCCTGTAGATCCTTCATCAGGGGACGAGTGGATTGATCGTAGAGCAGTACGGCGGGCGACACAAACCCGGTGACGAACGGGACCATCACGATTCCCCCGTTCGTCGTCACCCGCCGGAGGATCGAGTCCGGCACGTTGCGCGGAACGTCGACGAGGGCGCGTGCTCCCGAATGCGAGAATATCACCGGCGCCTGACTCACATTGAGCGCCGCACTCATCGTTCCCGGCGAGACGTGCGACAGATCGACGAGCATACCGAGTCTGTTCATCTCGCGCACGACGCTGTCGCCAAATGGAGTCAGCCCCTTGTGCTTCGCGGAGTCGAGAGCCGCGTCAGCCCAGTCGAGCGTCACGTTGTGCGTGAGCGTCATGTAGCGGACGCCGAGGTCGTAGTACGCGCGCAAGGTGCCGAGTGAATTCTCGATGGCGTGACCGCCCTCCAGTCCGAGGAGGGAGCCGATCTTGCCCCGCTTGAAGTCTCGCCGGATGTCGTTGGTGCTGAGGGCGAGCGTGAGCCGGTCCGGGTACTTCGCTATGAATCTGCGCGCGATGTCTATCTGCTCGAGCTGAACCCTCGCGTATCCGGAGTCGCGGTATTCGCCGGGCGTGTAAACGGACCAGAATTCCGCCCCGATCATGCCTTTCTTGAGTCGGCCGAGATCCGTGTGACCGGGGGTACGCCTCCGGAGATCGTAGGCATCGACGTTTCCGCGTGCTACTGAATCTTCGCGAATTCGCCAGGGCAGATCGTTGTGTCCATCTATGAGCGGAGTCTGTCTGAGAATCCGTTTTGCCCGAGCGAGATACACCTCGTCGGGCGGCCGTAGGCTTGTTTGGGCGTGGAGTGGGACGAGGCCGCCGGTAAGCACCAGAAGGCTGAGCCCGGACATCAACAGCCGGCGCGTGCGCAGCGTATTTCGAGGAAGGAAGTTTGAGAGCATGGCGCGTAAGCTAATGTTCCTGGCTCGTGGCCGCGGAGCTCGACTTACGGAATGAGCGAGGGTCCCGGCGGCGTGTCCAGGAGCTCCACTGCTTCGATGCTGTCTGCTTCCCGCACTACCAGGCGAATTGGATGAAGCCATTGGAGCCACGGCATCATCCCGCCGGCGTCGTCGCGAATGAGATTGGAGTCGATCCCGTTGGCGTCGAGCACTGCCTGTGCGATGTGCGCTTCGCCTTCATTCGCAAACGTTCTGATAACGGTGTTGAGCTCTGGCAGTTCTCTGTCCATCTTCCATCCTTGGCATCACGTGTTTACTGACGTGGAAATCTGCATCGATGGCGCGTCAACTGCATGTCTTTCGTGACAAATCCGCCCCAAAAGATGGCATGCTGTCTGCCCAAATAGCTAAGATGAGTCTCCCTCTGGGCGAACGTATGAAAGTGATTCCCCGACTGTCAGCGGTAATCTGCCTTGCCCTGTTGGCAGGCGGTCTTGGCTGCCGCAAGGATTCGAAGGCCAAAGACGTCGCCAGCGTCGGACAGGATACAATGCTGATGCACGATCTCGCCGAGGCGAACAGGAACACGGCGGCGGCATCCGCGTTGGACAATAGCCTCAACACCGTGAGGACAAGCGGCGCTGGGACCGTTCCCGCTAGCGCGGCAGCTCAGAATCGACCGGCAGATGCCAAAGTCGTCCCGCGACTCTCTCCAAGCGGAAGCGAGGTGCTGACGTCAGGACCGAGAATACCGGTTCCGACAAAGGCCAACGACGCGCCCGCGCCAACTAACGTCTCAACCGATCTCTCGCCCGCGGCTGGCTCGCAGAGGTCACCTCGCGACTCGCAAAGAGCGCCTCGGGATCCGTGTGACTCGCCCACGGCGGTCAATCAACGCTCCTGCCTGAATCGCTCGATAGCCGCGAACGACGCCGATCTGAATCGGACCTACCAGGAGCTGATAGCCCAAGCCGGGAAATCTGGTGGGTCCGAGCTCCAGGATCGGTTCCAGCAATCCCAGCGGGACTGGATCAACCAGCGCGACAGTGATTGTACCGGACAGAACCCCAGCGAGAATGGAAAGTTGTGGGCGAGAGCGCGCGCTCGCTGTCTGGCCGACTATTCTGCCAGGAGAACCGCAGAGCTCCAGCGGAATCTCAACAACCTCAGAGGGCAGTAAGCGGAAGGCCTGACGGCATCGTCAGGCCTTCCTGTTTTTTCAAGCGCTTAGCGGTTCGCGTTGTACTGCGTACCGGCGCTAGCCAGCGCTCGACCCTGTAGCAGTCCGTCGATCTCGGCTGCCGCCACCGGCCTTGGCGAGATCCATCCGTTTCCGATTGCGCGCGTTGGAACCGTAACGCTCGCGACACTTCCGGTCGGACTGATATCAACAACAGCAGTTGCATCGGTCACGCCCTGCATTCCACTGTTGATGACCAGCACCCATCTGCCGACTGCCGGACGCTGCCAGCGCACCACGTACATCCCGGCCTGGGATCCGGGACGGATGTCGAGCGGCATGCTCTGTCGCTTGCCATTCACCACTCCTTCGGCCGTTCCCGTCACCGTCTTCGCCATCAGGTCGCCGTGATGGTAGGTACGCACAGTCAGAAAAGCATCGCGCGAAGTGCGGTCGAATGGATTGGCGGGGTACTCGATCGCGATCCACGGTGGTCCCGCCAGTGCTGTGCTGAAGGCCGTGAGCGTTAGCGCGGTGACGAGTGCAAAGGAGCGAAGCAGTGTCCGTTTCATGGCAATCTCCTGAAGAAGTTTTGCCGACGTCCGAAGCTTGTTGAGCGCTTCGAACTCGTCAGCGCTTCTACGATGCCGCTCCGCCCTTCAGAGTTTGAAACGATTTCAATTCGCTCTCCTCAAGATCACCGGACCCTTGAAGGTTCGGACCGACACCTTTGCCCCACCGCCACTCGCATCCATCGTCAGCTCCGCTCCGCGGCCGAACCGGCCAGGCATCGGACTGTTTTTCGAGACGTTGTTGGTGATGCTTCCCGCGATCGTTACGACAGAGAAGCTGGCGCCCATCTTCGCCGGGATCGCGAGATCGACGATTCCACTGTGGGTATCGAAATCGAACGAGCCGCTACGGTCCAACAGTCCGGAGAAGCTGATATTCCCGGTCACAGTTTCGATCTTGGTGCGCTCGAAGACTCCACCATCGACCTTCACAGCTCCGCTCACGGTGGAGAATGCCGCATCCGAGCTCGCGCCCTGAAAGACGATTGTTCCTGTCGCGCTTTTGGCTCTGACCCAGGGCGGTGAGCCCGTGATGTGAATATCGCCGTCGATCGCTTCTGCATTCAGCTCGTGCGGATTCCCGGTAACGTCGATCGTTCCGCTCACGACGTATAAATCGAGCCCGCCATCGACCCCACTGACATCGATGTTTGCAGTGGCGGTTTTCACCCACAGGCGAACTCGCGCCGGCACCCAGACCTCAAGTCGCGCGGGCTTGGGATCTCGATCGTTCACCGCTTCCACGAACATCTTGGCGCCGGTATATCCGCCGCCCATGTAGAAGTTATCGCCGGCGCCGAGTGTGCCTCGCACCATGACGGTGTCTTTGTTCCACCCGTGCACGACGACGCTGCCGACCATGTTGATGATGCGGAGCGCGCCTTCCATTCCGAGCGGAATCCTGCGCTCGACCTTTTTCTGGGCGATGACCGGCGACGAGGCGAACGCAATCGCGGCCGCTCCCATGATACAGGCGCGGCTCAAAGTGGCCCACCCTTTGGGGCAGTCGCTTGCTGCCCGCACATCAGCTCCCACGCGTCATCTCCGCCGTCCGGCGCATCAGATCCATCTTCTGTCGATACGTTCCCGACAGCATCTCGATCAACATCTTGTTCGCCGGGTCTCGCGCGAGCGCGCTTCGCGCTTCGAGAATCGCCTCGTCTATCGTGCGGAGACTCGCCTTCAGCTGTGCGACGGTCTCCGGAGCCAGTGATGCTTCCTGCTGATCCAGAAGATCCTGCAGAACGGCGACATCTCGCAAATAGTTGTTCTCCTCGATCGTGAAGGCGACGAATGTGGCTGGGGTAGCTCCATTCCCGGTATTGCTCACAGTAGCGCGCGAGGAATCCGTGCTTCGGGAATTGAGATAGAGCGCCGTTCCACCGGAAGACAGCACCGCAGCCAGAACCACCGCGGCCGCCAGCACATACGGCCGCCGCCAAAAGCTCCCCGAAGTTCCGTGGTGTGTGGCGACCGCCTCCTTATCGCGCTCGATCGCGGCGCGGATGTTCAGCCAGGCCTCAGCTGGCGGATCAACGGATCTCGGTAGATCCGCCGCTTGCGCGAGGATTCCTTTCAGGCTCTCTACTTCCGCGCTGCAGATCTCGCACGCGGCGATATGATCGGCCACTGGGCCACGTGCGTCTTCCGTCAGCTCGCCAGTGACGTAATCGTCCAGCAGATGCCTGATGACTTCGTGTGTCATCTCTCCAACCTCTCTCGCAAAAGCCTGCGCGCACGGTGCAGCTGCGCCTTTATCGTTCCAACGGAGACGCTCAGTTGTTCCGCGATCTCCTGGTGCTGGTATCCCTCGATATCGTGCAACACGAACGCGAGCCTCGCTCCCTTCGGCAACGAGGCGATTGCGTCCTCCAGGTCCATCTTCAAGTCCACGCCGCTCGACCGCACCGCGCCTGGCAGGTGCGACGTATCGTCCATAGGCAGCACTCGCGCGGTTCTCCTGCTATCGCTCCTCGCGTTCTCGAGCATCGTATTGACGGCCAGGCGATGGAGCCACGACGAGAACGCGCAGTCGCCGCGAAATGTCGAGAGTCTCCGCCATGCCCGGACGAAGACATCCTGCATTAGCTCGGTAGCGTCGGAGCTGTTTCCAGCCTTGAGCCGCAGACAGAGCGCGTAGATCCGTCCCGCGTGCTCCCGATAGAGCTGCTCGAAGGCGTCGACGTCCCCTGACTGCGCGCGTCGAATGGAGTCCAGCGCTGCAGCCTTCTCTTCACCAATCGTGGACGGGATAGGTTCGATAGTGTCCGATACCACTGCGCTCGTCTTCATTTCAACCGAGGATAAGATGCCACTCGGGGCTCCGGGGTTGGAAACCCCGGAGCCCCGGTGACTACGACTTAGGCTCTCCTACGTGCCCTCAGCGGAGATTCGGCGAGTATTGCGGTTACTCGATGTCGCCACCAAGGTCAAACTTGCCGCGGGTGAGGGCAATGATGCGGTTGAGACCTGCCTTTACTTCAGGCGGAAGATCGCGCCTCGCCACCAGGCGCTCTGCCTCCGTGCGAATCGATTCCTGCGCCTGCATGAAGTTTCCCTTTTTCAGTTTGCTGGAGTCGTCGTCTGCCATAAGGGTTCGGGTCAGTGGTATAGACTACCGGAGTCAGGCCGATGTGAGCTGAGCGGGTCTGGCCGAGGGTAGCTGAGGAGTCGCGCGCCGCTCCCCAACCTGCTGGCGCCACATCGCGTAATAGAGGCCGGTTCTTTCCAGCAGATCCTCGTGCTGGCCAACCTCGACTATCTTGCCGCGCTCGAGGACGTAGATGCGATCGGCGTGCATCACTGTCGACAACCGGTGCGCGATGAGAATCGTGATTACCTCACGCGAGGTGGCGACTTCCCGCATCGTGCGACTGATCTCTTCTTCGGTAAGCGAATCCAGCGATGAGGTCGCTTCGTCGAACACCAGCAGGTGCGGTTTGCGGAGCAACGCGCGCGCGATCGAGAGCCGCTGCTTTTCACCGCCGGAAACCTTGACGCCGCCCTCGCCGATCAGCGTATCGAGGCCTTTGTCGGCTCGAGCCAGGAGAGCGTTCGCTGCCGACTTGTGCAGTACGTCAAGGCACTCTTCATCGGTCGCGTGGGGATTCACGAATTTTAGGTTCTCGCGGATCGTTCCCGAGAAAAGCTGCGCATCCTGCGTGACCAGACCGATCCGTTCGCGCAGCCGATCGAGATCGACATCGGTGCTCCGCACTCCGTTATAGAGAATCTCGCCCTGTTTCGGCTGATACAGACCAACCAGCAGCTTCACCAGCGTGGTCTTGCCGGCGCCAGACGGCCCAACGAACGCTATCGTTTCGCCGCGGTTCACCTCGAACGAAATGTCGGTGAGAGCCGGGGTGCTGGCGCTCTGGTGCATGAAACCGACGTTTTCGAATTCTAGCTTCTGGATCTCTGTTACCGGAACCGGAGCTAGCGGCTTCGGATCCTTTGGCGTCTCCAGAATCCTTCTGAAGTTGCCGAGTGATACTTCGGTCTCGCGGTACACGTTGATGATGTTGCCCAATTCCTGCATCGGCCCGAAGATGAAAAACGAATAGAACAGGAGTGAGAAGAACTGCCCGACCGTGATCTTCTGCGTGAAGATCAGGTAGAGCATCATGAACAGGATGCAGGTGCGCAGCAGGTTTACCGACGTGCCTTGGATGAAGCTCAGGCTCCGGATGTACTTCACCTTCTTCAGCTCGAGCTTGAGGATCTTTTCCGTCGTCGCGTTGAGCCGCACGACTTCCTGATCGGCGAGACCGAGACTCTTCACGAGCTCGATGTTGCGAAGTGACTCCGTCGTGGACCCTGCGAGAGCAGTCGTCTCGGCCACGATTACCTTCTGAATGGACTTCACGCGCCCGCTCAGCGTCCAGCTCAGGATGCCGAGTAAGGGAACCGTCGCCAGAAACGCCGGCACGATGATCCAGTTCACCGAAAATGCGTAGAAGATTACGAACACAACGCCGACCAGCGTCGTGAAGATGAGATTGATCGACAGGGAGATGAACTTTTCGACGTCGGACCGAACCTTCTGGAGCTTGCCGAGCGTCTCACCGCTGCGCTGATCCTCGAAGACGGAGTACGGAAGCTCCAGGGAGTGTCTGATGCCGTCCGAGTACATCTCGGCGCCGACTCTCTGAACAATCACGTTGACGTAGTAGTCCTGGAAGTTCTTGGCAACGCGCGACACGAAGGCGACACCCATCGCCATAAGCAACAGCGTTCCCGCGCCTTTGATGAACGTCGACGTCTTGTATTCGCGGAACCGCGTCGCGTAGTCGTCGATCACGTGCCGGAAGATGAGCGGGTCCAGGAGCGAGAAGACCTGGTTGGTTGCCGCCAGCACAAGCGCTAGGAGAATTAGCCCGCGGTATTTGCGCAGGTAGGAGAAGAGGAGATCCACAACCGGATACTATTGGGGCGTAGCCGCGCCCGCAAATGTTAAGTTAGTAGCCGCTACAGGCCTTCCCGTCTTATCGCTCCAGAGGTCAATCGGTCTTGTTCGTCCCGAAATCGATCACGACGCTCAAGTCGTACAGCCGCTCCCAGTTCAGGTCCGATCTCGCTGCCGGGGTGATCGTCGGCGTGGTAGCTCTTCCACTCGCAATTGCTTTCGCAATCGCGAGCGGCGTCACACCTGACCGCGGGCTTTATACCGCCATCATTGCGGGATTCCTGATCTCCGCGCTCGGTGGCTCGCGCGTTCAGATCGGAGGGCCGACCGGGGCGTTCGTCGTCATCGTCTACGGGATCGTCCAGAAATACGGGATAGATGGCCTCGTCGTGGCCACGATCATGGCCGGCATAATCCTCGTGATACTCGGCGTCGCCAAGCTCGGCAGCGCGATCAAGTTCATTCCGCATCCAGTCGTCGTCGGATTCACCAGCGGAATTGCAGTGATCATCTTCTCGAGCCAGGTGAAGGATTTTCTCGGCTTACGCATGGGAGATTTACCGGTCGAGTTCATCCCCAAATGGAGCGCCATTGCGTCCCACTTTGACTCGATAAATGCGCAGGCGCTCGTCGTATCCCTCGTCGCCTTGCTGATAATGGTTCTGTGGCCGCGGCTTAGCCATCGCGTTCCGAGTCCGTTTGTGGCATTGATCGCAACTACCCTGGCAGTCCGCCTGTTCCACATTCCCGTCGAGACGATAGGAACCCGGTTTGGCGCGATCAGCGCCAGCCTTCCGCATCCGATCGTTCCGCACGTATCGCTTGCACAGGTCACTGCCCTCGTTGCGCCGGCGTTCACGATCGCGCTTCTGGCCGCAGTCGAGTCGCTACTTTCAGCCGTTGTTGCCGACGGAATGATCGGTGGCCGGCATAGATCCAACATGGAGCTGATCGCTCAGGGAGTGGCCAATATCGTCGCCCCCATGTTCGGCGGCATGCCGGCTACGGGAGCAATCGCGCGCACGGCCACCAACGTCAAGAACGGCGGCCGTACTCCGGTCGCTGGAATGGTGCACGCGCTCACACTGCTCCTCATAACGCTGTTTTTCGGAAGATGGGCCGCTCTGATTCCGCTCGCCACACTAGCGGCGATTCTCGTCGTGGTGTCGTACCACATGAGCGAGTGGAGGACTTTTCGAAGCGAGCTGACGGCACCAAAGAGCGATGTCGCGGTTCTCCTGACGACATTTTCGCTGACTGTGCTGGTGGACCTCACCGTAGCGATAGAGGTCGGAATGGTGCTCGCCGCATTTCTGTTCATGAGGCGCATGGCCGAGGTAACGAACGTCAGCATTGTCACGCGCGAGCTGGCCGACGGAGACAACGATGAGGATGACGATCCGAACTCAGTGCGCCGACGCGAGGTTCCACGGGGTGTGGAGGTGTTCGAGATCAACGGTCCCTTCTTCTTTGGAGCAGCGGAGCAATTCAAGGACACGCTTGGTCAGATAGCGAAGAAGCCCAAGGTCCTCATCATACGCTTACGCGATGTTCCAGCCATCGATTCGACCGGACTGCACGCCCTGCACGAGCTCGCTCGCAGCTGCAAGCACGACGGGACCCTCCTCCTGCTTGCTGATGTGCATGCGCAGCCCATGTTCGCGCTGGTGCGCTCCGATATGCTGATCGAGCTCGGCGAGGAAAACCTGTTCGGCAACCTCGACGACGCTCTCGACCGTGCGCGCCAATATCT
>WNEZ01000572.1_pt1 | contig 29805 bp, 30 predicted proteins | sample 5400521 | NCBI WGS metagenome assembly WNEZ01 (sample SAMN13153339, study PRJNA577476) | soil metagenome | isolation source: 120 cm saprolite under Douglas fir tree site 2 hole 1 replicate 1 | place: USA:California | collected 2015-04-18 | reverse complement strand
CCACACAATGAACGTAAGAATTGCTACGGCAATCACGGCGGGCACAAAATAGCCTGACACCTTATCAGCCAGGGCCTGTATGGGAGCGCGGCTCCGTTGCGCTTCCGCCACCATGCGGACGATCTGGGCCAGCAACGTTTCCGATCCCAGCTTTTCCGCGCGCATCACGAACGAACCATTCTGATTCACCGTGCCGCCGATGACTCTTGCTCCAGCACCTTTTTCTACAGGCAGGGATTCCCCCGTGACCATGGACTCATCCACTGAGCTCTTCCCTTCCAGGACGGTGCCGTCCACTGGCACACGATCACCAGGCCGCACGCGCAGGCTGTCACCATGCGCAATCTGGTCGAGAGGAATCTCTTCGTCGCTGCCGTCCGGGCGGACTCGTCGCGCCGTCTTGGGAGAAAGATCGAGCAACGCACGAATGGCAGAACCAGTCTGTTTGCGCGCACGCAATTCCAGCACCTGCCCCAGCAGCACCAGCGTTACGATCACCGCGCTGGTTTCGAAATAAACTTCAACGCGACCGCCATGACCCCGGAACGTTGCCGGAAATAGGTTTGGCGCCAGCGTTGCCACGAGGCTGTATAGATACGCGCTGCCTGTTCCCAGCGCAATGAGGGTGAACATGTTGAGATGGCGATTGACTATGGAGTTCCATCCACGTTGAAAAAACGGCCAGCCGCCCCACAGGACCACCGGGGTCGCCAGCACCAGCTGAATCCAGCCCAGCACCGCGGCTGGAACAGAATGCAACGGGCCGCTCTCCCACATCGACCCCATCGAGAGCAGCAGCAGCGGCACACTGAGCACCACGCCAGTCCAAAACCGGCGCGTCATGCTGCGCAGTTCAGAATCGCCTTCTTCGTGATGCGCACCCGCGATGTCGCGCGGCTCCAGCGCCATGCCGCAAATCGGACAGGCTCCCGGCTTGTCGCTTCGGATCTGCGGATGCATCGGGCAGGTGTATTCCACAGCCTGCGGCTCCAGCGCCATGCCACATTTCGGACATGCTCCCGGTTTGTTCTCACGGACCTCCGGGTCCATGGGACAGATATAGGTTACAGCCCCTTTGCTCCTCCCGGTTGCCGGTGTCTCAACAGCGGCTAATGGAACGCTGGCAGGCTTGGCGGCCGCAATTCCGCCTAGCTGCACAAAACCGGCTGCCGGTTTTGGTTGCGAAAGCCGCTCGGGATCGGCCTTGAACTTCTCTTCGCAACGCGGGCTGCAGAAGTAATAAGTCTTGCCCCGATATTCGGCCCTCCCGCGCGCTTGGTCTGGGTCTACCCACATCCCGCAGACCACGTCCTGCACTTTTCCCGCCGACGGCTGCTGGTCGCCTGCCATGTGCTCTTTGTGGCTGTTCACATAATGATCGGGAGACGCCTTGAACTTCTGTTCGCAACCGCGGCTGCAGAAGTAATATTGGTTGCCTTCGTGCTCCGTACTCGCCGCTGCGTTGGCGGGATCTACCTGCATGTTGCATACGACGTCTCTGACTTTTTGATTCACGGTTTCCATAACTATGTTTTGCCTCTAGCGCGCATGCCGGTAAAAGAGCTCGGTAAGTTCGTCGTAGGTTTGTTGTGCTTTGATCTCGTCACCGGAGCGCAAAGCTTCGGTGGCACAGTGCTGGAGATGGTTCTTCATCAGAATGCGCTCGACTGAGCGCAGCGATTCGTGAATGGCCGACATCTGCGTCAGCACATCCGGACAGTAGCGCTCCTCTTCCACCATTTTCTGTACGCCCCGCACCTGACCCTCAACGCGACGCAGACGCAACAGCATGTTCTCTTTCACGCCAGCGTCCACATGGCGGGCATGCGCGGGAGAGTGATGCCGGACTTTGCTTTTCTGTTTCTTCTGCATGCTCAATTTCTCGCTCCACTATCAACCATACCCCTAGGGGGTATGTACTGTCAAAAGCGGGAACATTAGCTTCATGCGCTAGCTTGCGTGGTTGTTCTATATTGGAAGTGTCCTTAGCTCTTATCAACACTTTTTACAAACCAGCTCCGAAGCTTGACTCGAGGAATAAATGACTTTATTGGATGTGGTTTTCAAGTACGGCATGCCGCCGGGCGAAAAACAGATGATGGCCTTGAACAATGCATGGGAAGTCTATGGCGTCCGCAAGATCAAGTTCGACGAGAAGGAAAAGACCATCCGCGTGGAGTATGACGCCACCAGGCTGAACGATGCCGAGATTGCCTCAATCCTGAGGCGGGCGGGAATTGATCTGCGGGAGAAGGTCCAGCTGGTTTGAAAGTGGCTACAAAAGCAACGAGGCACTTTCTCAGGACCTCTGGCCGTTAGGTCCTCGAAAGCGCCCCGATGCGCGCCACTTCGTCTGTCTTTTCCTAGTGCACTCCCCATGCCAATGGTGAGGCATTGAAAATAAAGGAGTTCCTGCTACACAGTTGTTCTCTGCTTGGTAGGAATTCCCTGCTCAGGAAAATTTTTCCATGCGATGCAGCGTAAGAACCTCCGGATAGATCCTCTTACCCGCACTGTGAACAAAAACAGAATGCCCCAGAGCTGGGACATTCTGACGGGAGCGGGTCCTCCCGAAGCCAGAATTCATGTCACCACGCTCGTGTGAGCTTCCTGGCTAGTGTCTCAACCGAAGCCAAAGCCAATTTCAACGCAAGCTTATTTCAAGGCAAATAAGGCATTTACATGCGCGTTGATGGTTACCGTTTGCGGGGTGAACTCCGCTGTCGGTGGAGCAGCTTCCGCCATGGCCGATTTTCCGGCCATTCCGGCCCGCATCACCATCGGTATAATTTGCTGCTGGTTTACATCCACTGAGGCGTACATCAGCTCACCCAACGATCTTCCACCGGCCACAGCCACGGCATTGGCCTGATTGCGCGCCTTCTTCAGCGCATCTTGTGAGGCTTTGGCCTTGGCCTGCTCTATTTCTTCCAGCGTGTAATCAATGGACTGATTAGCTGCGTCGTCGACGTTTGCCAGTTGTTCGGTTAGCGGCCCGATCTTACTGAAGTCGTGAATCTTAAGCGTCACAGTGGTGACCACCCGATACGCGATGACTCTATGTTTGGGATTTTTCCAGTCATACATCGGCTGCACGGAATAGGCAGCAATCTGGGCGGATGCAGGATCAATACCATTGGCCTTCAGAACACCGCGCACGCTGGTGGCAGCCGTCGCCACTTTGTCATAGGCGGCCTTTGATGTGTCCTGCTGGGAGGCAATATCGAGATGGAGCACGGCGGTATCGGGGGCAGATTCAAACTTTCCATCAGCTCCGGCATAGATGGTATTGGGTTGAATGGTGTAGGTCGGCGCATTTTGCCCAACCGCCAGTCCAGCGCATACCATAACAAATACCGCGATCACATATATGCGATACATAAGTTGCCTCCTCCGCGAAGATGTTAACACTCACATCTTCTTTACATTTCCATATTCAGAGAACGCGGCCATTGCGGCATCTTGCAAATTAAAGCCAGACTTCCGGGCAGCACTTCAGTACACATTGACCTAATCACGCGGCGAATATAGGCTAAGCTAACGATCCGAAGTCCAACGAATCGCACAAGGAAAGTGACCATGCGGAAATTGTCATTGGTGTTTGTGCTTTGCATGTTTGTCCTGGTCGCTCAGCAGACGGCAACCCGTCTGTGGGCGCAAGGCGAAAAGAAAGATGCTCCTCCTGAACCAAAGTTTAAAGTCGGAGAAATGGCTCCTGACTTCAAGCTTCTGGATCAAAACCGTAAAGAAGTTAAACTCAGCGACTATCGCGGCAAAAAGAACGTTGCCCTGGCCTTTTATGTTTTCGCCTTTACCGGTGGTTGAACCAAGGAAATGCAGGCGTTCCAGCAGAATGTACAAAAGCTGGAAGCCGCAGACACCCAGGTTCTGGGTGTAAGCATGGACAGCACGTTCAGCAATGCCGCATGGGCAGAAAAGATTGGCGTTACCTTCCCTCTCCTTAGTGATTGGGGTGGCGAAGTAACGCAACAGTACGGAATTTACAATCCGCAGTACAAGGCAGCTCGGCGCGTGACTTTCCTGATCGACAAGGAAGGCAAGATCGCGGAGATGCACACGGATAAAGACGCGGTTGATCCAAGCGCGGTCGTTGTATCTTGTGAACGAAGGAAAATGAAGAGCTAGTGTCAACCGTCACCCTTGATCAGACCCGCCGTGGTAGTTCCACCCGGCGGGTTCTTCTTTTGCTATCCATCGCTGAACTTCTGGCGATGTCCCTGTGGTTTACCGGCACGGCCGTGCTTCCCCAGGTGACGAAGCTGTGGCAGTCCGGGTTGGCGCTTGGCTCCTGGCTGACCATCGCGGTGCAGATCGGCTTTTCTCTCGGCGCGATTTTCTTTGCGCTGTTCAATATTCCTGACATCTTCAATCCCATCCGAGTTCTATTTGTCTCCGCGCTGCTCGCTGCGGCTTCGAATGCGGCCTTTGCCTTCGTTGCCCAGGATCCTGTGCCGGCGATCCTGTTTCGCGGCGCCACGGGCTTTTTCCTCGCCGGCGTATATCCCGTTGGCATGAAGATTATTGCCGGATGGTTCCAGCGCGGACGCGGTCTGGCCCTCGGCATCATGATCGGAGCGCTTACCGTGGGCTCGGCAGTACCTCACGCCGTCAATTCTTTAGGCGGCATCTCATGGCGCAACGTTGTGCTGCTGGGAAGCGTGCAGGCAGTGGTGGGTGCATTGATCGTCCTGTTGGGAGTGCGTGAAGGTCCCTATGCCATGCCGCAATCCCGTTTCGATCCCGGACAGATGCTTGAGATCATCCGCAACCGGCGACTGCGTCTGGCGAATCTCGGCTATCTTGGTCACATGTGGGAGCTATACAGCATGTGGGGATGGATTGCCGTGATCTTCGCCGCATCAGCCGGCTGGTCGCGCTCCAAGTATGAAGCCTATGCAGCCCTGGCTATCGGCATTGGAGCCGTCGGATGCATATGGGCAGGTGTCGCCAGCGATCGCCTGCAAGATCAGAGCGCAGAAGAGCGCGTTTCCCAGCGGGCCTGGGTCACGATCGTCGCCATGGTCATCAGTACGGCTTGCTGTCTGGTGGGCGCCGTGGTCTTCCATCATCCAATGGTGCTTGTAGGTCTGTCATTGATCTGGGGTATTGCGGTGATCGCCGACTCCGCCCAGTTCTCCACCATCATCAGTGAAGTTTCAGACAAGAGCTACGTGGGAACCGCGCTGACCTGCCAGGTCGCACTCGGTTTTCTGCTGACGGCATTTGCGATCCGTTCAATGGCGGGCATTGCGGCCCATGTGGGATGGCAGTGGGCGATGGCCAGCATGGCCGTTGGTCCGATCCTTGGCATCTGGGCGATGTCAGGACTGCTGGCGCGGAAACGGCAAAGCTTTTAGCCAGGAACCTGACCTCTATCCCCCAGGCGTGCTCAGGCGATGCCTCAACCTAGAGAGATGGCATGCCACGTTTTGAGCAAATTGGATTTTGCGCGGAGCAACTTGGACGAGTGCGAATAGTAATTCAGCCGTCCCTGCGGGACTTTTTTGTGTTTCACCTCTTCCCGGACTTGCTTCGCTGCGTGCCGGGCTACTCTCAGTCGCGCCTGCGGCGTTTTCATCATCGACAACCCGGTGGAGTTCTGCGTATTAATGGCAACAATCTGGTATGGACGATCAACATTCGACTCCGAAAAATCAGGCAACTTCGCGCAGATGTCGCTCACTTTCGGAAATAGCGAAGGTGGCGATGTTGCAGCCTGCTTAAAAACGCAATAATCTTTAGAAGGTCAAGGAGAAGAAGATCAAGGAGAGACAAAAATGCCAGTCGTTTCGCCCCTTGCTGAAGAAAAAGCGCCTGAAGATTTGAAGCCAATCTATGAAGGCATGAAGAAGAAATTTGGACGCATGCCGAATTTGTTTGGCGTCATGGCCAATAAACCTGAAGTGCTGAAACACTTCCTTCCTTTTTATTCCGCAATCACAGGTCCGGGTGCGGTCGAGCAGCGATATAAGGAGCTTGCCTATCTCAAGACCTCAATTACCAACGGATGCGAGTATTGAACCAAGGCCCATTCCGCTTCGGCGAAGCGGATCGGTATTTCGGCCGAGCAGATCCAGGCCCTGGTGTTCTACCGTCGCAGCAAGCTGTTTGACGAAAAAGACAAAGTGGTTATCCATTTTGCCGACCAGGTTACGCGTGCCGCAGCTACAGTCCGTGAAAAAGATCTGGAGGAACTTCGCCCCCATTTTTCAGAAGAGCAGATCGTGGAGCTTGCATTGACCGTCTGTGCAGCGAATTTCACCAATCGAGTGAACGATTCGCTTCTGAGCGATCCTGATTTGGGGGATTGATTTCCACACATATTATTCAGGACAGAAACAACGGAATCGTGTGCCACTCGCCGACAATCGAGTGACGGCTTGTCGGCGTTTGAATCGCTATGACTGCATCTGCCATGGCACAGCCGCCCCGGCTGTGCGAATCTGAGCCCGTGCCCGGGCTGAAGGCGCAACTCGAATTAAGGCAAGTTTGCCCTTTCCTGGGCTGGGTAGTAACCTAATGACGTGCCTCTGCGTCATCTGAAGTCCGTGTCGGCTCTGGCTGTCCTGCTCGTCATGAGCAGCTCGCCGTTGCTGAATTGCATGTCGACTCTCTATAAGGTGAGCATGCAGGAGATGGCCTGCTGCAAGGACATGATGTCTGACGCTTGTGACATGGGACAAGACCACGAACCCTGCTGTCAGAGCAACTCCAATTCTTCAGTTGCCGCGGCAATCCATCCGACCCAAGTAGTCCATCTGGATATTGGAACAGCCGTTTTTGCGTCTCTTGTGATGACTGCAGCCCCTGATCTAAGCAGCCGCCGTCGGCTGACACAAGCTGATGATGGCTTAGCTCCACCGGCTCCGCCCGGCGATATCAGCATTCTCAGAATCTAGAACCTTTTTCGTCTCTCGATGGCGCAAGGCAGACGCTTGCGCCCGTGTGTTTCCTTTCACCAACGGAGATAAGAGATGAAAGTGTTTTTGATTTTGCTATTTTCAACAACCGCCTTCTGCGCGACAGTCCAATCGCGCGATCGAGAGAATCCCGACTCGGACCAAACCCCAACTTCACTCGTTAAGCTGGTCGAGGAAGCACAGCAGAAAAATCCCGATATTCAGGCTGCGTTGCACGGCTATCGAGCCGCACGTAGTGGCGCGAAGGGAGCCGGAGCGTTGCCGGACACGCAACTAATCCTGCAGAACTTGAGTGTCGGGAGCCCCCGTCCATTAGCGGGTTATACCAACAGCGACTTTGCTTATATCGGCCTCGGTGCCTCTCAAGAATTTCCCTGGCCGGGCAAACGTGCCCTGCGAGCCGATGTTGCGAACCTCCAGGCTGAATCGATGCAAGCGCAGTCTGGGGTAGTGACCCGCATAGTTGTTGAGCAGCTCAAAGTGGCTTACTTCAATCTCGCTTACCTTCAGCAAACTTTGGGCGTGCTGTTGAGAGATGACAAGCTGCTCGGAGAAATGGAGCAAATAGCCGAATCGCACTATCGTGTGGGCAAAGGAAATCAGGCTGAGGTCCTCAAGGCGCAGCTCCAGCACACCCGCATCCTTCATGAAATCACGATGCACCACCGGGAAGTTGGGCAGCTACAAGCCCAAATTAAGCAACTACTCGGACGCGCGCAGGATTCGCCAGATATTCTGACCGAGCCACTGCGAGAGCGCGCTCTTCCTGCTGGCTCTGCTGATTTGATTCAAGGCCTGCGGCAACACAATCCTGAAATCGCATTCCGCCAGCAACTGGCCAAAAGCGGCGACAAACAAGTTGAACTCGCACAGAAAGAATTTCGTCCCGACTTCGGTCTGCAATACATGTATCAGAACACTGACCGCAAATTCCGCGACTACTACATGCTGACGTTCACAGTAACGCTGCCGAATCGGGGCCGGCGTCAGGCGGAACTGGCAGCAGCAGCCGAACACCAGAAGACAGCAGTCTCAGAATTGGATGCCGAGATTCAACGCCGTTTGGCCGAAGTGCAGAGTCAGTACGTAGTAGCGCAAACCTCAGGAGAGCAGCTCAGGATTTATCGCGAAGGATTGATCCCACAGGCAGAGGCCACCTATCGCGCCGCTCTTGCCGCGTACCAGGCAAACCGCGAGAATTTTGAGACTCTAATTTCATCATTCCGCGATCTGCTGGACTTTGAAGAGCAGTACCAAAAGGAGCTAAGCGAGCATGAATCGGCGCTGGCGCGTCTCGAATCGCTAACGGGGGTTGAACTGCCATGAACAAACCCTTGCAAGCACGTTCTTATCAAAAGGCAATCTTTCTGGCGCTCGTCATCAACGCGGTTTTGTTAGGGGGACTCGGCTTTGCATGGTGGCGTTCTCATCGCGGCCCCTCTTCCACTGCGGAAGTCCAACAGACCTCAGGGGGAGATGTCGCCGCCGCTGAACCGAACGCTTCTGCCCAGGCGCAACCGGGGCCGCAACTTGCCACTATCCAGCTCACCCCGGAGCGGATACAGAGCATAGGTGTAAAGTTCGGAACGGTGTCGTACAAAAACGTAAGCGATGAAATGCGTGTTACTGGAAACGTGGATGCTGACGAAAGCCGGATCTCCTCCATTCAAGTCCGCTTTCCAGGATGGATTCGCAACGTTTACGTGGACGCAACTTATCGATACGTCCGCAAGGGACAACCCCTCTTCACGATTTACAGCCCTGACCTGGTCGCAACCGAGCAGGAGTATCTGCTCGCCAGGCAGAACCAGCAACAACTGAATAGCAGCACCGTTGCGGGCGTCTCCGCCGGTGCTGCGTCTCTTGCCAACGCTGCCAAAGAGCGCTTGGCGCAGTGGGAGGTTCCCCAGGCAGAAATTTCCAAACTTGAATCGACAGGCAAAGTGATTACCGATCTGACGTTCAATGCCCCTGCATCCGGTTACATCACGGAAAAAAATGTACTACCCAACATGTACGTGCAGCCTGATACCAAGCTGTACACCGTGGCCGATCTCTCGACCGTGTGGGTAAACGCCCAGGTGTTTCAACCAGATATTGGGAAGATTAAACCTGGAGACGCCGCACAAATCACAGTGGACGCGTATCCGGGTAAGACCTTCAGCGGGCGCGTGGACCAGATTCTCCCCCAGGTTGACGCGAACACTCGCACGGTGCGGGTTCGCCTGGTTCTATCAAATCCCCGCTTAGAGCTGAAGCCCGGCATGTACGTCAACGTTGTGTTGAAGGTTCCGCTGGGAAGACAGCTCGTGGTCCCAGCATCCGCCGTTCTTCAATCCGGGACCCGTCAGGTCGTATTTGTGAATCGTGGTGACGGCAATCTGGAACCTCGCGAGGTTGTGACTGGAGCGCGGGTCGGGGATGAGTTCATCGTAACAAACGGCCTGAAGGCGCGTGAATCGATTGTGACCTCTGCCAACTTCCTGATCGACTCGGAAAGCCAGCTTCAGGCTGCCAGCGGGAGTTATGTCCCTCCAGCCCCTGGGGCCGGATCTACAGCCACAAGTTCCACACCAACTCAGGCAGCAGCGCCACAAGCTAAAGCTGAGCTGTCCACCGAACCCTCACCGCCTCACAAGGGCAGCAACATTTTCCGCGTTAAGTTGACGGGAGCCAACAAGAGTCCGATCACTGGAGCGCAAGTGGTCGTCACGTTCTACATGCCCGCCATGTCCGCTATGGGAATGGCAGCAATGAATACGAGGGTAGTTCTCACGGATAAAGGCAATGGGATGTACGAAGGCAAAGGCGATCTTGGCTCCGGTGGGACTTGGCAGGTAACGATAACGGGTACGCTGAACGGGCAGACAGTCGCCAGCAAGCATTTCACCGTCAATGCTGAAGGAGGCATGTAAACATGATCTCCAGAATCATAGAATGGTGCGCCAATAACCGTTTCCTGGTGTTCACCAGTGTTCTTCTGCTGGTGCTTGCTGGGATCTGGTCGCTCAAACATGTCCCGCTTGACGCGCTGCCGGACATTTCTGACGTTCAAGTAATTATTCACACAGCCTGGGAAGGTGAGCCGCCAGACGTGATCGAAGATCAGGTCACCTATCCAATTGTGACTTCTTTGCTGGCCGCTCCACGAGTAAAAGCCGTCCGTGCGCAGACCATGTTCGGCGACTCGTACGTGTACGTTGTATTTCAAGATGGAACGGACGTGTATTGGGCGCGCTCTCGCGTGCTTGAATATCTGCAACAAATTGGAGGCCGGTTGCCGCAGAGTGTCCACCCTGCGATTGGGCCAGATGCTACCGGTGCGGGTTGGGTGTACGAATACGCCTTGGTCGACCGAAGTCATCAGCACAGCCTGGCTGATCTTCGCAGCATTCAGGACTGGCACCTGCGTTATCAGCTTGAAACCGTGCCGGGCGTAGCCGAAGTTGCAACCATTGGCGGCTTCGTAAAGCAATATCAGGTGCGGCTTGATCCCAACAAACTGCTGGCCTACGGCGTCCCACTCTCAACCGTGATCGAGCGGGTCAAGTCGAGCACAAACGAGGTGGGTGGACGGGTACTCGAACTCACCGGAACGCAGTATATGGTGAGAGGCTTGGGCTATCTTCGGTCGCTCAGTGATCTTGAGAACGTGCCAGTCACAGCCAGGAATGGAACGCCAGTGCTCATTAAAGACCTGGGGACCGTTGCTTTCGGGCCGGACATTCGCCAAGGTGTCGCCGAATGGAATGGCGAAGGCGAGACCGTAGGCGGCATCGTGGTCATGCGCGACGGCATGAACGCGTTGAATGTAATCGAGGGCGTAAAGCAGAAGCTAAAGCAGGTTAAAAGCTCACTGCCGCCCGGAGTGGAGGTTGTTTCAGGCTATGACCGGTCCGGCCTGATCAACTCATCGATTGACACGCTGCAACGCGACTTGCTGGAAGAGGCGGTGATCGTCAGTTTGGTGATCATCGTTTTCCTATTTCATTTCCGTTCGGCCTTCATTCCGATCCTCACATTACCAATCGCCGTAGTGATGTCGTTCATTCCCATGTACTACCTTCATGTGACTTCCAACATCATGTCGCTCGGCGGGTTGGCGCTTGCCATTGGCGTGCTGGTGGACGCAGCCATCGTGATGGTGGAAAACGGTTATCGCCATCTCGCTGAGCGGCAGGATGCCGGTCCCGTGCCCGAAAGAGAGCGCAGAAGAATCCTGATAGACGCAGCCAGGCAGGTGGGGCCGGCGTTGTTCTTTTCTTTGCTAATCATTGTGGTCTCGTTTCTACCCGTATTCTTGCTGGAAGCGCAGGAAGGTCGCATGTTTCGTCCGCTCGCCTGGACTAAGACACTCGCGGTGGGCTTTTCGTCGCTTCTGGCAATCACATTGGTTCCCATGCTCATGCTCATCCTCATCAAGGGGAGGCTGCGGCCTGAATCGCGGAACCCTGTTTCCAGGGTCACCCAAGCCTTGTACCTGCCAGTCTTGCGGCTCTGTCTGCGCTATCGCAAAACAACATTGGCTCTAAATCTTCTTTTCCTCGTGCTCGTTTTTCCGCTGTCTCTGAAGATCGGCAGCCAATTCATGCCTCCCCTCTTTGAAGGTTCATCTTTATATATGCCCACGGCGCTGCCAGGGATCGGCATCACACAAGCGACGCAACTGCTGCAAGAGCAGGACCGAATCCTGCGCAGCTTCCCCGAAGTGGAGAGTGTCTTTGGAGTCATCGGTCGCTCTGACAGCGCCACGGACAACGCACCGCTCGACATGTATGACACAACAGTGATGCTGAAGCCGAAAAGCAAATGGCGCGCCGGCATGACTTACGAAGGCCTCATCAGTGAAATGGACTCCAAACTCCAATTCCCTGGCCTATCCAATACCTGGACAATGCCGGTCGAGAACCGCCTGGACATGGAACTGACTGGGATAAAGACTCCGGTCGGGCTGAAAATCCAGGGACCGAACATCGACGGAATCCAGCAGATCGGCGCCCAGATTGAAAAGGTTCTTTCTGGCCAGCAAAGCGTTCGTGGTGTCTTTGCGGAAAGAGTGTCGCAAGGCTTCTATGTGAATGTGGAAGTGAACCGTCCAGAAGCGGCCCGGTACGGCCTGACTGTGGAGGACGTGCAACGCGCAGTCACGTCAGCTATTGGTGGATCCAACATTGCCGAAAATGTAGAAGGCCGTGAAAGGTATCCGATTAACGTTCGTTACGACCGTGACTTCCGTGATAGCCCGGAGCAGCTTCGCAAAGTGTTGATTGGAACTCCAACCGGAGCACAAGTTCCACTTAGTCAAGCGGCGCGAATTTCATTCTCACGTGGCCCGGCCATGATCCGGGACGAAGATGGCGCTCTCACCGGATATGTCTACATCGACTTGAACACGAGAGACTACGGCGGGTTTGTGAACCACGCCAACGATTTGCTGCGCCAAAAGATAAAGCTCCCAGCCGGTTACACCTACCAGTGGTCTGGTGAATATGAATTCGAGCTGCGAGCCAAAGAGCGACTCAAGCTCATCTTGCCGGTGGTGTTCTTCGTTATTTTTCTGCTGCTCTACATGATCTTCAAGTCCGTCACGGAAGCCCTGGTTCTCATTTTTCCGACTGTCTACGCCATGACCGGCGGCCTGCTGCTGCAATGGCTGCTTGGTTACAATTTCAGCGTAGCCGTTTGGGTTGGCTATATCGCTTTATTCGGTATTGCGGTGGAGACCGGCGTTGTAATGGTGGTCTATTTACATGAGGCTCTTGAGCGCAGAATCCACGCCGTTCCTCAGCTTACAAAAGCCGACGTGGAAGCGGCCGCAATTGAAGGCGCTGTCCAACGACTGCGCCCGAAGTTGATGACGGTCACAGCAGTACTCGCCAGTTTGGTACCGATCCTTTGGGAAAGTGGCATTGGTTCTGACGTGATGAAGCCAATCGCTGCACCTATTGTAGGCGGCATGATTACCTCCACCATTCATGTCTTGATTTTGGTGCCCGTCTTTTTTGTGATGATGAAAGAACGTGCGCTGAAAAGAGGGGTTATGAAAGCTCAGGAAGATTTGACAACCGTTTAAAGGAGAAACAAATGAACAGAATGCAAAGACTCTCAATCGTATTGGCGGCCGCAACAGTAACGGCTGTGGGCGCGTTTTCGCAATCGCCAGACAAGAGCGATTCCAAAGCGAAACAAGGCACGTTCACCGGGGTCGTCAGCGATTCTATGTGTGGTGAAAAACATATGATGAAGGACAAGAGCGCCGCAGAATGCACACGCGCTTGCGTCAAGCAGGGTATGGACTACGCTCTGGTAGAGGGAAAAGAAGTCTATACCCTGAAGGGGAATGCATCTGAGTTTGACAAATACGCGGGAGAACGGGCCACGGTCACAGGAACACTGAGCGGGAAAACTATTAATGTCCAATCGATCAGGGCTGCTAAAACCCCTGAGAGACAATGACAAAAGAGGTTCCTATTTTGTCAGTAAGCTTCGCCACGATGACTCTGCCGGCTTGTATACCAAAGACCATGACCGGGACAACTCACGGCAAGGCAAGACCGAGGCCGGGATTGCTCCCGGCTTTGGTAATTCACTTGTTAGGTTTAAGCGAGAGCAGCCCGTAAAACGCTCTCCTCAGGGCCACGCCTTGTGCAGCATGAGGCCAGTTTGCCATCCACCACAACGGCAGGTACCGTGCGCACGCCATACTGCTTTGCTTTGGAAGCAACGTCAGATTTGGTCATGTCATGGATTACGACTTCATGCGAACCAGCAAGCCCCTTAACCATTTCGATGGTTTCTTTGCACACAGAACAACCTGCGCTGAATATCTCGATTTTCTTTGTTGTAGCCATGGTTTTTGTAATACTCCTTTTAATTAAATGATTTTTCTGTGCAGCCTACGGGCTTGGCCGCTCGACCTGGCCAGAGATTCCACACCGACGCCACAACCAATAGCCCGACTGCACCGTACAGAATGGGATTCGATTCCCACTCAAACTTGCCCAACAACACGCCGACCGCAGCAAACAGCCCCAATACGAACGGTCCGTATCCCTGTCGGCCTTTCGCTTTGAACGCCAATGCTCCCACGGCCAAGATCAAGAACAGGGCCGTTAGCGGCAGTAGATATTTGGTCGAAACGAGAAAACCAAGCCCAACCGAACTGAGCAAACCTGCATAGGCTGGCCAGCACAGAGGGCAAGCCAACTTAGGCAGTAACGACACGCCTGCACCGGCAAGGGCGACCGAACTCTGCTTCCATGAGCGATTCATAAATCCTCCCGGTCGAGGCTCTCAATGATGGGGCATTCAGAAATTGGGCCACACCCGTCACAAGTGTTCGTGAGCTTGCGCAGTGACTTTCTCATAGACTCCAGGCTCTTTATCTTGCCCTCAATGTCTGTGATCTTCGCTTCAGCTCGTTTGCGGATTTCTGCACTACTGCTTCTTGGTGAGACGCGCAAAGCCAGCAGCTCACGTATCTCCTTGAGCGAGAAGCCGATCTCCTGGGCACGTTTGATAAAACGTAAACGTTGTGGCGCGTCTGCCGGAAACAGGCGATAACCAGAAGAACTGCGCGGAGGCTTTGGCATGAGTCCCTGCCGTTCGTAGTACCGAACAGTTTCCAGATTGATTCCGGTCTCACGAGCCAGGCGCCCAATCGTGAATGACTTGGTGTTCATTGCAACCTTCTGACCAAGTCTAAACCCCGTAGCATGGTACGGAGTCAAGCCCAAAGTTTAGCCCAGTGGGCCACCAGTCCAATTTACGGAACGGGCGTTTTCGTCGCATACGCATTAGGGCCAATGCTGGGCTGGATGGACCGAAATTAGTAACCAATGGCTGGTATGCTTGGCGAATGGCAGACCTTGCAGTGGATCGTGGACTAATAGCAGCTCGTGGAAAACGCCTGGAATTTTTCACGATTGCCTGGAACACTCTAGAAGGCCTCGTAGCGGTGATCGCGGGGGCACTTGCCGGGAGCATTTCGCTTTTAGGGTTCGGCGTTGATAGCTTTATTGAAGTTGCGTCAGGTGTGGCAGTATTGTGGCGAATGTCGGTGGATGCTGACGTTCTCCGCAGGCAAGCGAACGAAAGGCTTGCATTGAGAATCGTTGGGACCTGTTTCGCCGTGTTAGCCATCTACATTGGCTATGAATCCATCACGGATCTGGTGCACAGAAACGTTCCCAAATCCAGTCTGCCCGGAATCATTTTGGCCGCCGTTTCTTTGGTCGTAATGCCACTTCTTTCGCGGGCTAAAAGGCGGGTCGGAAGGAAGTTGGGAAGTGCGGCCATGAATGCCGATGCGAAACAGACAGAGTTTTGCGCGTACCTTTCTGCGATCCTTCTTGGCGGCCTGCTGCTGAACACCGCATTTGGCATTTGGTGGGCTGATCCGGCTGCGGCCCTTGTGATGGTGCCAATCATTGCGAAAGAAGGCTATGAGGGACTCCAGGGCAAGGCATGCGATTCGTGCCAATGAAGACGGCAGCGGCCATTAGAAACTTTAGCGCCATCCCCTATATTTCCGTGCGCACTGTCATCTCTACTGATTAGGACAAGTTTCATCCCTAAAACTGTGAATGGGGAACGTGCCCGGAAGCGAGGTTCCCGTTTTTTTATTGCTTGTGCTATATCCCGCAAGAGATTTTTATCAGGCACGGAATGCGAACACCGCCATTCGCTGCCTTGTAGCACTCGGGCGTCGCCGGGTATAATCTCCGTCCCGTGCACGATATGAAGTGAGAGATGTGCCGATAAACATTCCACTGTCCTTTCGAGAGCTTCTGGACTGCATGCCCATCGCAGCATACCTGTCTAATGCGAGCGACCGCAGCGTCATAGCCGCCAATCAGGCATTCTGTGAGCTTATCGGCTTCACGGAGCAGGAACTGAAGGAGCTTTCCTGGCCCAGGATGCTCATGCCTGATTATGCTGCCGCTGCCGCAGTACTTCTTCAGGCCAATACAAAGACGGACGGTGCAATTGAATGGCACTTCCAGAAGAAGGACGGAAGCCCTCTAAAAGTTCACGGCAAGTACCGGTTGACTCAAGTGGTAGATGCTAATCACAAGGTGCATGAACTGTATTTCACTGTTGTCACGCCCATCAAGTAGGTGCTCTCCGCAAGGCAGTCAGATACTCTCAAGGATAGAAGACTAAACCAGAAGGTTGGGGTGGGGGGCCGGGCCTTCCGCCTTTTTTGGCCTCGCACAATTTCCATTTGCGGAATATTTGAAGCCGTTTTGAAAATTCCCGGCTTCTCTGGGCAACAATGCTTCCGAGCACAATGAGAGAAGAAACTAATCCTCAATGCCAGCCCAGTAAATGTTCTGTTCCATTTTAAAAAGACATGCACGTCCTTAAATCTTCCATTGTTGTTGCAAATGCATCCGCTGATGAAGCTAGTCTGATCTCAGCGGTAGCTCAAAGTCGGTGCGCGTTACACAAATAGATCTTCCAAGCACCGCCCTGGCAATCCCCACCGAAGGCGGCGCAACCCTTTCGCAGTATCTAAGTAACACCAATATGACAAAGGATTATTGATGTCTTCCACAATATCGGCCCCACTCTTTACAACTAGTGCTGCTCCCCTTTCGGCGCTCGTTCTCGCCCACAGTGATCAGACGACTTTGGTGGAGGGGATTCTTGGCTCGCACGGTTTCGTCGTAGCATGCGCACCAACCGCCATTGCAGCGGAAGAGCTATGCGCGCACCAGAGATTCGACCTGGCTGTTTACGATCAGGATGTGAATGGCGCATTGGAACTTGCGGTCGCCAGCCGCCTTCCATCGCAGCCTCGGGTTGTTATTGGTCTGATGCGAGCCTGCGACCCAATTCAAGTTCCTGGAATGCGCCTTCATTTCGTTCTGCAAAAACCCTTCACTGGTCAGCTTCTTGCCAAAACCGTCACGGCCACTTATGGCCCCATAGCCGCCGAACGCAGGGCGGGATTCCGGCTACAGGTGAATATCGCAGCGTCAGAATGCACGATGCTTCATCGGGGTGAGTTACGATCGCTGGCGGGCGTCCGGCTTGTCAATCTCAGCCACACCGGGCTGTGTCTGGAGGCGGCAGAGATGCTACCTCAAGGCGCCATAGTAGAAGTGAGCTTCACAGTGCCGCAGAGCCAGGTTCGGGTGGAACTTGTCGGGGCAGTAATGTGGACCCATGCCTCGGGTCGAGGTGGGATTAAATTCAACCAGCCCGATCCGGAGGAACTGGCGAAGTTCGAGGATTGGCTTGACTCCGTGCTCCCTAATGCGGTGTGATCTGTGTCATACCTGAAAGCACGTGAAAACCGGGAGACAAACGGGATATTTTCTGAGCATTGTGAGTTAGTTCAGCCATCCTGATCCGCTTATGTTGAGGCATCCACGATCAACACGTAACAGGGCACGAATTTATTCGTGCCGAGAGACGACAAAAAGCCGCGTTCCTTACGCCGTAGGCAATCGCGCAGCATAGTGAAGCGATGAGATGTTAAAGAGAAACTACGCGGCTTATCTTCCGTCTAGGCTTCTTCCCTGCCCGGCAAAATCTCCAACCCTGACTGTTCTCCCGCCAGGTCGCCGGCTTCGCTGAACATCCTGGCTCCGGTCAGGACCATGTGCTCCGGTCAGGACCATGTAATGACCGGTGGAGTATTTCCAGAGAGAAAAATCCATGTCCTGAACAGACAAGCTCTTGAGTATGCCGCCTGCGAGTGCTACATGATCATGTCCAAAGAAGTTGAGCGTCCGCAGTCTCTCCAAATGTAGCGCCGTTTTGTTAGCCTGTTGCTGCCGCCTCATCTTCGTCAATCACGGGCAGCTCATAGACGATATCAGTCATGTGCTGGAACAAATCAGCGGCGGGATGCAGGAGTTGGAACAGAACAGAATCACCACATTTCTGGCATTTGGGGAATCTGTGCCCTTCGACTGCAACCACTTCATGCGGCAAACGATGGGCAGAATGCATCACCAGGTAAATGCCGGTTACAGTAACAATCGCGCCGGTCTCATACGTTCCTGGCCCCGACCTTCTATCCCAACCTGGATTTACCAGATAGGGGGGCGTTCTGCGATTTGCCATACTGGGGTCAGATGCATGAAATCCTGCTCACCTTTAGGATTAGGGCAAGTTTGTCTGGTATCGAACAGACTGCTCAATTCGGTGTGGCTAGAATCATTTTAATTCTCACTGACCTAAAGTTCAGTGCCCAAGCAGGTTACAACATGCAGCAAACCCCTCCTCGGTTTTGGCGCTCGCTGGTTCCTCCCAACCGCCTCCTCATAGAGTCCTATTGCCTTCAATGCAGCCGATACATCGCCGCCAGCCGGTCTGAGTTCAATCTTTGCTTAATGGAAATGGCCCATCGTGCCACATGTAAAGTGCAGCGGGGGGCTGAGGACAAGAAGCGGATATCTGGGCGGAAGCAGCAGCAGCCGTAGCCGCCTGAGAAATTCACCCTTGTTCGGAAGCCGTGATGGACCGCGGTGGTTTAGTCACTTTGGAGAGAATCTCCGATAGTTTTGCCTCGCCATGGTCTTTGGATACCACATCCTCCACGCCAAAAAGCGTGCACAATTCTTGCTCGGAAACTGCTCCCTCATGAACCGTGGCCAGTTGACATTCCGATTTCACGCTTGGTTCGAATCAGGAATACAAATCGGTTGCCGTTGCAAGCAGAAAGGAATGCCGCCCCACAAAATATTTCCGCAACTTTGTTTTAGAACTGTGTTAAAACCTGCAGGTATTACGCTACTCTGGATGGGAGATGCCGATGCGCAATGGCTTCTACCTGGTTTTGACAATCGTGCTGATGTCAGCACCCATGGCTTTGGGCCAGGCCGGATCATCGCGAGATATCCGCGCTGACGAGCAACAGTTGCAGCACTATCAATGGCAGCTTCAGCAGGACCAGAGCCGCCTCTCTTTTGATCGCCATCACCACGCCAGGCATAGCCTAATTCGGGAAGATGAAGCGCGCGTCCGCCGCGATCGAGACGCGATTCGTGTGCTCCGCGCGGATATTCATCGCGATCGCCGAATTCGCCGCAGGCGCGCCAGCCTATAAGCACAACTTCCAAGCGCCAATTTTCAGGGCGGCGCCCGCAAATTGCTGGCCGCCCGGGTCAAGAGGTTGCGCAAAAAGTCTCCCATCGGATGGCTCGTGTTATCCTTTGGCGTTCTTCCACCACAATTTAATCGCTTGAGAGAGACTTCCTTGGCCACTAAACTTCGTGCTGCTGTGATTCCTGCTGTTCTTGCCACTCTGCTGCTCTGTGCAAACATTTCATCCACCCAGGAACCCCAGGTAAATCCCACCGCGCCCGCCCCGAAGCAGCCGGTCACCACCGATACGAAAACCGCGGAAACGCCTCATGAGATGACCGCCGCAGATGTTGAAGCTTTCCTTGATGGCTTCATGCCCATGCAACTGGAACGGGAAAACATAGCGGGTGCGGTGGTGCTCGTGGTCAAAGACGGCAAAGTTCTCTTTTCGCGCGGCTACGGATATAGCAACGTGGAGAAGAAAACTCCGGTATCAACAGACAGCAGTCTCTTCCGGCCCGGATCCATTTCCAAGCTCTTTACCTGGACCGCGGTGATGCAGTTGGTGGAACAGAATAAGCTTGATCTTGATCGTGACATCAATGCTTATCTTGATTTCAAAATCCCAGCCACTTACCCCCAGCCAATCACTCTTCGTCATCTCATGACCCACACGGCTGGCTTCGAAGAGCAGATTAAAGACCTGATTAACTCGGAAGGTGCGCCGATCGCCAGCCTGCGCGAACACCTTACCGCGCACATGCCTGAGCGCGTCTACCCACCAGGCACAACGCCTGCGTATTCCAATTACGGAGCCTCGCTGGCCGGCTACATTGTTGAGCGCGTCTCCGGTAAACCGTTCAATCAATATGTAAGCGAAAATATTTTCACGCCGCTGGCCATGGCGCGGTCCACATTTGCTCAACCTTTGCCGCCCGATCTGAAGTCGTTCATGTCAAACGGTTATAACGTGGGCTCGGGAAAATCCAAGCCCTTTGAGATTGTTGAGGAGGCGCCTGCGGGAGCTCTTTCAGCCACTGCCGCTGACATGGCAAAGTTCATGATCGCTCATTTGCAAGACGGCAAGTTCAACGATGTTCAGATTCTGCGTTCAGAGACGGCGAAGACCATGCATTCGCGCCAGTTTGGACTGCATCAAGCGCTCAATGGAATGTGCCTGGGATTTTACGAAGAGTCGCGCAATGCGCACAGGATTATCGGCCACGGAGGCGATACCGTTTACTTCCATAGCGATCTGCATCTCGTGCTCGACGCAGATGTTGGCTTCTTTGTTTCTTACAACAGCCGCGGCAAAGGCGAAATCAGCCCGCGGACCGCGCTATGGAACCATTTTCTGGACCGCTATTTTCCGTACCAGCCGCCGGTCGGGGACAAATTGCCCAGCGCCGCTCAGGACGGAAAAACTGTTGCCGGCCATTACATTTCCTCGCGCCGGTCTGAAAGTAACTTCCTGAAAATTGCCAACATGCTCAGCCAGAACGCGGTAAAGACAGATGCAGATGGCAATCTCACCATTGACGTGGTCAAGGGCTTCAATGGCGAAGTGAAAACCTGGAATGAAGTAGGTCCGTTGCTCTATCGCGCCGTAAATGGACAGGAGCTGATCGCTTTTCGCAGGGACGCGAATAACAAACTGCAAATGGTCCCGAATTTTCCCGCCGTACTTTACCAGCGCGCAACCGTGGAGAACAACGGAAGCTTTAACCAGATCATCGCGGTAGCCTGCCTGGCAGTCATGGGACTCACGCTGTTGTTCTGGCCCGCCGGGGCGCTGGTGCGCCGCCACTACCACCATCGCCTTGAGATGGATGAGCCAACCAGACAAAGCCGCCTGTGGATCAGGCTTGTGTGTGCGATCAACCTGATCTTTGTCTTCGGTATGTTGCTTGCTCTTTCCAGTAATGAGCCGGGTGGGTTCAGCGAGAAGTCTGATTTCCGCATACACGTGCTTCAGGTGGTAGGAGTACTGGGCGCCGCGGGCATTGTTTTGGTTTTTATCGGTGCCGTGCGTTCATGGCGAGACCGTAATATGTGGTTGTGGTCAAAACTCTGGAATTTGGTTGTTCTTGTGGCCTGCGCCGGTTTTGTGTGGGTCTCAATCTACTGGAACTTGCTGGATTTCAATTTGAATTACTAGAGCGGGCGCTGGCTTTCGCAAATGACCGAAATTCAGGCTCCCATCAGCTTACTTAATTTCTCCAGTGCTGGTTCCATCTCCTGCGGCTGATTCAGAACTGGGCTGAAGAGATCGCCTACGCGATCAAACCTGCGCATGACATTGCCAATATGGAATTGCAACGGGGTCAACCCTGGACGCACTTCATCCCAGTCCAGCGGCGTCGCCACAGGCGCTCCGGGATTGGCCCGGACAACGTACGGAGCTGAAATGGTCTTGCCTTCTGCGATCTGAAGATAGTCAAAATAGACTTTTCCTTTTTCGCGTGCAGACACGTTGCGCGGAGTGGTAAAGAGGTCTGGCCTGTCCGCCGTGACCCACCGTGAAAGAATTTCCGCGAAGGCACGCGCCTGGGCATAGCTATAACGCACCTCTAATGGGACGTAGATATGCATGCCGTCGCCGCCGGTAGTCTTGGGATAGCCTCGTAATCCGATGAGGTCCAGCTTCTGTTTCACCAAGCGCGCAGCTTCCACAATGCGATCGTATCCGCAGTGATGAGGATCGAGATCCAGAAGTATGAAGTCCGGATGCTCCAGCGATCCCAGCCGGCTCATCCAAGGGTTCTGATCAATACACCCGAGATTGGCCAGATAAAGCAGTGACGCTTTGTCATCACAGATAACGAAGCGTGTTTTTGATTTCTCATCGGTTGCGATCAGTTCTGTATGCAGCCAGTCAGGAAAACTGGTGGCCGCCTCTTTCTGGAAGAAGAAGTCGGAGTCAATGCCGTTGGGATATCGCTTGAGAGATAGTGGCCGAGCTTTGAGATGCGGTACCAACAAGTCAGACACAGCGGCATAGAAGTTGATCAGGTCGCGCTTGGTGTACCCATCTGCGGGAAAGAAGACCTTTTTCAGATTGGTAAACTTGAGGCGTTTACCCTCGATGGTCAGACTCTGCTCAGTAGCCTCCGCAGACAGCAACGGCGTATGCACCTTCTCAGTCTGCGTATTGGCTTTCACCGGAGTGGACACAACCTCTGCTGTTTCGCGCACCACTTCGTCTGGATTTCCATCCATGCGTAAGCCCAGAAATACAGGAGCACGCAGGCGCTCGTCGGCCGTCCAGGCGTTGAACTTCACCACGCAGACCAGCTCCGGTTTTACCCATGTCACCGCGCCGATCTCACGCGGAACGTCACTCAAGACTGGCTTTTTCGTCACCAGGGGTTTGATCTTCTCGTAAGTCGATTTCAACGTCTGCTGGTCAAATCCTGAGCCGACGTTGCCGGCGTAAACCAGTTTGTTTCCTTTGTGATACCCGAGCACAAGTGAACCAAAGGGTTCACGTTCACCCAGAATGTATCCGCAGATGATGAAGTCCTGTTGGGTGGTAACTTTAAGCTTGATCCAGTCCCCACTGCGCTTTGAGACGTAACGGCTCTGCGCCTGCTTGGCGATGATGCCTTCTAGTCCCTTCTCCCTGGCAGCGTCCAGAAGCTGCTGGCCTCCGCCAACAAAGTGTTCTGAGTAACGAATGATTTCGCTGGGAAGAATGATCGAGGAAAGCAGCCTCCGGCGGTCGATCAGGGCAGCGCGACGCAGATCAAAGCCATTCAGGTACAGCAAATCGAAGGCGTAAAAAATAAGCGTCTGCGGTTTCTCGCCGCGAAGCGCAGCCGATCGCCGGAAGCCGACATGATTCTGCAAAAGCTGGAAACTGGGTGATCCGTTTTCATCCAGCGCCACGATCTCCCCGTCGAGGATCGCGTTATCCGCCTTTACGCTCTGGGCCAATGACTTGGCGATCTCAGGAAACTGGCCTTCCATGGCGTTCCCGCGCCGCGAAACCATGCGTACTTTACCGTTGTCCAGAAAGCATATGGCACGATAGCCGTCCCACTTAATTTCATAGAGCCAGTCGGAGCCCTGGGGCACAGTGGTCTGAAGCAACGCCAGCATCGGTTCGATTTTCGACGGCATAGCGGCTTTGCTCGCGCCCTCAATCGAAGCCAGATCGGCCGACGTCTGCAGCACGCTGCGGGTGTCGGATTCCGGGTCCCAACCTGGACGAACGGCGAAGTCTTTCTTCTTGATCAGCAGCCAGTCTTTGCCTTTGCTGCGGTTCGTGCGGACCAGCGCAAACTCGCCCGCCAGCTTGTGGCCGTGAAACAGCAATTTTAAATCGCCCTTCTCCCATTGCGCTTCGGGAGTCCGATCTCCCAGCCATTCGTAGGTGCCGCGGTCCCATAGCGTGACTTTGCCGGCACCGTAATTGCCGCTGGGGATAGTGCCTTCGAAATCGCCGTAATCGAGCGGATGATCTTCCACATGGACGGCAAGTCTTTTAATTTCAGGATCAAGCGTTGGTCCCTGCGGCAGGGCCCAGGACTTCAGGACGCCGTCCATCTCCAGGCGCAGATCGTAGTGCAGACGGCGTGCCGAATGGCGCTGGATGAAGAAACGTTTGCCTGGAGTCTTGGCCAATTCCGGCGGCGGTTCCGGGGTGCGGGAGAATACGCGTTTTCTTCGGTACTCTTCTAGTGACATGGTCCTACCGGTGATTGTAATGCACTATTTTTTGTGCTAAACACGTAGACTCGCCCGATTTTTGGAGACATTGAAATGGCCAGTACCGTTTGGAAGGGGCACCTGACGTTTGGGCTGCTCTCTTTACCTGTGAAATTGTACAGCGCGGCCCGCAGTGAGAGCGTGAGCTTTAACCAGCTTCACAAGGCCGACAATTCCCGCGTGAAGCAAGTCCTCTACTGCCAGGTCGAGGACAAGCCCATCGCACGCACTGACATCGTAAAAGGATACGAGTACGAAAAAGATAAGTACGTTGTGGTTGAGGACGAAGAGATCAAAAAGGTCGCGCCCAAGACTGCCAAGACCATGGAGGTCCTGGAGTTTGTAAAGACGGCCGAAGTCGATCCCATCTACTTTGATGCCTCATACTATCTGGCGCCGGACGAAGCCGGCGAGAAGCCCTATGCCCTCCTTTTCGAAGCCCTGAAGCAAAGCGCCTGCGTGGGTGTGGCCAAGATCGCCATGCACAATCGCGAACACATTGTGATTCTGCGCCCGGGCGCGCGCGGCATCCTGCTGCACACCATGTACTACAAAGATGAAATCCGCCAGGTGGAAGAATTTCGCACCGATACCAGCGCCATCCAGGACAAGGAATTGGCGCTGGCCAAAATGCTCATCGATTCCCTGCTGGCGTCATTCGAGCCCGATAAATACAAAGACACGTATCGCGACAATCTGATGTCCATGATCAAGGCCAAGATTGAAGGCAAAGAGATCGTCGAGACGGCAGCTCCGTCACACAAGGCACCGGTCATCGATATTCTTGAGGCCCTGAAGATGAGCCTGGCCGAAGGCAAGAAGCCGCCGCGCTCCGTGCGTGAGACGTCGGGCGAAACCGCTATCAGCAGTGAAGAAGCAGTTGCCAAGCCCAAGCGTGGACGCAAAACTTCAGGCGGCGACTAAAGCCATCGCTTCAATTTACTTCGCTGGCGCCGGAGCAGGCTGCTCCTCTGTGACGGATGTTGCCTTGTTGTTGGCGAAAGTCACCTTCACCGGATGATCATTGTTAGTGAATTCCAGCGTACGGTTCCCATATTCGCCTGATCCAGTGGCGCTCGTGCCCAGAGCCATTGAGACCTGGATCTCATTCATTCCCTGTTTCGCCTCATGATTGTCGATTGCCTGCCATGTTTCCGGCGGCCAGTGCTTGTAAAGCTCATGCGGGTCGGCGAAGAAGAAGAGATCATTCGCCGTGAAGTTGATGTCGTCACCGGTGCTGGTGCCAATCGGAACCGCGAATGTGCCCGGCTCGTCGCCCATCTGGAATGCCGCAAGCACCTGTTTCTGTACCACCGCGACTTGTCCTTCGGCAAGTGTTCCGGCAGGAGTTTTCTGCAAGACAACGTCTCTTACCTGAAGTTTAGCCAGCGGCGGAAGAAGACCTTTTTCGTGCTTTAGATCAGCGGTATGGGTTGCGGCTGAAAACGGATAATAGTGGACAGCGTTGCCTGCCCGAACCCAAACGGTCTTCCCCACCAGCTCTTTCGCCGCCGACTTGACGTCATAAGGATGGATTTTTGGCGGGATGACATAGTCATCCATGTTGCTGGAATAGGTGGGCTTCTTTTCTTCCGGCTTTGCCGCTTCATGCCGCTGGTAGAAAATCACCACCAGCCGTATGAAGAGAAGAAGCAGCAACAGTGCGATGATGAATTGAAATCGTTTTCTGCTTTCAGCTTCCATGAGGCCCTTAAATTTAACATGCGAAGCCGCGCTGGATGAGCAGAGACTATTACAAAATGCCGCGGCGGATTGGATTTCTCAGATTGAAAGATGCTTACCAACCCGCCGCTTGTTGTACGCCCTTAGCAAAGCGCATTAGATCTTGACGAACTTGCTGGCGCCCAAAACCAGGCCAAGCGTGATGGCCGCGATGACCACCTCACCAATCGCTCCCACTAAGAATGGACGCAATCCTTGTCCCTTCATCTCACGGAAGTTGATTCGCAGACCAACGCCGGCAAAGGTAAGCAGGAAGGCCCACCGCGAGAGGTTGGCGATGTTGTTTATCTGGTCGCCGGAGAAAAATTTCACACTCGCCAGCACCGAGATGATCAGGAAGCCAAGGACAAATTTGGGAAATTTGTTCCACAGGAATGTAGCCTTGTTGCCTACTACCGTGCGACCCTCGCGAGCGGCCCAGTAAATGGCATAGCCGAGAACCACGAAGCCGATCATCGCATTTCGGGTTGTCTTGGCCAGCACAGCAATCTTTGCCGCCGAGTCAGAATAAAGCGCACCGGCCGCCACCGCTTCTGCCGTGTTGTCCACGCCCATGCCGGCCCACAAGCCATAAAACTGATCGCTCAGGTGCAGTGCGTGCCCGATCGGCGGAAATGTAAACAACGCCAGCGCGCCTAGCGCCAGAATTGCGGCGATGGCGAACGAAGCGTCTTCGTCATCTGCCTCAATTGCGCCCTTGGTGGCGATAATGGCTGACACTCCGCAGATCGACGATCCCACCGCCAGCAGGCTGGTCAGCTTGGGGCTAAGCTTAAAAACTCGCCCCAGAAGCGTCATGAGCGCAATCGACAAAGCAAGTTCAATGACCACCAGAGCCAGGCTTATGCCGCCAAGCTTCAGCACGTCAGCAACAATGAACCGCGCACCCAGCAAAACGATTCCCGCCTTCAGCCAGAATTCGTAGGTGGCGATGCCGGGCTTGAAAATCTCAGCAACACCTACGGTATTCGAGATAATGAAACCGATGGCGATGGCCCAGAGAACGTACTCAATGTTTGGCAGATGCAGGTGGTGGGCCTTGCCATATCTTGCGATCGACTGTTCCAGAACTTTGCCGGCCATGCCGATGATGGTAAGGAGCGCCACTCCGGGAAGAAGCGCAAGAAACTTTCGGGAAAGTGTAAGGGGCTGCGTGGATGTTAGAACTGATGTTGTCGCCATGTTGTCTCCTCCACTCCCTACCAGGAAATGTGTTTGATCAGGCCAAACCTGACCAGAAAAACTGCTACCAGGGCCAGAAGAACAGCCCATGCGTCGAGCGAGATTCGTGCTGCATTCTTTATTTGTGCCGGTGTGCTCATTTCTTATTCCTTTGTCTCAGCCTGTTATTCGTATGGGCTGATTTGCTGGTTGTGCCCAAAAAAGAAAAACCCACTCACATTCCGGTGAGTGGGTTTTCTGGAAAAACTAAACCTGATGCTTAGAAGGAGATCACTCGCACAGAATGGTGGTATACGGCGCGCAACAACAACACGCGTCACACATGACCATCCGCATCTGGCGAGAGTTCTTCACTTGAAGTCTGATAGTAATGTCATCATTGAAAGAATGTCAACCGCTAGTGCCGCGCCTGCGTTTCCTTTAACACAACGGCAAAACTGCGTCCGCCGACGCTGAAGCCCTGTTCAATGCGACCAGTCACGGCCACTTTGCTTCCATCACTCGGCACGCCAAAGCTCTGGCTCAAGACCCACATGTGCCCTGAACCATCGTCAATCTGAAAGATGCCATTGCCCATTGCGCCAAAAGAACTCGACGCACGACCGGCAACGGTGACGTCCTTGCCGGCGTAGCGGCCCGGATCTTTGTTAATGTCGGCGATGCTGGTACGAGTCGGGCACCCTGCCAGGCTTGCGACCAACATGCCAAGAGCCGTGACCATCATCATTTTCGATTTCAGTAAAGACATCGTTTTCACTCCTGCAAAGCCCTGGCAAAAGCATAGCAGAGACAGCTGAGCATACAACGCCAGGCGGGCATCATGGTTTGAGAGTGAGTCCTATCTTGTTCTGGAAATAGAACAACCTGTCACTTTATTAACGACATGCGTCTGCAAAGAGTATTGGTGGAAGATAGGCCCAGGCCACGTTGAAACGTATTTAGAATGAATTTATGTGATTGAAGTTTTCAAAAGAGCGCCTCTGGCAGTCAGGAGACGCAACGATTTGTGTTACGGACCGCCATTTTTCTGCGTCTAACGTAAGGGACCGTATGCTCAATCAGCAACGATCCTGACTTGTGCATGGGTCCAGGGTCTGCACCGTTGAGGTGTGCACTCTGGACCCGTTTTCCAGCGGGAATACCTTATGCCATCAAACGAGATCCTCGACCTGATCTTGCAAGAGCTAAAGCGAGTCCAGGAGCGCGCGGAAAGTTTGCGCACGCTGGAGCACGCCGCAGGCGATGCAGCGGTAACCAGCAAAATCTCGGTGCAGATCGAAGGGGCTGTCCAGAAGATCCGCAAATTGATCCGCGAATATGAAGAGCTGGAACGAGACAAGTCTGCGTAATAGCCGGAGTTCATCCCCCGCTGGAGTTTCGCAGACGCGCATATCTTCATGAAGCAATCGTGATGAAGCAATCGTGTAATGTGACTTAGATTAGTGGTCAGAAGAGGATGGCGCGCCCTGAGAGATTCGAACTCCCGGCCTTCTGATTCGTAGTCAGACGCTCTATCCAGCTGAGCTAAGGGCGCACATCAAGTGCGGAACAACAGAAGATATTTTAACATGAGGATGCGGACTTCCGGCAACGTTCCCGGTTGGCATGCGCTCTTCAAATTTGATTTTCCAAATTTCCCTTTCCTACGTAAACTTTCAGGCACGATGCTGACAAATTGGCATGGTGCGCTGGAAATTGTCCTGCGCACCACGATTATCTACGTACTGGTCCTGGTGGGAATCAGGCTGACCGGCAAACGCGAAGTTGGCCAAATGACGCCTTTTGATCTGACTCTGCTTCTGCTTTTGAGCAACTCGGTGCAGAACGCCATGACCGGCCCGGACACTTCCCTGGTGGGAGGAATTGTAGCCGCGGTGGTACTGCTCATCTTGAATTACCTTCTTGCCGAAGTCTCCGGTGTGAACCGCCGGTTCCGTAAACTGATCCAGGGATCACCCAGCCTGCTGGTCCATAACGGTGAGGTTGTTACGGCCCACATGGCCAAAGAACATGTCTCCATGGACGAACTCAACCGGGCGTTCCGCGAACACGGCTGTGTTGAAGTTAAGGATGTTGCGCTGGCTGTGCTCGAAGTGGATGGCTCCATCAGCGTACTCAAAAACGACGATATCCCTGAGAGCGTCAACCCGCACCGGCGCTTGAAATTTCTGAGACGGCACTGACCGCCTGCGAACCTATAGGAACACCGGGCTCTTAAAATTCGCTTTAAAGGGACGGAGTAGAAAAATGAATCCAGAAGAACTTAGCGAACAGACAGAAGATGCGCACCATTCCGGACAGAAAGGCATCGGCCTGACGACGGCGGTTACGGCCGTCTTACTTGCTGTTGCCACTCTGCTCAGCCATCGCGCCCACACAGAAGAGATCAAGCTGCAAACCAAGGTGAACGACCAGTGGAGTTTTTTCCAGGCAAAGCATCAGCGAGCGCATGACTATGGCAAGGACGCGGAGAAGGAGAGCGCGGCCGGCAATCATGACCTGGCCATCGAGTTCCTGAAAGTCGCCATTGATGAGGAATGTGGCGCGCCCGTAGAGAACGGCTGCCAGGCGCCCAGAGTGAAGCAATCGCCCATTCTGCAAAAGCTGGTGGCTGATTTGAAAGCCCCGTCCGCAAGCTCCGAGAAATCCGGAAGGTCTGAGAAAGCCGGAAGCTCTGAGAAAGCCGAAAAGCCCGCCGAAGCCGGCGCGGGCGAACCAGTGAAAAGCGAGCCGGCGAAAAACGAAGCTGCCGGCGAACACGCTAAGCCCGCGAAAGAAGGCGGTTCGACGCGTGAAGGTGCCGTCAAGGTCCAGGAGCGCGCGCGTGAAATGGAGAAGGAAACCGAGGTCATCACCCGCAGAGCCGATCACTATGACACTGCTGAGCTGTTCCTGGAAATCTCCATTGTTCTTTGTTCCATTGCCTTGCTGGCCGAAAACAAGCTTTATTGGAAGCTCTCTTACGTCAGCACAGCAATGGGAATCGCGATTTCAATTTACGGGCTGCTGCTCAGCTAGCGCGTAGTATCAAGCGCGAGGCCGTTCACGGTATTAGGCGCCAGGCCGGTGGATGAGCCTAGAATGCTCCGCGTGGGCGCTACATTTCCCGTAAGGACGGCCAGGTTGGAGAAAATGAGAACGCCGCCCGCCAGCGCGTCTGCAACGTAGATTTCGCCGGTGCCGTTAT
>WNEZ01000571.1_pt1 | contig 29810 bp, 30 predicted proteins | sample 5400521 | NCBI WGS metagenome assembly WNEZ01 (sample SAMN13153339, study PRJNA577476) | soil metagenome | isolation source: 120 cm saprolite under Douglas fir tree site 2 hole 1 replicate 1 | place: USA:California | collected 2015-04-18 | reverse complement strand
CTGCTGCACTTCAGCACCGATGTAGACGATGCCGCGCTCGTCGAGGTTGCGCAGCGCGTCGTCCGCAACGTTGGGGATGTCGCGCGTGATCTCCTCAGGACCGAGCTTGGTCTCGCGGGCCTCGGACTCGTGCTCCTCGATGTGGATCGAGGTGTACATGTCCTCCTTGACCACGCGCTCGGAGAGAAGGATCGCGTCCTCGAAGTTGTAGCCCTCCCAGGGCATGAACGCGACGAGCACGTTGCGGCCCAACGCCATCTCGCCGTCGTCAATCGCCGGGCCGTCGGCGAGGATGTCGCCCTTGTCGACGTGCTGGCCGGGCTTGACCTTGGCGCGGTGGTTGAGGCACGTGCCCTGGTTGGAGCGCGCGAACTTCTGCAGCGGGTAGTGCCGCTCGGGTCCGCCCGCATCCGGCTTGACGACGATCTCGAACACCGGCGTGGCGTGCACCGCCTTGAGGTCCTTGGGGTGCGCGACGTCGACGACCGTGCCCGCGACGTCCGCGACGATCATCTCGCCAGAGTCTTTGGCTGCGTAGTACTCCACGCCCGTGCCGACCAGCGGCGCATCGGTGACCAGGAGCGGCACCGCCTGGCGCTGCATGTTGGCGCCCATCAGGGCGCGGCCGGCGTCGTCGTGCTCGAGGAAGGGGATCATCGCCGTCGCCACCGAGACGATTTGCTTCGGCGAGACGTCCATGTACTGGATGTTGCCGACATCCTCGATCTTGAAGTCACCGCGAGCCCGCGCCGGTACGCGCGCGTCTACAAATGTGCTCTCGGGTGTGAGCGCGGCGTTCGCCTGTGCGATGCCGAACATGTCCTCCTCGTCGGCGGATAGGTACTCGACCTCGGTCGAGACCCACGGCACGACCTCGACCGCGGGCACGTGGCCCTTGATCAGCTTCTGCACGGCCTTGTCGTCGAGAGTCTCGTGTAGAGGCAGCACTTCCTTGCCCTTGGTATCGACGGCCGGCCGGCGCAGCGTGCGCCCGACGAGCTTCCGGGCGCTGTCTTCGCTGACGGTCATGCGGTTGTACACGCGCCGGAAGGGCGTCTCCACGAACCCGAACTCGTTGACCTTCGCGTAAGTCGCGAGGTTGCCGATCAGGCCGATGTTCGGACCCTCCGGGGTCTCGATCGGGCAGATGCGGCCGTAGTGGCTGTGGTGGACGTCGCGCACGTCGAATCCCGCGCGCTCGCGGGAGAGCCCGCCGGGACCGAGCGCCGACAAGCGTCGCTTGTGAGTCAGCTCGGACAGCGGGTTGTGCTGGTCCATGAACTGCGACAACTGGCTGGAGCCGAAGAACTCCTTGATCGCGGCCACGACTGGTCGCGCGTTGATCAGCGACGCCGACGTCACCGTGTGCGGGTCGCTGATCGTCATGCGCTCCTTGATGATCCGCTCCATGCGGATGAGGCCCATGCGGAACTGGTTCTGGAGCAGCTCGCCGACCGCGCGGACGCGGCGGTTGCCGAGGTGGTCGATGTCGTCGGGGATCTGCTTCTCGCGCGGCGCGTTGTTCAGCTCGATCAGCTTGCGCAGGAACGCAATGAAGTCGCCCTTCTCCAGGATGCGAAGCTCGCGGCGGCGCACGCGCTCGAGGATGTCCTCTTCGTCACGGCCCAAGCGCTTGTCGACCTTGTAGCGGCCGACGCGGCCGAGGTCGAAGCGGCGTGGGTTGAAGAACAGGCTCTGCAGCAAGTTGCGGGCGTTGTCGACAGACGGGGGGTCGCCAGGGCGCACACGCCGGTAGAGCTCGAGCAGGGCGTCCTCGGTTTTGGTCGTCGTGTCCTTGTCGAGGGTCGCTTCCATGTAGTGGTGATCGGGGTTGTTGTCGACGTCCCCGAACATCTCGAGCAGCGCGCGCTTCTGCGCCTCGCGGTCGTTCTCAGTCCCCTTTAGCTGCGGGAGCTCGAGCGCCTTGAGCAGCACGGTCACGGGGACCTTGCGCTTCCGGTCGATCTTTACCGTCAGCAGGTCCTTTGCCGAGGTCTCGATCTCCAGCCACGCGCCGCGGTTGGGGATGAGCTTGGCGCCGAACAGCTTCCGGCCGGTGTTGGGGTCCTCCGCGGCGGTGAAGTACACGCCGGGCGAGCGGACGAGCTGGGACACCACGACGCGCTCGGTGCCGTTGACGATGAAGGTGCCCTCGCCGGTCATCATGGCGAAGTCGCCCATGTAGACCTCGGACTCCTTGATCTCCCCCGTCTCCTTGATGGTCAGGCGGGTCTTGATCCGGAGCGGCGCGGCATACGTCATGTCGCGGTTGCGGCACTCCTCCACCGAGAACTTCGGCTGGCCGAACTCGTAGTCAAGGAACTTCAGCTCGAAGTTCTTGCCCGTGTAGTCGGTGATCGGATTGATCTCGTCGAAGAGCTCCCTCAGGCCCTCGGTCTTGAACCAGTTGAACGACTCCAGCTGTGTCGCGATAAGGTCCTTCAGCTCGACCAGGTTTGGAATGCGACCGTAGGAAAGACGCGAGGGTGTTCTCATCTCTGAGATCATTCAGGACTCCTTAAAAGGGAAAAAGGGCGCGCTCAGGAAATAGGCAAGATGAGCCGCCGGGCGTGCACGAAACGCCAGTATACGACGAAATGCCCCTTTGTGGGGACATTTAAACCTAACCAGGCGGAAGACCCGTCTGGCCGGCGTTTCGGGGCACTATACCACCCTGCCGGCGGCCCCGCTACCTTTATCTGGTGCCCGACTGGAAGGCCCTTCGCCACCAGTTCCCGCTCCTCGACCGGTACATCTACCTCAACGCCTGCTCACTGGGGCCCCTCCCGCGCCGGGGCCGGGCCGCCCTCGAGCGATACGCCCACGACTGGGATACGAAGGGGACGCCGGTCTGGTTCTCGGACTGGCTCCCGCTTCTGGAACTGCTGCGCACCCGGGTCGGCGGGCTGCTGAACGCCCCCCAGGGATCGACGGCGATCGCCCCCTCGGTGTCCGTTGCCCTCACCACGCTGGCCTCCGGCTTGCCCCTCCCCGAAGGGCGGAACAAGGTCCTGATCGGGGAGCTGGACTTCCCGACGATCGGCCACCAGTGGCTCTCTCGCCCCGAGTTCGAGGTCGAGTTCGTGCCCAGCTCGGACGGGATGACGATTTCACCCCAAGCGTTCGCCGACCACATCGACGATCGGACCGCGCTCGTGGCGACGACCCACCTTTTCTACACGACTGGCTACCTCCAGGATGTGCGCGCGATCGCCGACGCCGCCCACGCCAGAGGCGCCCTCTGCCTGATCGACGGCTACCAAACCTGCGGCTGCGTGCCCATCGACGTGGACTCGATGGATTGCGACGCGTTCGTCGGCGGGTGCCTGAAGTGGCTATCCGGCGGCCCGGGGACCGCCTTCCTCTACGTCCGCCCGGAGCTGCTTCCGAGCGTCTGGCCGCACGGAACGGGCTGGTTCGCCACCCAAGACCCGTTTTCCTTCACGCTGCAGGAGCTCGTCTTCGCCGACGACGCCCGCCGCCTCGAGACCGGCACCTGGGCGATGGCCTGCCACTACGCTGGCCTGGCCGGCCTGGAGCTGATCCTCGAGGTCGGCGTCGAACACATCCAGGAGAGGCTCCGCGACCTAACGGACCGCATCCTCGAACGCTGCGACCAAGCTGGAGTCGAGACGTTCACGCCTCGCGATCGCAAGCAGCGCTGCGGGATCGTGACCCTCGAATGCGACCGCCCCGAGGAGGTGGAACAGCTGCTTCACAAAGCAGGCGTGATCGTCGACTCGCGACCCGGCCGTGTACGGCTGTCTCCGCACTGGTGCGTGACGGAATCGGAGCTCGAGCGCGGAATGGACCTCGTCCTCGACCACCTCGCGGCGGCGGCCAAGACCGGATAAACGCGGGCCGGTCGAGTCCCTCGACCCTTACTTGATCTCGGCGGTCGCCCCGGCTTCCTTCAACCTCGCCACGGCCTTCTCCGCGTCCGCCTTGCTCACGTTCTCGAGCACGGGCTTCGGCGCGGCGTCGACCAGGTCCTTGGCCTCCTTCAGGCCGAGCTGGGTGAGCTCACGGACGGCCTTGATCACGTTGATCTTGCTCTCGCCCACCGCGGCGAGGTTGACCGTGAACTCCGTCTTCTCCTCTTCCGCGGCCGCGCCGTCAGCGCCGCCGCCTGGTGCCGCAGCCACTGCCACCGCGACCGGGGCCGCGGCCTTGATGCCGAACTCGTCCTCGATCGCCTTGACCGCCTCGACCACGTCGAGGATCGTCCACTCCTTGAGTGCCGCTACGAAATCCTTTGGGGTGATCTTCGTTGCCATCTGTGCTTACGCTGCCTCCAGTTTTGATTTGTATGCGTCCAGCACTCCGACGAGCTGCTGAACTGGGGTCTGCAGGATTCCGACCAATTGCGCGACCGGCGATTGAAGCGTGCCCAACAGCTGGGAGAGGAGCACCTCGCGAGACGGCAGATCAGCCAGCTGCTTGATCTGGTCCCGGTTGACCACCCGACCCTCGACGAGCCCCCCCACCATGTCGACCTTCAAGCGAGTGGTGCGGACGAACTCGTTGATGAGCTTCGGCGGCAGGCTCAGGTCGTCGTAGCCGAACGCGATCGCGACCGGCCCTCTGAGCTCCGACTCGAGCGCGGGGTACCCGGCGGCCTCCGCGGCGCGTCGCGCGAGCGTGTTCTTCACGACGCGGTACTCGACGTTCCCACTGCGGAGCTTTCCGCGCAGCTCCTGGATCTGGCTGACCTTCAGCCCGCGGTAGTCGGTGAGCACCGCCACCTTGGCCTTCTTCAGCTTCTCGGTCAACACCTCGACCGCCTCGGCCTTCTGTTCCTTCCTGGCTCTCGGCAAAAGAAAATCCTTCCTGCCTTATTCGACTAGTGCGCCCTGCGCGCGCCCGGCGGCACGTCGAGGGAGGAAGGATCAAGCGTCCTTCTCTTCTCGCCTCGGTAGGAAATTAAGTCCGGCTTCACGCCGAACACCCACTGTCTACGGCAGGCCGTGAATTATACCGAGCCCCGGCCTCTCGATCGCTTGCGCTTCGGCTGAACTTTCAGCTGAGGTTTCGGCTGATCCTTCACCCAGTCCTCTCGCAACACCTCGGTCATGATCAGGTCGAGCCACCGGCCGCCCGCGAAGACATACTCGCGGCGGCGACCGACCACCTTGTAGCCCGCTGCCGCCTGGGCGCGCCCGCTTGCCTCATTGCCTTCGAAGTAGCCCGCTTCCAGCTTCCGCAGCGGGAGCTCCGTGAACGCATAGCGCGCCCTCAGCCGCATCAGCTCGCGAGCCAGGCCCTTACCCCACACCTTCTTGTCGCCGATCAAGGTGCCGGTCGTTGCCGCGCCCATGTTTCCAGTCGATCTCATGTATCCCGGTAGTACCGACCGCTCGGCCCTCGTGCTCTATCACCCAGATCACGCTGTCTGGATCACGCGCGACTTTGTCCAGCCACTCCTTCTGCGCGTCGAGGCTCAGTGGATTTCGGCGGCCAAGGAAACGCGTGACCTCCATGTCGGCGAACCAGGTGATCATCCCCGGGGCGTCTTCCACGGTTGGCGGACGCAGCCGGACGAGGTTCCCCTGGATGACCGGCCCGTACATGGCCCGAAAGGTTAAGCGGCTAGCTCGAGGTGTGGAGCTTTGCTGCTTCCTTGACGTCGACCGGGACTGACGGCCCCTGCGTCGCGGCCAGATAGAAGGTGCGCAAGTACTGACCCTTCGAGGAAGACGGCTTGTTGCGGATCAGAGCGTCCACCAGCGCGGTCAGGTTCTGGTGCAGCTGACTGCGGTCGAACGACACCTTGCCGATGGGGGCATGAACGATGCCGAACTTGTCGGTCCGAAACTCAACCTTGCCGCCTTTCACCTCGCGCACCGCGCGCGCGACATCCTGAGTGACAGTGCCCGACTTCGGGTTCGGCATGAGGCCGCGCGGGCCCAAGATCTTGCCCAGGGGGCCGACGCGAGACATCATGTCCGGCGTCGCGACCGCGGCGTCGAAGTCGGTCCAGCCCTCGGAAACCTTCTTGACCAGCTCCTCGCCACCGACGAAGTCCGCTCCGGCCTCTTGCGCTTCGCGAGCCTTGTCGCCGACCGCGAAGACGGCGACGCGAACCTTCTTGCCCGTGCCGTTGGGCAGGACAACCGACCCGCGCACCATCTGCTCCGCGTGCCGCGGATCGACACCCAGGCGGATGTGCGCCTCAACGGTAGCGTCGAACTTCGAGATCGAGGTCTCTTTGGCCAGCGCGACCGCCTGTTCGGGGTCGAGGCCGCCGTTGCCGTTGGCGGCGATCGCCGCTTCGACCTTCTTGGCCGCCTCGATGTATTTCTTCCCGTGCCGCTTGCCCATCTGCGTTATTCAATGACCTCGAGGCCCATCGAGCGCGCCGTGCCTTCGATCATCTTCATCGCGTGCTCGGTCTCGTAAGCGTTGAGGTCCTTGCGCTTGGTCTCGACGATCTGCCGGACCTGCTGCTTGGTGACTCGGCCGACCTTCTCGCGGTTCGGTTTGGGAGATCCCTTGTCGATGCCGGCGGCCCGCTTGAGGAGGTTCACCGTCGGCGGTGTCTTGAGGACGAACGCGAAGGTACGGTCCTCGAAGATCGTGATCTCGGCGGGTACGACGTCGCCGACCTGCGCAGCCGTGCGCTCGTTGTAGGCCTTGGTGAACTCCATGATGTTGATGCCGTGCGGGCCCAGCGCGGTGCCGACAGGCGGCGCCGGCGTCGCCCGGCCGGCCTGGAGCTCGAGCTTCAGGATCGCGCGAACTTTCTTCTTGCCCATCGGACCTAGTGGACCTTTTCGACCTGTAGCAGGTCCAGCTCAACCGGCGTCTCTCGGCCGAACATGTTGACCAGCACCTTGAGCTTGCCTTTCTCCGGGTTGATCTCGTCGACTTTGCCGTGGAAGTCGGTAAACGGACCGTCGACCACGCGCACCGATTCGCCGACCTGGAACTCGACCCGGATCTTCGGAGCTTCCTGCTTCATCTGCTTCTGGATGGCCCGAACCTCTTTCTCCTGAAGTGGCACGGGGCTGTTCGCCGAGCCGACGAAGCTGGTCACGCCTGGGGTGTTGCGAACCACGAACCACGAGTCGTTCGACATCACCATGCGGACCAGGATGTAACCCGGGAAGATGCGCTTCTGAACATGGCGGCGCTTGCCGTCCTTGATCTCGATCTCATCCTCCATCGGGACGAGCACCTGAAGGATCTTGTCCTGCATGTCCATGGACTCGATCCTCTTCTCGAGGTTCTTCTTGACCTTCTCTTCGTGGCCCGAGTAGGCGTGGACCACGTACCACTGCGCTTCTTGCTCGGGCGACGGTGACGTCTTCTCGACAGCCATCAGTGGCCTCCGCTGTAGAGGAAGCGACGTGCCAGCTCACCGAGCAGGAAGTCGGTGCCGCCGATGAAGGCGCCCAGCACGATGACCGTGAAGATCACCACGAGCGTGTACCGGTACAGCTCTCCCCATGTCGGCCAGACGACCTTGCGAAGCTCATCGAAGACCTCGCGCAGAAAACGACCGATGCCACCTTCGGCGGTCGGTTCGGAACGCTTTCGTGCTGTTACGGCCACGGCTTACTTGGTCTCCTTGTGCGCCGTGTGCTTGTGGCACCAGCGGCAGTATTTGCTGAGCTCCAGACGGTCCGGATCGTTCTTCTTGTTCTTCACGGTGGTGTAGTTGCGGCGCTTACAGACGCCGCAGGCGAGGGTGATGATGTCTTCCATAGTCAAAATTCCTGGGCTGAGAAAGAAAAAAGCCTAGGTTACCTAGGCGCTGTCAATAGTATACGAACGGAACGCGCAGCCGGGCCAAAAACCGGCCCCGCCTATCATTTTCGCCGATGAACCCGACCGTCGCGGTGCTCCACGGTGACCAGACGGGCGAGGAGCTCCTGAAGGAGGCGGTCCGGCTTCTGGAGCCGGACGTCATCGGCTTCGAGGTCGACAAGCGCGACTTCGACCTCTCCCTGGAGCGGCGCCGCGAGACCCGGAATCAGGTCGTGCTGGACGCCGCCGCCGCCCTCCGCGAGTGCGGCTACGGGCTCAAGGCCGCCACCATCACGCCAGAGGGCGCGGGCGACGTCGGCAGCCCGAACGCCATCTTGCGCAAACAGATCGACGGTCGCGTGATCGTCCGCACCGGCCGGCGGATTCCGGGCGTACGCCCGCTGGCCGGGGTCCACTCCCCGATCTCGGTAATCCGGATGGCGGTGGATGACGCCTACGGCGCCAAGGAGTGGCGCGAGGGCCACGGGCTGGACGAATGGGCGTACCGCACCGAGAAGATCAGCCGGCGCACGTCCCGGATCGTGGCCGAGTACGCCTTCACGCACGCGAAGCGGATCGAGGCCAAGGTGTTCGGCGGCCCGAAATACACGGTGAGCCCCGTGTACGAGGGGATGTTCAAGGAAGAGCTCGACGCTGCAGCCCAGCGCCATCCCGAGGTTCGCTACGAGCCGCAGTTGATCGACGCCACCTACGCCCTGCTACTCGCGACGACCGGCGAAGCCCTCGTGATCCCCGCGCTCAACCGCGACGGCGACACGCTCTCCGACCTGGTCATGCAGATGTTCGGCACGATCGCAGGAGCGGAGTCGGTGCTGCTGGCCTTCGACGAAGCGGGCAACATCTCGGTCGCCATGACCGAGGCGCCACATGGAACCGCTCCTTCCCTGCAGGGCAAGAACGTCGCCAACCCCATGGCCATGATCCTCGCGGTGGCCTCGCTGCTCGGCTACGTGAAGGGTGACCAGCCTCGCCGCGCATCGCGATCGATCTACGAGGCTGCGCTGGAGACGGTGTCCGACGGCATCCGCACCCCCGACCTTGGCGGGCAGGCCTCCACGACCGAGTTCGCCGACGAGGTGATCCGCCGTGTGCGCACGAAGATCGATGTGTGGAGTGCCCTCGCCGACGTCGAACGTTGAGCCGATCAAATACCTGGCGCTCGGTGACTCGTACACCATAGGCACCGGCGCCTCCGACGAGTCGCATAACTATCCATCGATAGTCGCGAGACGGTTGTCGGAGGTCACGGGCCGCAAGGTCGACCTCACCAACCCTGCCGTCAACGGCTTCACGACGGTGGACCTGATCGACCGAGAGCTCCGCTACGTACGCGGCTTCAAGCCGCAGCTGGTCAGCGTCCTGATCGGCGTCAACGACCTGGTCCAAGGCCGCACGCCCGATCAGTACCGCGCCTCGCTGAAGCGCATCTACGACGCAGTTGCAAGCCTTGAGCTGCCCGCGGGTCGCGTGGCCGCGATCTCCATCCCAAACTGGTCACTGGTCCCGGCGGCGCGCGACTTCGGCGATCCCGCCCGCCTGCGCAACCTCACCGAGACGTTCAACGCCATCGCAAAAGAGGAGGCTGAAAGCCGCGGCTTCGCGTGGGTCGACGTCACCGCCGCGAGCACGTCCAAACCTGATAGTCCCGGCTGGATCTCATCGGACCGACTCCACCCCGGCGACGCCCAGTACGCCGCGTGGGCCGAGGTGATGTGGGAAGCGTTGAAAACGAGCTGGACCTCTTAACTAAAGCCCATCCGCGGGAGAGTGAGCAGCGGCGCTTGCCCGGCCGTCAGGCCGGGTCGGCTCTGCCGACGCCGCGATGAGCGGGAACCGGCAGGTTTCCGCTCATTTTTAAACCTTGATTCGCTTGAACGACTCGGCGTAGCGGTACCCGCCCTTCTTCCCAATCTCGCGGTGCCGCTCACGCATGAACTTCTCGAAGTCCCACTCGCGTCCCGGCTTGGCGACCTGGCTCTTGTGTTTCTTCAGAGCCTCGATCTTGAGATCGAGCGTGGGGGTGATGTCGACAAGGTAGTCGCCCGAGGTCCAGTACGGAATCCATACTTCCTTCACAACGTGCGGCTCGAGGCCCTCTTTGAGAAGGCTGCGAAAAGCACGCGGGTTGCGCGAGTCCGGGTAGACGGCGGCCATCGTCGCCTCACCAACCGCCAGGTGATCGGGGTGCGAAGCTCCCATGGGCGCATCGATCGCCCGACCGGGGAGGTGCGTGATCACGAGGTCAGGCTTGTGCTTGCGGATCATGCGCACGATGTCGCGGCGCACCTTCAGGTCGGGCGATAGGTGCCCGTCCTTGTAGTCCAGGAACTCGACCTTCTTGACGCCGAGAACCTTGGCCGCAGCACGCTGCTCCTTTTTGCGGATCGCGGCGAGCTCCGAATCCTTCTGTTTCGGATCCTCCCCGCCCTGCGAGCCATCCGTGACGATGACGTAGGTGACCTTTGTGCCGCCCTTCGCGAACTTCGCGACCGATCCGCCCGCGCCGAACTCCGGGTCGTCAGGGTGCGCGGATACGACGAGCACCCGATCGAACTTCGGAGGCTTCCCGTTGCTGCTCGCGGCGCGCCTGACTGCGGTTTTCTTCTTTTTTCCCACGGGATTCAGATTAAGAGATAGGCGTCCCGCTCCGGAGGTTCCTTGCTTCTTCGCGTCCTAGGCGGCCGGGCGCCTGCCGGCGCTGAAGCCGGCGTCGCCTCCTGCGCGCGCTCGGTCACGCATCTACGCGATGCGCTCCCTCGCGTGCTCGTCGTCTCCTTGGCTCCGGCCGCCAATGCCGCGAATAAGCTGCGGACCCCCGGATCAGGGACGCCTTATCTACGCGACTTCGTGACCGCGACGACAAACGCGAGAGGGATCGCCGGCTGGATCGGCCGCCACAGCACCTCGAGTTGCTCGAGGCTCAGTCGCGACCGCGATCCGATCACACGGCCCCCGAACGCCGCTGTCTTGGCTGCCGCCCAGCCCTCGCTTCCGCTCACCCGCATCGGCACGGTCACCACGGCTGCGAGCGCGGCAGCCTCTTCCGCGACTCTCGCGCCACCATCGGACGCGGCCTTTGTCAGCGCGCTCGAGATGTCATCCGCCACCTGCCAGGGCTGCGCCAGCAGAGCGCACTGGTTTGTGCTCAGGCGGCCGATCGCGCTCACATAACGGAGCACGGGCGCGCTCAATGACCTGGGGTTCGTGACCGGGATCGCGGACGCGAACGGCGCGTAAGAAGCGGCGAATTTGATGGGCGTGAGGTGGATGCGGCGCACCAGTGCTGAGGCCGCATCCCATGCCGCGACAGCCTCCTCGTCGGAGCGGGTCTCGAGGAAGTCATGCAGCGCGGCACCGGCTTTGACGAGGGGGGCGACCGCGCCCTGGTTGACGGCGGGAACGGACTCCGCGACCTTCACCCAATCGCCCATGCTGAGGGTCGCCACCAACTTCGCGAACCCATCTACATCCACATAGTCCACCTGCGCGATGTCGCCGAAAGCGCCATAGCCGCGCATCGACTCCTCGTGGGTGAGCTGTGCCTTCTCGGCAATAGTGCCGGCCGCACGCTCAACGGCCGCAAAGGCACGGCACCGGGTGAAAGTGTCGAGATCTTTTGTGCCCTTGATCGCGGCCAGCAGCGACCGCACCACGCCTGCCGGCTCCGCCCCGCCCTGGCGCGTGACGCTCGCGACCAGGTGCCGCCGGTCGAGGACTCGCAGCCACTGGATGGGCGTGAGCTCGACCACGCCCTTGATGAAGTTCGAGACCTCGCTGCTGTTGGGTCCGTACGGTCCTGGCGCCTTCGGTGCGGTGACCCGCTTCGGGGGCGCGGGTGCACCGGCGGCGGCAGCCGGAGCCGGCGGTGTCGTGATGCGCGCGGTCGCCCGGGCCACGGCCGCCCGCACACGTGAGCGCACCGGCTTGGCCGCCGGTTCCACGACGGACGCGAGCGGGATCGCGGGCTCCAGGGGCGCCCACAAAACCGCGACCTGCTCGTCGCTCAGCTCCGCCCGCGAAGCGAGGACCCGGCCGCCATGGACGACCGTCTTCACCGCCGCCCAGCCGAGGTCGCCGGTGATGTGAGCCGGGATGGTCCTCAGCCCAAGGAGGGCGGCCGCCTCCTCCCCCTTCAAGTAGCGGTGCTTGGTCACTACCTGAAGCAGGGCTCGCGACGCATTGTGGTCGAGGCGCCACGGGCGCGCAAACATTTCGCATTGCTCTCGTGTCAGCGCTTGCACCGCGGCCAGGTATCGCATCGTTGTCGGGTCCAGCGCATCGAATCCCGAGACCGGTATGAGGGTGATGAAGGGCGCGTAGTGCGCCGCAAACTTCAATGTCGAAAGCTGCTGCCGCATGACGAGCGCCGACAGTGCCTGCCACGCCGCGGCGAGCTTGTCGTCGCTTCGCTTCTCCAGCGCCGCGAACAGCGCCTCGCCCGCCTTCGAGATCGGCTCGGACACCTTCCTGTCGATACTCCGGATGGCGGCCTGGATCGCGACCAGCGACTCGGTCGCCTGCGCTGGGTCTTCCTTGGTGACCGTCGACACCAGCCGCCGGGCCGTGAGCACCTGCCGCCACTGCCAGGGAGTCAGCTGTGTCGTCGCATGGATGAAGGCGTCGACCTCGGCCGTGTTCTCCCCGAACCGCCGCGCGGCTTCGTCATTGGCACGCAGGATGCGGCCCAGGAGGCTATTGCTGGCGGGCGCCATCAGCAGACAGCTTAGTCGGGCGGTAGGCCCGATCCGACCGCCTTATGAGCGTCCGGACTTAGACGATCTCGACCTTTAATAAGTTCGTTTGCCCGGGCCTCCCCACCGGCACACCTGCCACTACGACCACCCTGTCCCCCGAGCGCACGAGCCCGCTGCGGGCGGCCGCCTCGGTGGCGTTGGAGACCATCTCGTCGGTGTCCCGACCCGGGCTCACCAGCAGCGGGATGACGCCCGCGTACAGGGCTGTCTTCCGGAGGACCTGCGGGTGAGGGCTGGCGGCGATGACCGGCACATGCGGGCGCGCCTTGCTGCACCGCAGCGCGGTGGTGCCGGACTCCGTGAACGCGATGATCACGCGGGCGTGCAGCTCGTCCGCGCTGGCCGCCGCCGCGTGCGCGATGGCGCTCCCCACCTCGCCAGGCTCGCGCCACATCTGATGCTCGCGCCCGAACATGGGATGTCGTTGGGTTGACAGGCAGATGCGCGCCATGGCGCGCAAGGCCTCCACCGGATGGGCGCCAACAGATGTCTCCTGCGACAGCATCACCGCGTCGGTGCCGTCCCAAATTGCATTGGCCACGTCTGAGGTCTCGGCGCGTGTAGGGCGATTGGAGGTGACCATGGACTCGAGCATCTCGGTCGCGGTGATGACCGGAACTCCTGCGCGGTTGGCGCGGTCGATGATCTCTTTCTGAACAGCGGGCAGCTCGCCGAGCTTCAGCTCCACACCGAGGTCTCCGCGCGCCACCATCACCGCGTCCGCGACCTCGAGGATCTTGCCGAGGTTGCGGATCGCTTCGAGCTTCTCTAGCTTGGCGATCACGGGAGTGCGACAGTCCAAGGAAGCGAGGTGCTTCTTGCAAGCGTGAAGGTCCTCGGGATGGCGCACGAACGACAGCGCGATGTAGTCGACACCCAGCTCGACCGCGAACTTGAGGTCGTCAATATCCTTCTCGGTCAGTGCCGGCAGCGGCAACGGCCGCCCCGGAACGCTCACCCCCTTCCGCTCGCCAAGAAGGCCACCACGAACCACGGAGCATTCCGCTCGTCCCTTCGACGTGGCGCGGACGACGAGCTCGATGCGGCCATCGTCGATGAGCACGCGATCACCGGGGCGCAGCGCGTCCACGAGCTCCGGATGGCTTACCTCGATCTCGTCGGCGGCGCTTCGCGGCCCGCCCACCAGCACGACGCGGCGTCCTCGCGCCAGGCGCATGAATGCCGAGTCGAGCGGGCCGGTCCGGATCTTCGGGCCCTGGAGGTCGCCGAGGATCGCAACCGGTCGCCCGACGGACTCCGCCGCGGCGCGAACGTCTTCGGCAGCCTGGCGGTGCGTCGGGTGGTCGCCATGGGAGAAGTTGAGGCGGGCGACGTCCATGCCCGCCTGCACCATCGTCCTCAGGACGCTCGGCGATGCGCTCGAAGGCCCGATGGTGCAGACGATGCGGGTGCGTCGAATCACGAGCGGTTCACTTGGCGTATTTCTTGACGCGCCGGCCGAGCTCCTGTTCCGCCTCGACGACCCTGCGCTCCAGCTCGAGCGCGCTGATGACTGCGCCGCCCGTGCCGCGCACGAGGTCGCGCTGGAACCGGTCCGAGGTGGCGACTGTGATCGCGTCGCCGCCGCCGGCGGCACCGTAGGCGATGCGTTCGATGGCGTGGTCCGCCGAGTGACCTTTGCGGGTGAAGATGACGTGCACGCCCTCCACCAACTCCTCCGCGTTGGCGCGCGACGCCGAGTGGTGGGCATCGAAGACGACCGTGACGTCAGTTCCGGTCACCAGCCCGTAGACAGAGAGCCTTTCGACCAGGTTGTCGCGCGCCGCCTCCAGCGAAACATCGAGCAATCGCTTGAGCGACGGCCATGCGTGGATGACGTTGTAGCCGTCGACGATCAACCGCTCCACTATGCGAACCGCATGGCCTGCTGGCCCGCATATATGAGGAGGGTGTCGATGCCGAGCGTGTTGGCGACGACTAACGCTCCGTCAAAGAACGCATGGCTCACGGGCTTGACGTACCACAGCACGATGAACACGGCGATGATCGCGGTCTGTGAGTAGCGGATCGAGAGAGCTTGCAGAGAATAGGGAAGCCACGGGCGCAGGATGCCGAAGCCGTCGAGGCCGGGGATCGGCAGGAGGTTGAGCAAGACCGCCACCACCTCCATGTAGCCAAGGAAGGCGAGCGCCGCCCAGAATCCCACGTTTGTCGCGGTGATCCAGTGGAAGTGGCCGATCGCAAGAACAAGAAACGGAGCGGCGACCAGCAACCCGCTCAACAGGGAGCCGACCGGCCCGGCTAGCGACACCAGCGAATCCCAGATGCGGCTGCGGATCGCGGAGTGGTCGATGTACACGGCGCCGCCGGGTAACGCAATGCCGCCAAGCAGCAGAAAGACGACCGGGAAGATGATGCTCATCAGCAGGTTCGTGTAGCGCAGCGGATTGAGCGTCAGGTAACCGGAGGCCTTCACAGAGCGGTCTCCGCCCAGGTATGCGACCAGCGCATGGCCGAACTCGTGGATGCACAGCGAGGCGACCCACCCCGAGACGACGAAGAGGATGGTCACGATCGCGGTCGCAATCGGCAGGACGTCGAACCACAGGAGGATGCCGGTGACGGCGGTGACCGCCAAAAGGCCGCCGAAGACCGGGCTGATACCGAGCGCGCCGCGCAGCGACACGAGCGGCTTGCGGCGCAATGCGCGGTCCTGGGGCGAATGCACTCCGGCCGTGACCGAGACGTCCGACCCAGCGCCGGTCTGCAGGTGCCGCCTGAGGTCGTAAAGGGTCAGCCCGACTTTCTGGAGGGCCGCCGAGGTTGCGCGCGAATCGCTGTACATGAGCGCCAGCAGGAGGTGAATCGAGTCCACCTGGTAGTGACCCAGCACCTGCGCTTCGCGATTCGCGTTGACCAGCAGCTGGCGCAGCGGCAGGCTCTCGGCGCCGTTCGCACTTGCCGTCTCCGCGTCGATCGAGCGTGGATCGCCGGCGAGCGTCCGGATCGCATCGAAAGCAGACGAGCTGCGGTCGGCGAGGATAGCTTTGAGCACGTCAACCGGCCCCGCCTGCTGCGCACCGCGTCCAGAGGCCAGCGCTGTTGCGCGCTCCAGGACATCGCGTGCGTCGCGGTTCAGCGGGATGTCGGCGGCGGCGCGCTCTAGCTCCGCGGTCGCATCACTCATTAGTCGAAGTCTAGGGGCGGGTCTCGCCCGACTTGGACCTTTGCCGGAACACCTCGTACAGCAACGCGGCAGCGGCGGCTGACGCGTTGAAGCTCGCGACGTGCCCGGCGACCGGCAGGCGAAGACGCACGTCGCACCTCTCGCGAACGAGACGGTGCACACCCTCGCCCTCGCTTCCGACGACGATGCACACCGGCTGCGTCAGGTCGAATTCCCACGGTGGTATCTCACCGCGTACATCCAGGGCGGCGCACCAGATCCCCGCGCGCTTGACCTCCGCAATCGCCGACGGGATACCCGAAACACTCGCGATGCGAAGCAGCTCGCTGGCGCCCGAGCTTGCCTTGACGGCCGCCGGCGACAAAGGCGCGCTCCGGTGCTCGGGAAGGATCGCGCCGTCGGCGCCTACCACCTCAGCGCTGCGGAGGATGGCGCCGAGGTTCTGCGGGTCCATGATCCCGTCGAGCGCCACCAGCAGGGTGGGGTTGGTCGCGAGGAACTCCTTCAATGTCCATACCCGCCTGGGCTTGAGCTCGGCGGCCACGCCCTGGTGCACGCCGGCGGCGATGGTGTCGAGCCGTTCGGGTGGCACGACTTCGATGGGTGCCAGCCGGGCAAGCTCTTCCAGGCGTGGATCGTGGCCCAGGCCTGAAGCCTGGAACACCTTGATGACCATGCCCGCGCGAGCGGCCTCGAGCACCGCGTTGCGACCGTGGATCGTAGTAGCCGGGGCTGATGTAGGACGTACAAAGCGTCTCCTGCGTTCGCTCACCCTGGGGACACCCGGCGCCAGCGGACCCCGTCGCGCGAATCCTCCAGCGCGATGCCCCGCTCCTTCAGCTCTTCGCGAATCAAGTCCGCAGTTATGAAGTCCTTTGCGCGCCGCGCCGCCTCGCGCTCAGCGATCAACCGCTCCACCTCTTCCGCCAGGCCTGGCTCTTCCCCACCCAGCACGTCGAGGTGCCCATCGACCTCCTCGAGGAGCTCGAGCAGCGAACGCCGACCGCTTTCTCCGAGCTTCTTCTCGTCAAGCGCGGCGTTGGCCTCGCGGATGAGCTCGAACACCAGGCCGACGCCGTGCGGCAGGTTGAGGTCGTCATCGAGCGCGTCCCTGTAGCCGGCCCGAACATGCGCGATCCTGCCGATGAGAGCGTCATCATCTGCGGCCGCCGCGACGGATTCGCTGGAGAGCGCCCGCACCCTTTCCGCAAAGTCGCGTAGGCGCCGCACCTGCTCCGCGGATGCGTGCAGCGCCTCTGAGCTCAACCGGATGCGCGATCGGTAGTGCGCGTTGGCGATCAGGAAGAAGCGAACCGCGAGCGGGTCGTGCCCGGCCTCGACGAGGTCACGCAGTGTGATGAATCCGCCCGAGCTCTTCGACATCTTGTCTCCACCTGCCAGGGTCAGGTGCTCGGAGTGCAGCCACACGCGCGCGAAAGGCTTGCCGTTCGCGGCCTCCGACTGCGCGATCTCGTTCTCGTGGTGCGGGAACATGAGGTCGACGCCGCCGCAGTGGATATCCAGGGTGTCTCCCAGGTAGCGCTTGCTCATGGCGGAGCATTCGATATGCCACCCGGGGCGGCCGCGGCCGAAGGGTGCGTCCCACGCAGCGCCGATCTTCTCGTCTCCGGGCTGTGCCTTCTTCCAGAGCGCGAAGTCGCTCACCGACTCCTTGTCGTATTTATCGGTTGCTACTCGCGCGCCGGCGCGCAGGCCGCTCCGGTCGAGGTGCGAAAGCGCACCGTAGCGCGGGAAGCTGTCGATGCGGAAGTACACGTCGCCGTCGGCGGCATACGCGTTCTCTCGCTCGAGCAGAGTCGTGATCATCGCGATCATCTCGGGGATGTGCTCGGTCGGTCTGGGGTAGTGCTCGGCGGGCTGGGCGCGCAACGCGCGCATGTCTTCGAAGAATGCCGCGATATAAGGGTTGACGTACTCGGTGATCGTCGTCCCTGCGTGCAACGCCTGGTCCAGGATGCGGTCGTCGATGTCGGTCACGTTCAACACATGCGTGATGCGATACCCGCTCGCCACAAGCTGGCGCCGCAGCAGGTCGTAGAACATGAACGCGCGCAGGTTGCCGATGTGCGCGAAGTTCCACACAGTCGGCCCGCATGTGTACATGCCGACATGCCCGGGCTGGAGCGGCTCGAAGACGTCCTTGGTCCCCGTGAGCGTGTTGTGGAGCTTGAGCGTCACTCGCCTATTCGATCAGAGCGATCGCCTGCGCCGCGATGCCGTCGCCCCGGCCCAACGCCCCAAGACCTTCCGGCGAGGTGGCCTTGACGCTGACCAGGCCGCGCTCGAGCCCGAGCCGATGGGCGATGTTCTTCCGCATTTCGTCGAGGAATAGATGTAGGCGAGGCGCCTCGGCGATCACTGTGGTGTCGACGTTGACGACTCGATATCCGGCATTCTCGACCGCTCGCCCCGCGATCTCGAGAAGGTCGAGGCTGGACATGCCTTTCCACCGGGGATCGGTGTCCGGGAAATGCTCACCGATGTCGCCCAGTGCGGCCGCGCCGAGGATCGCGTCGATGACCGCGTGCGTGACGACATCTGCATCCGAATGCCCATCGAGCCCAGCGGGGTGCTCGATCATCACGCCGCCTAGGATGAGCTCGCGTCCGGCCTTGAGCCGGTGCACGTCGTAGCCGGTACCGATCCTCACGTCGCGGCGGCTTCCTGCTCTTTGATGAGGGCCTCCACCACGCCGAAGTCTTCTGGCGTCGTGAGCTTGATGTTGGCAGGCTCGCCTTCAACGACCGTGACCTCGTGACCGGTTGCTGCCACGAGCTGCGCGTCGTCGTCACCGACAAGACCGGCATCGGCCGCCTCGCGGTGGGCTCGCGCCAGCAGCTCGTACGCGAAGGCCTGCGGCGTCTGCGCGAGAACGATGCGCGAGCGATCGAGGCTTTCAACCAGGCGGTTACCCTCCACCCTCTTCACCGCGTCGCGTGGCGAGATGGCCGGAAATGCAGCGCCCGATTCCATCGCCGCCGCCAGCACGCGCCGCACCAGGGTCGCGGTCGCGAGCGGGCGCGCGGCATCGTGCACGAGCACGAAATCGCACTCGCCCACCGCCGCCAGGCCGGCGCGCACCGACTCCTGGCGGCTTTCGCCTCCTGCCAGCACCGTCACCGGCTTTCGGGGCGAAACCGATTCGACCTCGCGCTCGGCGTTCTCCAGCCGGCTCGGCGGGCCCACGACCACGATCCGATCCACCTCGTCCAGGGCCAGGAACAGCTCGAGCACGCGCACGAGTGTCGTCCGCCCGTTCAGACGGATGAGGGCTTTACTGCCCCGGCCGAGGCGCGAGCCCGACCCAGCAGCGGCGACGATCGCGCCAACTGTTGGCATCAGTTGTCGACCCCGGCCGGACGGGCCGCAGATCGTGGCAGGCGACCTTTAGGTCGCCGGTCCGGGCGCCGAGACGAAGGAAAGGGTGGCCCTAGGAGGAGCGCATTTGTCAATGCGCGACGACGCGGGGCCGGGCCCCTTGACGCACGTATCGGCGTCCGGAGCCGATGAGATGCGGCCTGGCCGGTCGGGGGCGACAACAACTAGCCCGTTTCCTCTTCGCGTTTGGCGCGGCTCCCGCGCCGGCCATCCTGCCCCGCGGGCTCCGCGAAGATCATCCTTCCGGCCGAGGTCTGGATGACGGAGGTCACGACTGCAGTGATCGTCTGGTTCATCAGGCGCCGCCCGTTCTGGACCACGACCATGGTTCCGTCGTCAAGGCTGCCCACTCCTTGGCCGGGCTCCTTGCCCTCGCGGGCGATCATGACCACGATCTCCTCGCCGGGGATGGCAACCGGCCGCATCGCCTGCGCCAGCTCGTTGAGGTTGAGCACCGACACGCCTTCAAGGCGAGCGATGCGGTTGAGGTTGAAGTCGTTCGTCATGATCCCCCAGCCCCTGCGCTTGGCCGTGCGCACAAGATGGGCATCGATCTCGGTGCCAGGCGACACGTCGTCGTCCACGACTTGCAGGCTGATGGAGGGATCCTTCTGCATCTCCGTGAGGACGTCGAGACCGCGACGCCCGCGGCGCCGGCGCGTCGCGTCAGCGGAGTCCGCCACGAGCTGGAGCTCGCGCAGGACCGAGCTGAGGACCATGAGCGGCATGTCGACGAAGCCGGTCTTCGCGATGTCGAGGATGCGGCCGTCGATGATGACCGACGTGTCTAGCAGGACGGCGCTCAGGCGGTTGCCTTTCTCCTCCTGCGCACCTCCGAAGAGCAGCGCCGACAGTTCCACGCGTCGTGTGATACCGACCGAGGCGCCAAGCAGCGCGAGAAGGACCGCCAGCACGAATGACAGTGCGATGCCGTAGGGCAGGTCGCGCACGAAGACGCCGATAAGCACGGCGATGACGAGGCCCACGATCATGCCCAGCAGGCCACTGATCAGGTCGGGCAGCGGAGTCGATGTGAGGCGCAGGTTGAACCCTCGCCAACCCCCGAGCACGTAAGGCGTGCCCAGGTACCCGAAGATCAATCCCTCCAGCGTGGTCAGGCTGATTAGCACCCAACCCTGGTGGCTGATCCCCGACAGGCGGACGAGCGCGTAACCCAGAAAAAACCCACCGACGACTCCGATTCCCACCCCCAGGCGACGGGCGAGGGTTTCGGAACGCTTCACCGATTACCTCCTCAGGGGACCGATACCTCGGGCTCCTTTATGAATGGGCCGGACTTCATGGGTGAAAGAAATGCAGCGGAGATGGCCTCCGCCAACGACCGGACCTCGACCACGTCGAGGCCGGTATGCCGTCCGGCTCTTGCGCCGGCCGGAATCAAAGCGCGCGTCATGCCATGACGCGCCGCCTCCTGGAGGCGGCGCTCGAGCTGGCCGACGCGGCGCACCTCGCCTGCCAATCCCAGCTCCCCGATGACGACCAGGCCGTCCGGCAGGGGCCTGTCTCTCGTGTTGCTGAAGATGGACAGCGCAAGACCAAGATCGGCGGCCGGCTCCGTGATGCGGATGCCGCCCGCCACGTTGACGAAGATGTCTGACTTCCCGAGCGAGATGTTGGCGCGCTTCTCGAGCACGGCGATGAGCATGAGCAGGCGGTTGATGTCCATTCCGCTCGCGATTCGCCGCGGGGGATAGTTGGTCTCGATCTTGTTGACGAGGCTCTGGATCTCGATGAGCAGCGGCCGCGTCCCCTCCAGGACGACGACCACCGCCGTGCCCGGTGACGCGACGGCGCCGTTGCTGAGCAGAGCCGCGGAGGGGTCCGACACCTCCTCCAGGCCGGCCTCGCCCATCGCGAACACCCCGATCTCATCGGCCGAGCCGAACCGGTTCTTGGTTGCGCGCAGGATGCGCAGCTCCTGCCGCCGGTCGCCTTCCAGGTAGAGCACGGTGTCAACGATATGCTCGAGGACCCTCGGTCCGGCGATCGCGCCCTCTTTCGTGACGTGTCCGACCAGGAAGATCGGCACTCCGATCTCCTTCGCCAGCCGCATCAGGCGCGCGGCCGATTCACGCACCTGGGTGACGCTTCCCGCGCCGCCCTCGAAGCCGGCGTCGGTGACGGTCTGGATCGAGTCGACGATGGCCAGCTGCGGCGCCTCCGCCCGGATCGCCTCGCAGATGGCGTCGAGATCGTTCTCCGCCAGCAGAAGGATTCCGGGTGAAAGTGGGCCAAGACGAGCCGCGCGCAGCCTGATCTGCTGGGGCGACTCCTCGCCGGAGGCATAGAGGACCCGGCCGCCGGTCGGAGTTGAATGTGCGCCCTGCGCGCGCCCGGCCGCGATCTGCTGCGCGGCGTGCATGAGGAGCGTCGATTTGCCGACCCCTGGCTCGCCGCCGACCAGGACCAGGCTGCCGGGGACGATCCCGCCGCCAAGCACCCGGTTGAGCTCGCCCCAGGCAAGCGGGCGCCGGGGGGCCGCCTCCGGCTCGATCTCGCTCAGCGGCACCGGCCGGTTGCCACCTGCCACCGCGGCCGGTATTCGGGCGCTTGATGCGGCTTGCCCACGTCCGGAGGGTGCCTTGCGCACCTGGAACTCTTGAAGCGTGTTCCAGGCGTGGCAGTGCGGACACTGCCCGGCCCAACGCAGGCTCTCGCCGCCACACTCCGAGCACATGAAGGTGACCGTCGATTTAGGCATCAGCTTGACTCTCCACCCATGATCGGGTTTTTACAAGTCCGGCACGTAGCCTTTTACAGGCTCATTCGTTCTATTAAGTAGAGCGCTGGGACCCCACCCCCGCTCGCTTATCCAAAAGGCGCCGCCCTGACTACCCCCGGGGCGGCGTCTCGGTTATGCGCGGAAACCTCGGCGGTTTCCACCACGCAATATCCTCAGGCAGTGGACGCTTCGATCTCCATCGACCGCATCGAGGAGGCGATCGAGGTGATCGACCCGGTGTTTCTCGAAACTCCTCAGTTCGTTTGCGAGCCCTTGAGCGACCGGCTTGGCATGACCACGGTGCTCAAGGTGGAGTGCGTGAACCCGATCCGCTCGTTCAAAGGCCGCGGTACCGACTATCTGCTCCACCGGCTTGGCCCGCAGCCGGCCGGGCTGGTGTGCGCGTCGGCTGGAAACTTTGGGCAGGGCATGGCATACGCGGCGCGCAAGCGAGGCGTGGCGATGACTGTTTTCGCCGCGGTCACAGCCAATCCGCTCAAAGTCGAGCGCATGCGGGCGCTCGGCGCCAATGTGATTCTCGATGGGCGTGACTTCGATGAGGCCAAGGATGCCGCCGTGCGCCATGCCGCGCAGACCGGTGCGTTCTACGTCGAGGACGGCTTGCTCGGGCCGATCGCCGAAGGAGCGGGCACGATCGCGATCGAGCTCGGGCGCATGGACGAGCCGCTCGATGCCTGCATCGTTCCATTGGGCAACGGTTCGCTCATCAACGGTATGGGCACGTGGATCAAGCGCTATTCGCCACTCACCAGGGTCGTCGCGGTGTGTCCCGCAGGTGCCCCCGCGATGGAGTTGTCGTGGCGCGCAGGCAAGCCAGTCAGCACCAGCGACATGGACACCATCGCGGATGGGATAGCGGTGCGAGTGCCGGTGCCCGCAGCGCTCGACATCATGCGCACCGCTGTGGATGAGGTGATGCTGGTCACCGACGAGGAGATCGTCGAGGCGATGCGATGGTTGCATCGTGATGCCGGCATCGTCGTCGAACCGGCGGGAGCCGCCGGGGTCGCCGCGATCGCCCTGCGTCGAGACAAGCTCGCCGGCAAGCGCGTCGCCGTCCCGCTCACCGGCGGGAACGTGACCGAAGAGCAGATACAGACCTGGCTTTAGTGGTGCACCGCTTACTGACTCTCCAGGTCAGCCAGGTGATCGAGAGTCGCCAGTGGGCCCCGTTGCGCGAACACGTCGGGCAGAGCTGTGCGCAGACTTGATTGGAGCGTAGCCGCGAGCTGGACCCGAAGGTCGAGAGGCAGCTGCGGACGGCGCCGGGCATACGAGCTGACGAAGCGCCGTAGCTCCGGGTCGATGCGGCGGAGTGTGAGCTCCGCGTGGGACGCCGGCGCATATGGCGCTGTCAAGGGCGCGATCCCGGGAGGTGTCGAAGGCGGAGGGGGCGGCGTCGCAGGGTACTGGTATGCAACCCCTGGCGGCGGAGCCGCCGGTGGAGGCGACGGCGGTGGCGGCGGGTACGCGGAGCGCCCGAGCTGCCAGAGCCACACGTGGTCCGAATCCTTGACGACGATAGTTCCGGCCGCGAGGTCGCCCAGGCGCTTGCCGCGGCCGTTTGCGAAGAGAACGATCACGCCCACGCCGTACCCGTAGGGCAGGAAGTCGACGATCCTGATCAGATTGCGGATGCCCGCCTGCACCAGCGTCAGCGGCTCGCCGCGGTCGCCCACAACGCGGAGCCGGAACGCCCGCTTGCCGAGCGTCTGGCCCGAGAACAGCGCCTCGCTGATCCAGAAGTACCCGAAGACGACTACGAAGCTGCCGAAGAGCTCGATGAGGATGCTGGCAGTGCTTGACTGGGTCGCCGCGGCGACTCCGGCGGCGAGGAAAAATACCGCGACCAGCATGCCGGTGACGATCAGCAGGTCGAGGAGCTGCGCAATGCCACGTGTGCCCAGCCCCGCCACCTGATAGTCGAACGAAACCCGTTCCGGCGTCGAGACGACCAGGTCAGTGTCGGGGAGCGGCTGCTCCATTCGGTTATTTTGGCGACTGGTGAGGGCAGACGAGTTCGTTACGCGGAGGCGGGACGACTGGAACCGCCTCGAGGATCTGATCGCGCGCGCCGGCGCGGGCAAGCTCAACAGCCTGGCTCCCGCCCAGGTCATGACCATGTCGGCGCTCTACCGGCGAGCCACCGCCGACCTGGCCCGCGCCCAGCGCGATTGGCCCGGGGAACCAGTCCACCGGTACCTCAACGGCCTCGTCGCCCGCGGCCATGGAGTCGTGTACCGTCGCGGGGGACAGGTACGGCGCAGGATTCGCACGTTCTACGCCGAGACGCTCCCGCGTACTTATCGAGGAGCCTGGCCTTATGTGGTCGCCTCGGCAGCGCTCCTCTTCGTCCCCGCGATCGTCAGCTACTTCGTCGTCCTGGCCAACCCCGATGCCGCATATGGAATCGCATCGCCGCAGCTGATCGAGCGTGTCCATCACCACGAGATCTGGACCCACATCCCGCCCGATGTTCGAGTAGCTGAAGCGGGGCTGATCGCGGTCAACAACATCTGGGTCTCGATGCTCGCGTTTGGGTTTGGCGTCATCTTCGGCCTCCCGGTGATCTACGTGCTCATCAGCAACGGCATTCACCTCGGCGGCCTGTTCGGGCTCACGCAGGCGTTCGGCGTAAGCGGGGGGCTGTTCGATTTCGTAATCGGCCATGGAGTGCTGGAGCTCTCGATCGTGGTCGCTCAAGGTGCGGGTGGGCTGATGATGGGCTGGGCGCTCATCTCGCCGGGCAACCGCAAGCGCACCGACGCGCTCGTCATGGCCACGCGCCGAGCATTCACGCTGCTGCTGGGGCTGGCGCCATTGCTGCTGATCGCGGGCACGATCGAGGGGAACATCTCCCCATCTGATGCGCCGTTTGCGGTCAAGGTGACGATCGGCCTCACTACCGGCTTGCTGCTCTACGCCTACCTGCTTTTCGGCGGAGGGCGCTCAGCTACAACAGCGCCCGCTCCTTCAGCTCCAGGTAACGCTCGACAAGCGCCGGGCTGAGGTTGCCCGCGACGACGTCCAGACCCAACACACCGCCGCGCCGAAGCACCTCGAAGCTCTCGCGCCGGCTGGACATGAACTCCTCGGCGGCCGCCCACTCATAAGCGCGCGACGACGTGGTGACCGGCGCCTGGAGTGCACTCACGACCGAAGGGTCGGACATCGCCACGACCAGCACCAGGTGGCGGGCCGCCAAACGCAAGCTGTGCGCGACGAGCTCTTTGGATGCCTCGAGGTCCTGAAGGTCGGTCAGCACCACCACCATCGACCGCCTGCCGAGGCGGAGCGAGAGATGCGTGAACGCGTGACCAAAGTCTGGCTCGACATACTCGGCCTTGATCGCGTACAGCGCTTCGGTGATGCGGCGCAGCTGCATGCTTCCGCGTTCCGGCTTGATGAAGCTGGTGACGCGATCGTCGAAGGTCATCAGTCCCACGCGATCCCCGTATGCCTGCGCGACCCACGCGAGCATCAGCGCAGCGTTAACGGCGTGGTCCAGCTTGTCCAGCTCACCCGCAGGCGCGGTCATGAGACGGCCGCAGTCGAGGGCGATCATCACTTGCTGTCCGCGTTCGGCCTCCACCTCGACCACGACCGGGTGGTCACGCCGCGCTGTGGCGGTCCAGCTCACGCGCCTGATGTCATCGCCGCGGACGTAGTCCCGCAGGCCGGCAAACGCTGTAGATGCACCGGGGGGACGAGCCCTCCTCAGTCCGGCCATCGCCCGCAGGCCCCGCCGTAGGGTGAGCTGGATGCGCTTGATGGCGACCACGTTCGGGAAGACCGCCACCTCATTCGGATGCTGCAGTCGCACCTGGCGCCGCCACCAGCCGTCCCGCCTGGAAACCTGGAGGTCGACCGCTCCGAATTGATATGCGCCGCGCCGCGGTGAGGAGGTGTTGTAGCTGAGCTCAAGCCGGCCCATGCGGTCGAAGATCCCCGCGACCTCCCGCGGCTGCGGCTTCAGGTCTTTAGGTGCGTGGTCGGCGATAGTGGCGAGCAACCCCGCGGCGGCAGGATTCTCGATCACAACCTTGACGTCTTCGCGCTCGCCGAGCGAGAAGGGTTCCGGCATGAGCCTGCGGACCCGATAGCCATCTCGGCCGGGCAGTAGTGCGAGATCGCGCGTGAGGATCAACACGAGGCCGGCGTGGTAGGCGATCGCCACTACCACCAGCACGGGCGAAATGATCGTGAGCACGATCAGCGCGGCGCCGATGGCGATCGCCCAAAGCAGGCGAGGCTGAGGCGCGAGCCCGCGAAACGGACGAATGAGTGATCGCACTAACGCGGCGGGACGACCCGGCTCGCCACCGCCTCCAGCACGCTATCCGGCGTCTGGCCACCGACTTCAGCTTCGGGCCGCAGCACCAGGCGATGCCGGAACGCGGGCGCGAGCAGCGCTTTGATGTGGTCCGGGGTCACGAACTCGGAGCCCTCGAACGCCGCCAGCACCCTTGCTGCCAGCATCAATAGAACCTCTGCTCGCGTGCTTGCCCCAAGTGCGATCTCGGGTGCGGTCCGGGTGGCTGTAGCCAGGTCGACGATGTAGCGCCGGATCTTCTCGTCCAGCACCACCTTCGCCACCTGCTCGCGGCAGGCGTTGATATCGGCGGCGCCGAGGACGGGCTCAACCCCGGCCTTGATCGGGTCTTTGAGCTCGATGCCTGCCTCCCAGCGCTTCAACACTTCCAGCTCATCGGCCGGCAACGGATAGTCGAGCCTGACTTTGAAGAGGAACCGATCTTGCTGGGCTTCGGGAAGCGGGTAGGTGCCCTCATATTCGACCGGGTTCTGCGTGGCGAGGACGAAGAAGGGCGCCGGGAGCGGCTCCTGCTTCCCCTCGAGGGTCACGCCTCGCTCCTCCATTGCCTCCAGCAGAGCGGATTGCACCTTGGCCGGAGCGCGGTTGACCTCGTCGGCAAGGAGTACGTTCGTGAAGATCGGCCCGCGTCGCAGCGTGAAGGTGCGGTTGACGAGGTCGTAGATCGCGGTGCCGACGATGTCGGCCGGCATCAGGTCCGGTGTGAACTGCACGCGTCCGTACTCGAGCGTCAGCGACCGCGCAATCGCCTTGGCAAGCAGCGTCTTGCCGGTTCCCGGCACGCCTTCGAGAAGGACGTGGCCCTGTGCCACGAGAGCCACCGCGCACAGCCGGATCGCCTCCTCCTGCCCGACCACTGCCTTGACGAGCTGTTCACGGAATCGGGCATAGAAGTCAGGGGCGGACGTCGTGGTCGATCCGGTCATCGAGCCTCCTCGGTTGTTACTTGACGCCTTCGCTCACGCGCCGGCGGGTACGCAATGTGATGCAACCTCTGTGCGGCGCTCAACAGCTCGGCATCGCCGCCGGCCGAGCCGTATAGCGCGCGCTCGGCATCGGCCAGCTCGACGGCAAGCTCAGGCGCGCGCGCGTACAAAGCATTCCAGAATCGGTCACGCGGCTGGGCGGGCAGACCGGTGCGTGTTGCTACTGCGCGTTCGCTTGCGGTCGCGAGCATGCCGAGGGTCAGTGCACGGGCACCAGAGCGCCGCAGCAGCTCGCCGACCGCGACCGCCCACTCAGCGTCGGCGCGAACCGCCTCCGCCGGGCGGGGAATCAGCGGCCCGAAGCGGCGGCCGCGCAGCAGCAACCCGATGAACACCGCGACCAGGAACCACAGGATCGCCGCACCCCAGGGTGTCGTGACCCAGGCCTGGGGCGCGAAGTTACTGATGATGAGACCGTGGTGGTACTCGTCGAAGCCGACAGCGGCGGCGCCGCCAACCAGCCCGAGAAGATCGGCTAGGAACCGACCGTTGTCGGTCTTGTCGAGATAGCCATTGCAGAGCACGAGGGGGTCCGCAAGCACGACCACGGTCCCCAAACCGAACTTCTGGGTGTAAGCAACCGGAAATCCGCCGCTCGTGCGGAGGATCGGGACCTGCTCCGCCGATGCAGCGAACGGGATTGCGGAGTCTCCGCCTGACACTGTCGTCACGCCGTCCAGCACCGGATTTGCCAGCTGCTTCTGGCTCGGCACGATCCCGTTGAGCCTGGTGACCGAGAAGGCTCCATCAAGCTCCGGGTCCCCTTGCTCGGACGCGTAAACGAGCACGCCCCCCAGCCGCACCCAGTTGGCAGCCTGGCCGGCGTCATCGGACGTGTACGGGCTGGTGGGGGTGAACACAAACATGAGTCCGTCATGCGACGGCGGCGAAAAGGTTCCCTCGACCGCGCTCGTCGGATGACCCATCGCCTCGGCGAAAAGGCGCGCGGCGGAGGTGCCGTTCGCGGCATCGCTGCTGGAGCGGTGCTCGGGAGAGTCCTGTCGTGGTTGGGCGACATATGCAGCGCCGCCAATCAGAGTCGCCAGCACCAGAGCGAGGAACCATCCGCGCACGCCTCTCATGCCGCCACCTCTTGCGCTGGTTTCCGGAACGGCGCGGCGGCGAGCTCGGCTCGCTCGTAGGTCGCTGCGTCGACGTCCCGACCGCCGTAGACCGCGGCTTCGAACGGAAGAAGCAGCGGACGCAGGTGTGCCGGTTCGCTGGCGCGCTGAAAGATTTCGCGCACAGTGAGGGGGCTTCCCTCCCACGTCCGCTCACCGGCGAGGGTCGCGGCGACACCCGCGCACAGCGCGCGGATCGCGCCTACGCGATCACCTGCGGCCGCGAGGCGATCGGCCTCGGCGAAGAAATCGGCGGGGGCGCGCGGCCCCATAGGACTTCGCGCAGCCGCACCCTCCGTGAAGTGTCCACGGGCGGAGCGAAAGATGACCACCGCCGCCACCAGGATTGCGATCGCGCCGAGGATGTAGAAGTACACCGTCGGGATGGGAAGACCGTGCCCATTGCCGCCGAACAGGAATCGAAGTAGGTCGTTGATTCGATCGCGAAACCACTGGCTGAGACGGTCGAGTGGGCCTGGTGGCTGGCGCAGCGCGTCGTAGCGGTGCATTGACAAGACTTGCTTGAGCTGCTGCTGAGCATTCGCCGGGTCGGCAGTGGTGGCTGGGGCGGCCAGTGCCTCGAGTAGACGTTGCAGGCGGGTCGTTGCATTCTGGAAGTCGGGGGGTCTCATCAAGAGGTCCCCGATGATCTCGGGCTGGCTGTGGCCAGTGCCAGCCTCAAGGACGGCCACGGCCTTCTGCGCGGCATCGACATCGCCGGCGCGCGCGCCGCTGACGATGCTCATCGTGTCCTCGACCGCCTGGCGGTAGGTCGGTGGCGGCGGAGGATCGGCGGATGCCGTCATCGGCAACGCGAGGCCGATGGCAAGCAGCAGCAGTGGTAGCGCCTTGGCGGCGACGCGTGTTCTCAGGTCGCTCTCACGCGGGTTGCGATGCTGCCACGTTTTGGGCGAGCTGAAAAAGATCTAGGGCTTCGCGCCGTACGCGAAGGTCGAAATAGATGAGCACGATGGCGATCTGTATCACGGGGTTGACTAGGGCTGCGACGATGATCGCGGCGGCCTGCGTGATGGCAAGCACGACGTAGCTGGACACCACGATCCCGATCAGGGCGTTGGCGAGCCCAATGAATGCCTCGAGGGCGATGCGCGCGAAATACCACACGAGAAGGGCCAGGAACAGGATGAGGAAGGTGCGCCACCAGCGCCCCCGGACAAGGCGCCAGCTGCGACCCATGGCAGCGCCCAACCCGACGTTCTCGACAAACATCACCGGCAGCACGGCGACCCAGCCGACCCAGATCCAGACCCATAGCGGCAGCAAGCAGAACAGCACACCCATCAAGCCGATCAGAAGTACGTAACCGAGGATCGGAAAATATCGTCGCGTGACGCCGCGTAGCGCGTCCCAGACGGTCACTGGATGCCCGAGAGCCGATTCGCACGCGGCGTAGATCACCGCGCCGTAGCTGAAAGGCGACAACAACAAGCTGATCACGTATCCGATGCCCAGCACCACCAGCGACGGCACCAGGCTGTTGAAATCGGGACCTTGAACGGAGTTCGCCGACTGTA
>WNEZ01000565.1_pt1 | contig 29858 bp, 24 predicted proteins | sample 5400521 | NCBI WGS metagenome assembly WNEZ01 (sample SAMN13153339, study PRJNA577476) | soil metagenome | isolation source: 120 cm saprolite under Douglas fir tree site 2 hole 1 replicate 1 | place: USA:California | collected 2015-04-18 | reverse complement strand
GCTGTGCGGTGACCCGATCCCATTGCCGCAGCCACGCGAGTGCGGCCCGGGCCCCGGGCCGCAGGATGGCTGGTGTCGCAGCCAGGTACTCCTGTGGCAGGTCCCACGCATAGCGCATCGGCGTGTGACAATAACAGACATGAATCGCCCCGGGGGGGACGCCCACGCCCTTCGCGCAGGCATGGCTGCTGCTTACGATCACGTTGTAGCCGCGGAGGTTCAGACGCGCAAAGGCGAACGGCATCAGGACAACCAGCCAGCGGTGATGCCGCGTCGCCCCAGGAAGCCGCTGGAGCCACGTGCCCCGCACGTCCAATCGACGAAACGTCTCCGGCAATCGATCCAACGCGTGCAGTGCGACAAACACAGGTGCCTGAGGAAACACGTCATGCAGGGCGAGTAGGACGCGGTCGGCTCCACCCAGGGTGATGAGCCAATCGTGGATGAGCGCGACGCGGAGCTGACGCAGACTGGACGCCGCCGAGCCGCCTGGGCGCGCGTACCTCATAGAGGCCGAAAGTTCCGCAACAGAATCCATCTGCACTTTCAGCCTCCACTTACCTGGCCGAACCGCAATCTCCTTACAAATCTAGCGGCCTGAAAGTATGAGCGCCGCGGGGGCGCAGTGGTTAATAGGCCCCTCGCCCTGCGATGACGGACGGGAAGGTCCGTAGAAGAATCTTGAGGTCCAAGCCGACCGACCAGTGGTCGATGTAATACATATCCAGGCTCACTCGTTGGGCATAATCCGGCCGGTGATGGCGCAGGATCTGCCACAGTCCTGTGAGACCTGGCTTAACGCACAGTAGGCGCCGTTCCCATGGGCCATATTTTTGCAGTTCATCTTCTACGATCGGCCGTGGTCCGACCAAGCTCATCTCCCCCCGCAGGACGTTGAGCAGCTGAGGGAGTTCGTCCAAACTCGTCCGGCGCAACCAGCGACCGATGCGGGTCACCCGCGGATCATCAGGTAGTTTGTAGGCGGCTGCGAAACGCTCGCGCAGCCGCGCGTCATCCTCGAGATGGTGATCGGCGCCGGTCACCATGGTGCGGAACTTCCAGGCGTAAAAGGGCACGCCCGCTTTACCGATGCGCTTCTGACGATAGAACACTGGGCCGGGGGTATCCGTCACGATCAGGACTGCAATCACGGCCCACAGAGGAAGGGTGAAGATGAGTCCCACCAACACCCCGACAACATCGAACGTGTCCTTCAGCCGCCGGCCCCACCCAGTCAGCGGGCTCCCGTGCAGCGTCAGGAGCGGCAGCCGGTCCACGAGCTCAATCTGGGCGCCGCTTGCAATGAGGGTATACAGATCGGGCACGATGCCAAACGGCACACCGGCCTCCTGGCATGCCGCCGCGACTCGCAGAATGGTCTGCCGCGCTTCCGCTGGTAGAGCGATGATGACGCGATGAGCGGACGTCTTTCGTACGGCCATCAACACGTTCTCCGGACGGCCCACGACCGGCAGGCCCTCGACCTCGCCGACAGAGGACTTGTCCACAAACGCGATTGGGCGTTGGCCGTATTCTGGATGTTCACGCAGCACTCGGGCGAGATCTTGGCCTTCCGATCCGGTGCCGACGATGAGCACCCGGTGAACATCTACGCCGCGGGCCCGCAGGGCGCGATGGCTCATACGCATCACCCCGCGGGTGACGAGCACGAGCATAATGCTCAAACCCCACGCAAACAGAATCCACAACCGCGAGTAGGAGAACTGTCGGTAGAAGAACGATCCGGCCAGTAGCATCATGAGGCCCACAGACACAGCGCTTGCGACCCGGAGGGCCTCATCGAAGAACCCCTGGAGGCGGTCGCGATACAAGCCGTAGGCGGCGAAGATCGCGATCCACGCGGGAACAAGGACAGGCAAGATCGCAAAGTAGGGTTGCGCGGGCGGGGAGTCAGAGGCCGGGACGACTTCCCAGTAGAACCGTAACAGGTAGGCTAACGAAAACGCCGCCGCAATCGTGCAACTGTCCAGCACAATTGTGAGCAACACGCGGAATTGTCGACGGCGGCCTTCGCTGAGCATGTCCCCACCTTGGGCATGCCCGACAAGCCCCGACCATAGTCAGCTGCGGGCGCTGCCCCGTCGCCGCCTGGGTCTGGGTCCTCTTACCGGTCGACACGTGCGGGCAATTTGCTTGCAGTCATACCCAAAGGATGCGCCATCCTGCCCCTCACTGGAGAGTCGCGCGCGGATGCTAGAAATGAACACCGCGGCCGGCAGCTCCAGTGGCGACTCACACGTGTGCGATAGGACACGCACTCGGGAAGGAGAATGGTCCCGCCTGCCATACCCGTCTATCGGGTACGGGACTACATTAGATTCACCCCACGGTCCCCCATCCTCGGAGGAGGCAAGCCCGTGAAAACCCTCATCACCGGGATTACAGGATTTGCTGGTAGCCACTTGGGTGACTATGTGCTGGCCCATCACCCCTCAGTGGAAATCCATGGGACGCGACGGTGGCGGAGCAAGGAAGACGCGGCCGATCACCTCGAGGGGAAAGTGATCTTCCACGAGTGCGATATCACCGACTCTCACAATGTCTATCGCGTAATTGAGAAGATCAAGCCCGACCGGATCTTCCACCTGGCGGCCCAAAGCTATGTGCCTGCCTCCTGGGACTCACCCGCAGAAACGTTCCACACCAACATCGTCGGGCAGTGCAACCTCTTTGAAGCCATCAAGCATCTGCGACCGAGCGGATACGACCCGATCGTCCAGATTGCCTGCTCGTCAGAGGAGTATGGCCACGTGGAACGGGACGAACTGCCCATCAAGGAGTCGAACCCTCTGCGGCCGCTGTCGCCCTACGCGGTCTCTAAGGTGGGACAGGACTATATGGGTTACCAATACTGGAAGTCCTTCAAGATCCGGATCATCCGCACGCGCGCGTTCAACCACGAGGGGCCCCGTCGGGGAGAAGTCTTCGTCGTGAGCAACTTCGCCAAACAGATTGCCGATATCGAGAAGGAACGCCATCGCCCGGCAGTGTCTGTCGGCAATCTCGACGCGATTCGGGACTTCACCGACGTCCGCGACGTCGTACGGGCATATTGGTTGGCCACCGAACACTGCGCCCCCGGGGATGTCTATAACATCTGCGGCGGCAAGGGCTACGCGATCAAGGATGTGCTGAGCATGTTGCTGGCGCTGTCAACGCGCAAAGACATCAAAGTCGAGACCGACCCACTGCGACTCCGGCCCTCCGATGTCCCGGTGCTCATCGGCGATTGTGCAAAGTTCCGCGGGGTGACCGGTTGGCAAGCCACGATTCCGTTTGAGCGCACGGTCAAGGATTCGCTCGACTACTGGCGAGGCCGCGCATGAGCCCGCGTCCCACCCGCGAGGGGCGCCACTCCTAGCGCCAGCTGCATCACGATCGCGCTCATCCACCGACCGCCGCGAAGACATCCAGCAACCGGCGAGCGGACTGCTCGAAGGTGTAGTCGGCAACCTGCACGATGCCCCGCTCGCGCATCGTCGCCTGGCGAGCCGGATCATCCAGCAACTCCACGATCGTCCTCGCCCAGGCATCGGCCGCGGTCGGCGCCACGAAGACGGCTGCGTTGCGAGCGATCTCGCGGACCACCGGAATATCCGACCCCACCACCGGCACCCCAGACGCCATTGCCTCAATCACTGGAATACCGAACCCTTCGTAAAGGGAGGGAAATAGAAACATCGACGCTCCCGCATAGAGCCACGGCAGATCATCGTGGCTGACGAAGCCAAGAAACCTGAGCGTCCCCTCGCGCACGAGAGCCCGGGCCTCGTCATGGAGCCCGGACGACTTCCAACCCGGCGCGCCAGCTACCAGCAGCGAGAATCTCATCCGCGTCGCGCGCGGCAAGCTTGCCACCGCACGCACGAGCGTGCGCAGATTCTTCCGCGGTTCCACAGTGCCGACAGTCAGCAGGTACGGACGCTGCGAATCCAGACCGAGGCGGCCGGCCACCTGCTGCCGCGCCTCCACAGGATCCCTGGGCACAAATCCAGCGCGTACCCCCGGGGTCACCACGGTAATCCGATCGGGCGAGATGCCAAAGACACGCCCGACATCTGTAGCTGCCGACTCGGAGATGACCATGATTCGCTGGGCGCGTGCCAGCGACGGGGGCAGGAGGAATCTGGTGACCAGGTAGTTGCTGAGCTGCATGGTCTGAGGGAAGAAAAACGGCACCAGATCGTAGATTGTCACAACGGCGGGAATGCGCCGCGGCAGGCGGAGCGGGAGCAGGAAGTGGGCCCCCCAGAACAGATCGATACCGTCCTCTACAGCCTGCCGCGGGGCGTGGAGTTGCAGCCACAGTGTTCCCACGTTCATAACCGTTCTCCGGATGCGAACCTGAAACCGACTGCTGGGGGCATCGAACGCCACGGGCCGGTGACTATAGAGGATAAACTCGTGTCCAGCGTTCAGCTGTGCGAACGCTTTGAGCAACTCACCCAGATAGGTCCTGATACCCGCCAGCGGTCCGGCCAGGGGGCGCGCATCGATGCCGATTCTCATTCCGTTCGCCGTGGTTGGGTAGCTACCGTCGAGCTTCTGGCGGTCACCACCTGCGGAGGATTTCCAGGAACGTCTGGGCCGAATGATCCATGGAAAGGACGCATGGTAGGGTTACCGCGGCACCAAGACCTCAGGCAAAGGCCCCTGCCGGCCTCGAAAGAAATCCAGCATCCCGCGCAAAGTCATGCTCAGCGCCTGTTGGTTTCCGGCCCGCCAGTAACTAAGCGCGGTCTTTACAATGTCCATCAGGGCAATGGGGAGCAGCGCGGGGCGGTGGCGCAAGACAAACCGCAGGCGATTCCGCGTAACGTAGTAGTCAACCAGTGCCGGGCGTCGGCTTGTCGAACGCGCCACCTTATGATGCACGACCGATCCGGGTTCGTAGATTACTTTCCAGCCTGCCCGGCGAGCTCTCACGCACCATTCTGGATCCTCGAAATACATGTGGTAATGTTCGGGGAGGAAGCCTACCGACTGCACCAGCGCCGCGTGGACCAGAAGGCTGCAACCGGTCACGTACTCGACCTGTCGGCGCCGATTGAACTCCTCACCATCCGGACGGTCCAGCCCGATGTGATAGGTCGCTCCACCGCGCCACCACCTGATGCCACCCCCAGCGGACCAGAGAATGCGGGGATGGTCATAGTACACGATCTTTGAGCCCACAATTCCCACAGTCGGGTCGTTCTGCACAACTTCGACCAGGTACTCCAGCGACTGGGCATCAACGATGGTGTCGTTGTTGAGCAGCCAGATGAGTTGTGCGCCCATCTCCAGGCCCAGTCTGACGCCGACATTCGCGCCGCCCGCCCACCCCAGGTTGGTTCCCGTCTCCACCACCAGGATGCGGGGCAGCCTCGTCAGCGGTGCATCCCTGCGAGCAACCTGTAACTCCTGCCCCGACTGACGCGCCCAAGCGGTCAACTCCAGCAGGGAGCCATCTGTTGACCCATTGTCGACAACGACGATGCGGTAGCTTCCGTATGATAGCTGCAACAACGACTGGAGGCACTCAATCGTGTCCTGCCAGCCGTTCCAGTTCACCACCACAATCGCCACTGCGGGCCGGCTCGGCACGATTGTCATTCGTCGCGCGTGGACCCGTCGCGTCCTCACCGCTTCGTGCTACGCCTTCGCTTCCACAACGATCTCTTCGCCCACATCGGCAACCGAACACAACGCGTCCTCGACGATACGGAAGACCATCCCCTCCAGACGCACCAATCGCCCGATGCCCGCCAACGAGCCGCCAGGCATGTGCCCGGTCCTGCGAATCTGCCTGCCGGCAATCCACGTCCAGGCCGCCAGCCGTGCAGATGTCCACGACCTCAGCACCTCCAACCCAGCCTGTTCTATCGCTAGCCGCACCGTGTGCATCGAAAATAGGTGCAGGTGGCGCGGGGGATCGAGATGGGGCCACGCTCGGGCAAGCGCGCGATGTCCCAAGCTGTCCCAGTTCGGAGTCACGACCACCAGTTTGCCACCAGGCTTTAGCAGGCGCCCGCATTCATGCAGTGTGCGCACAGGATCAGGCACATGTTCAAGGACGTGGCTCATGGTGAGGGCGTCGAACATGTGATCCGCGAAACCTGCTTCCGTCAGATCGCCCACGTGGACCTGAAGCCCAAATCGTTCCCTGGCAATCCCTGCGGCCTTTCGATCAGGCTCGACACCTACCACATCCCAGCCGAGGCGCTGCATCTTCGCGAGGAACGAGCCATTACCACAACCAACATCGAGCAGCTTCTTCCCCCTGGGTCCAGGCAACGTCATGACGCTCAGCAACATCAGGTCTCTGATCGGCCGAACGGCGAATGCGATCTTCCCGAGCAGCTTTGGGAACGCCCCTTTCACGATGCGGTCGTAGCCTAGCGCGGCATCACGGACGGCTCCGCGGAACCGCGGGGGGCCTAGTTGCTCCTCGACGGAATCATGAGTGAAGTAGTGCTCATAGAGCTTGCCGATATCCTCAGGAATCGGTCGAGGATTGAGCCACATCAGACCGCATTGAGAGCACCCTGCAAGCGTCCAGTGGCCAGGTACACTAAAGAATCGATCCTGCAGACCGGAGTAGCGCACGGCCCCCACCGACCCATCTAGCGGACACGTCAAGGCTTCGAAGGTTCTGATACCTTCAGTCATCCCGCGCGCCATCGCTGCTCCAGGCTAGAGCCTGACAAGTTTGAAGACGGCTCCTCGCTCAACAGCATCCAGCACTCCAATCCAGACCACCCAGGCAAACAATCCCAACAGGGCTCCGAAGAAGAGGGACTGTGTGACCAGTGGGAGCGTCGTCACAAGGCGCTTTACACCATACGTCAGGCCGACCAACAGCACTAATGCTAGACCCGTGGACGGGACGCGGTGCAACACCAAGGTGCGCAGAGGGAACCGACAGACTGAGAACGCGGCCCCGAACACCAGCAGCGCGTCAAGGGTCACGCGAATCGTCCAGGCCGCTGCCGCACCACTGATCCCCCACCGCCCAATTAGGAACCACGACAGACCGGCATAGACGGGGAGTTCTGCGATGTGAAACTTGGCAGGCAGATCCGGCCGGCCAATACCGTGGAGCATAGAATACGGGACGTGCGCCAATGAGTTCACCAACACGCCCCAGGACAGAATCTGTAACGGCAGCGCACTACGCCGACTGAACTCAGTGCCTAGCCAGAGCTGAAGAATCTCTGGTGCGAAGAGCGTTAACAGCACGACGATAGGTCCCAAGGTCAAGGCGACGAGTTTTACGGCCCGCGCCAAAAGGACTCCGAGGTGGTCCCGGTCCCTGGTGCTCTGCAACGAGCTAAATGTCGGGAAGAGTGTCGTTGTTAGGCTCGCCGGAATAATCCACAGTTTCGTTGCGGCATCATAGGGCGCCGTATAGTATGCTAGGGCCCCGAGCGACATCAGGGTGGCCACGACTAACCGGTCCAGGTACACCAAGATTGGCGCTACGACACTGGACACTGTAACCCAACCTCCGTAGGTGAGCAACCGGCGAATGAGGCTGGATTCTGGGGAGAGACTTCGGAGTTGTGGAAAGATCCGAAGCGCCAGGATAATCAGGGCCAGCAGTCCCACAACCCTCGTGAGGAGTACGACGCCGACAATCGCCGAAAGCGAGAGCCCCGCCATAGCTCCGAGCACGGACAGCAGCAAGGAGAGGACGCTGAGCGGAGTCCGCACCGCGTTCACAAGGTCAAACCGGCGCACCGCCTCCAGCAGACCCGAAAACGATCCGGAGATCAACACGACGGGGAGGGCGACACCGAGCAGACGGAAGACGGATAAGGCCTCTCCCCGTAGTAGGGGTGAGATGTGCAGGACTCGTGTAGTGAGCACTGGGGCGATCCCCACGAGCACCAGTGCGCCGAGCAAGCCAAGGATGCTCTGCACGATCACGGCTGACCAGACCAAGTCGAGCGCTCTCTTACGACGATCCTGAGCCAGAAATTCAGCGACGTACTTGGTCACGGCTCGCCCCAGCCCCAGATCAAACATAGTGAAGTAACCCAGCACCACCCAGGCCAGCCCCAACAGCCCATAGCGGTCTGTGCCGAGGGCACGAATCAGGAATGGGGTGGTGATGATCCCCAACGCGAGGGGGACGGCTTGGGCAGCGAAGTTGAACAGAGTGTTCCGAAGGAGTGACCCTCCTGAGGCGCCTGAGTCGGCCGGCGGCAGAGGGCGAGTCAGGACCGATGGATTCATGACAGCAGTTGCCCTTTCTCGATCATGTCTATTGTCACCGCCTCATCTCGCTTCTACCCTCGAGATGCACGGCCTTATGGCACCATACACACGGGATCGTCTGAGGAAACGGCGCGCCGGGCACGCCCAACAAGCCGCACTGTTAGTCACAGGGTCGTCCGGACTGATGGGCTGCTGCCCTCTCTAGTTCATACCCGCGATCGCCAGCGTTCCGGCAACCTCGATGGTCTGGGAAAACGGGATCAACGGTTTCTAGCCGGTGATCTCCGGCGGAACTCTTGTGCTGTCGCCGACCTTCCGTGTTCCCCGCCGTGGTGCCGTGCCCCAGCGCTCCTCGGCGTTAGACGCAGCGGGCACTCACGGCTACTGGTGGAGCGCTTCGAGCTCGGTCAGGCGCCGCGCCACCGCCCCCGGACCAGATCTTCGGCCAGGACCTCCCGTGACCAGAACATGGGTTCGCAGAGATCTTCGCGACGCACCGCAAGATCGGCTGGGTCGAGGACCAGAACTGTGGTGTCGGGTCATAGGAGGACGGAGATGACCACCGCGCCGCCTAATCCCTTCCTAAATACCGCGGCACGATCTGCCGAAGAGACGTTCTGCGTCTGCGCTGCGCCCCCTGGCGAAGACAAATCCCGGTCCAGCATCCGATATGCCTCTGGCCGGTTTCACGGATCCAGCCGGAGCGCCTGCTACAGTTGCCGAGTCGCCACCTAGGTGACACTCATAGATATCGCGCTAGACCGGATGGTGGGTCCCTGGCGAAGCGACCGTGCCAGCGATCCCAAGTACCTCCCGGTAGACGCTGAGGAGCTCGGCAGCCATCCGGTCCATGGAAAACTTACTTGCCCGATGAAGCCCCTTCGCGATGAGTTGAGCCCGGAGCGTGCTGTCTGCCAGCACCTGACGGATCTTCTCGGCAATATCCTCCGGACTGGTTGGATCACAGTAGAAAACAGCATCTGCCCCGACCTCCGGAAGCGCAGAGGTACGCGAGCAGACCACCGGGCACCCACATGCCATCGCCTCGAGAACGGGGAGCCCAAACCCCTCGTAGAACGACGGGTAGACGAGCAGGTCAGCCGCCGACAAGAGAGCGGGCATATCCTCCGTCGGAACAAATCCAGGAAAGTAGACGCGATCCGCGACGCGGAGGCTCCGGGCCATCTGTTGCAGGGGGTTATGTAACGAGCTGTGCCGCCCGACCACGACCAGGGCGGGTGCAGTGGGCAGCGCGCGCACGAGATGCGCGTAGGCGCGGAGGAGACCCGCGATGTTCTTGCGTTGGCCCAAACCGCCGACAAAGATGAGATACCGGGACGGCAGGGCGTATTTTGCGAGGACACGGCTGACCACGCTGGCATCTTCCACACGCCGGTAGCGAGGATCCGCTCCGGGGTAGATAACCGTCATCTTCCCACGGACCCACGGGAATAAGCGCGCGATATCTCGGCGGGAGGACTCTGAATCGGTGATGATCCTGCAGGATTTCCACATCACCACCGCGAGCGAGACCCAAGCCACGAGCCGCAGCGCCCCGGTGATAATCGGCGGATTGGTGCGGCGATCGAAAAAGTACGGCGTGACGAGCGAAATCACATCGTGGACGGTCGCGACGAACCTCCCCTGTCCAATTAGGGGAATGCCTCGGTTGGCCGGCGCGTGATAGAGGTCCAGCCGTTCGCGACGCAACGCACCTGGCAGCACGAATTGCTCCCAGAGAAGATCTCGGACCGGCCGGACGAGAGAGCTCGAGTCTGAACGGTCCTGCTTCCCGGTGAGCCACCCCAACACTACCTGCTTATCCGCGCTGGATGTCAGCTTTCCGTCGGGGGGCTGACTAAAAAAGAGCACAAGGTGGACACCGGCCGCCCGCAGGTGCCGGATCAGGTGCCAGAGGACAACCCCGACGCCGCGAAGATTGTCCTCGCGCTCGAGCGTCCGCGCATCGATGCCGACGCGCATGGGTGGCGTCATCGCAGACCGTTGAGCGCGTCCACGAGGCGAGGGTCAGACGGGTTCCGGCTGACTGTTGCTTGCAGGAGCGCGCGCGCATCGGTCGTGCGGTTGGTCTGGACGTACAAGGTGCTTAGTTGGAGAACTGCGTCCACCACTGTCGGATCGTCTTTGAGCAGTTGCTCGAGAAATCGCGCCGCTTCCCTGACGTCGCCCCGCTCCGCACTGAAGGCGGCCGCATCCTGAAACAGTTTGGCCACTTCAGGCCACAGGATGAGGTATAGGGCAGACCCCTGCCCGAGATTCTTGCCGAGGTAGAGGGCGGTCGCCTCGCGGTAGACTCGTGCCGCATTGTCGTACCGCCCTTCGTCTCGGTACAATCGGGCCAGGGTGCGGTAGATGTCGGGGCGGTTGAATCGGTCAAGCTCCAGAGCATGCCGCAGCAACTCTTCCGCTTCGCGCTGCGCGGCGGGGTTGGACGGTGCCGTCGTCAAGACGAGAGCGAGGTGCAGGGGCAGCGCCTCGTTCATACGATCAACCCTCATCGCCCGGCGGAGGAGATCCGCCGCAAGGGGTTGCGGAGCGTCGCCGGCTTGGATAAGGGCCCACGCGTATGCGTCCAGATATCGTGAACTGAAGGGGGCCCATCGCGCCGCCGTAGCGTAGTGGTCGATGGCGGTCGCCCAATCGCGACGCTGGGCGGCTTCTTGTGCCCACCTGGCATGGCGGTGCGCCATCCAGATAGCACCCGTTGTCGCGAGGGCGATCAAGAGCGCGAAGAGGCTCGCAATCTGCGCCCAGTGACCTCGCCACCCCGCCATAAGGGGCGCCCCGGTCGGCACGCCCGCGTGCATCCCGGCGCTGCGAGGTTCAACCGATGAATCGTACCACGCCACCACCCCGACGAGGCCGAACGCCAACGCCGCAGTGGCGGGGAACATCCAGTCCATATCAAAGGCGCTATGGAGAGAGAAGGCGAGAACCCCCAAGCCCACTCCCACGAGGAGCGGGTACTCCTCCTTCCCCTGCGCTGCTCGGAGCGTCCGTCTCCACATTGTCCAGATCGAAAATCCCAACACGAGCAGTGCCCCCACCCCAGTGACTCCCATCTCCGCCATGACCTGAATGTAGAAGTTGTGCGCATCCCGAGCGTAGAACCGGACGTCCTTCTGGTACCCCGCATGCACGGCAGGAAAAGTCCCAGGGCCGGTCCCGACCAGCGGATGGTCCCGAAAGATGGCTAAACCTGCGCGCCAGAAGTTCAAGCGTCCTTGAATCGAATAGTCGCTTGGATCGACGATTGATGTGGCACGTGTGGCGAGTGCTCTGGCGGTAGTCGCCGATCCGACAGTATACGGTAACGTGACGACCACCACCCCAACGAAGGCAATGAGCATAGCAAGACGAGTGATCACCGGGCCCCAGCGGAGAGGCCGCAGGATGATGACGCCGAGGGGGACGACCGCCCCGAGCACGATCCACGCACCCCGAGAGTACGTAAACACCAGAGCCACCAGGAGCAGGGCGGCCGTGAAACCGTACGCAAAGGCATCGCGCGGCCGGGGGGCATGCAGGAAGCACATCAGCGCCAAGGGCAATACGAGCAGCAGAAATGCGGCAAAGGGGTTCGGCCAGTAAAACGTAGAGTACCATCGCATTTGGGGGTTGCCAGACCCCCAGAAGATAAATGCGGCGAACAGACACAGCCCGCTCGCGATGATAACCAGGCCATCGAGGAACCACCGTGCCACCGCGAGGCTCGTAATTGTGGACGCAATCGTGAGGGCAATCGCGAGGTACATTATCCACAGCAGGACAGCCCCGACGCTCGCCTCGAGCCGCACGGTCCAAATGGACGTGAGGACGGCAGCTCCGACGATCGTCAGAAATGGGAAGATGATCGCAATGCGGTGGATTCTCCCGGTCCCCACCAGAATCGCCAGAATCGCAAACGTGACGGCCTGCATTGCCGTGAGGACGACCTGGTCCCGGCCACCATCGCTGACCGCAAGGGTGCACACGATCACCGCGGTGGCGACGACGGACAGCGACGGCCACACTAGGCGAATGGCGCTCACCCGCATCGCAAATGTCCGAACTGATGGTGTGCTGATCACGAATGTCTCCGACCCCCTACTTCCCTTCCTGTGCCCGGGTCTGGTGTCAAACACGCACGGCGCTATCGTTGAGTGCAGGAAGGCCCGCGAGGAAAAAGGAGGATAGGCGATCCTCCGCACGGACCGGGCTGCCGCGTCGCCCCAGCCATCATCGGCTCATCGTCTGCGAAGGGGCCGCGGTGGCGCGGGGGTACAAGCACACCGAATGGGGCAGATCGTTAGCGTGGGGGAAGCCATGAAGCAGATGCGCCGAGCACATTACCGCCTTTTTCTGATTCTGGTTCTCGCCCTTACGCTCCGGCTCTACCACGTCACCTACCCTTTCTTGGACCACCACAGCTGGCGACAGACGGATACCGCAGCGTGGCTCGCAACTTCTACCGGAATCACTTCGATCTCCATCGACCGGAGATGGACCGGTTCGGCTCAGGCCCCTCCGTTGTCGAACTAGAATTGCAAATCACGCCGTTTCTGACCTCGCTGCTCTACGTCGTCTGGGGCATCCGGGATTGGGTGGGACGGATCGTCCCCATCCTGTTTTCCTTGGGTTCTGTGGCGTACTTCTATCGGCTCATCGCCGTGCACTTTAGTGAACGGCTGGCCTTGTTCTCCACCTTCGTCTTTGCAATCTTGCCTCTGAATGTTTTCTTTTCCCGCGTCCTCATGCCGGAGGCAGGGGCTCTCTTCTTCACGCTGGCGGCGGTCTATCACTTCTCCGCGTATCTGGAGAGCAAGACGAAAGTGCAGCTGGCTCTGGGGACGGTCTTCGCTGCCTTGGCGTTTTTGGCGAAGCTGTCCAACCTTTACGTCCTGATCGTGTTCGTGGCTCTGGCGGCGAGGGAGGGATGGCGCGGACTGGTGTCCGATCGCCGGTTCTTCGCGTTCTTGCTGTTGGCCCTCGCACCTACCATCGCCTACTACGGGTACATGCACGTGGCCGCGGATATCATGATGATGCCATATCAGGTCGGCACCGACAAATGGGGAAACGTTCAACTGTGGATCAGTCCTGTGCTCTACCAGGTGCTCGCCCAGCGATTTCGGACGCTGGTCTTCACCGAACCCGGACTCCTCATGCTTATCGCTGGTTTGTTTTTGCCTCTCACCCATCCCGTGTTTCGTCTCTGGCTCATGGCGGCGCTCGCCTACGTGTTCGTGGTGGCGAACGGAAACCTGGTGCACAGCTACTACCAGATGCCCTTCCTCCCCGCAGGTGCCTTCTTCATCGGACTGGTACTGGATCGAACCTACTCATCTGCGCGCCTCCGCCCCCTAACCGCCGTGCTTTGCATCGTGCTCTTCGCCCGCGCGCTGATGATCCTCGGACCAATGTACGGGATGTATGCGTATCCAGCGTACGAGGCCGCAAAGATGCTGACCGAGATCGACACGTCTGCCGCCCCAGTCGTCTCGGTCCCCCATCGGCGGGATATGGCGCCGGAGTTGCTCTACTACGCAGACCGAAAAGGGTGGGTCGTCTGGCCTGACCAACTCACCGTCGGATTGATCGCGCAGTTCCGCGAACAAGGAGCCAAGTACATCGTGGTGACAGATTACCGCACCCTACCCGACGACGTGAAACGGGCCATCGGAAGATTGGAGAGGTGGCAGCGTGATCTTCTCTTGATTGCACGTCTGTAAAACCTGCCGTGACGGAGGCGATGAGCGACATGACCCTGGCGATTCCACTGGTGCAGTGTCGTGAAGTTCCTGGCCTCCCGCGATTGTCTTCCTGCGTCAGGGGCTACTGCAACGACTCCACCGTTGCTAGGGTCCGAACGCCGTTAGCCACGGTACTCAGGGTCATCGGTCTCCTGCGGGTTGAGAAGATCGACGTCCGTCGGCGTCCTCTCCCATGCACAGACCGCACCCGCCATCAACCACACCAGCGGGGTAATCGCCACCGTGCTAAACGAGAATTGTGCCTGGAGTAGGTATGCCGCCAGTCCCCCCAGCCATGCCGCCGCTAGTAGACGTCGTGGCCCGGCGTGACGCCTCCACACCCGCACTCCCGCAACGAGCACGAGAGTCCAGAATCCAACGTAGGCCAGTGCACCAGGGATGCCGACAGACACCGCGACCTGGAGTGGGTCGTTGTGAGCACGGTCGACGGTGACCGGCCGGAGCCCAAAGTAGCGAACGAGAGACTCGCGGTCGTACGGGAACACGGCCCCGAGCGTTTCCAGCCCCCAGCCCAGAAGGGGGCGCGTTCGGATAAGCTGCGCGACGTGTTTCCAAATATAGAGATGCTGGGCCGCCGACCCCGCACTGGTATCGACGGAGGCCGTCACCCGAGATCGGACCTGACCAGGAGTCGACACGACGGCCATCAGGACTAAGGCACCGACCAGAACCGCGACCGCTCCACCGCCGACCACAACCCTTCGAGTGCGCCAGGTCATCTTCGCTGCCGCTGTCACGAAGATCCCCATCCCCACGAGGAAGGCCACCCACGATGCCCTCGTCAGGGTGAGCGCGACGTCGATTACGGCCAGGAACGCAACCGCCAGCCACAGGATGCGAACGCGGCTTCGGGTCACAGCGGCGACAGCACACAACATCGGCAAGATGAAGGCGAGATAGCCGCCGAAAACAAGGGGGCCGCCCAGCGTCGACCCAATCCGCGGAACACCGAGTCTGCCATACCACTCCTTTACGAAAGCTTCACCTTCGAATAGAGGGGGAGCGAAGACTTGAACGATGCCGTATCCGATGGCGATGGCGGCTGCGATGCCCGCGGCCACTGCAAGCGACTGATATCTGCGATATGACCCAAAGAAGTGGACGCCAATGAAGTACCACGCCGCGTAGGCGCAGATGGTCAGGAGACCCTCATGGCGACCTGGAGCACCAAACGTGGATACGGACGCGTCCGCGGAGGTCACTGTCGACATCAGTGCAGCGAGCAGGAAAGCCCACAAGGCCAACTCGGGCAACGTCCCTTGCCACTTCGGCTGCCTGGTGATCACATAAACGACCATCCATCCGAGAATTCCTATGAAGGCGAGAACTATCGTCAGCTCGGATTTGATGTAGCTGTACGCGGCCTCGCCCCATGGGGTCACCACCAACGGCACCGTAATAACAAGTGTGATGGCGACAGTGCGGACAAAACCCGCGAAGGCCGACCCGATGGCCTCGGGCCGGAAGGACGAAGGGTTATGGATGTTTTGCATCAAGATCCCTTAACTGCCTCACTGCTGGCGGATAGTCCGGGTTGAGCAACAAGACGCGGCTCCAAGATGCCCTGGCAGACGCATAATCGCCCACCCGAGCGGAGGCATGGCCAAGCCAGTAGAAGGCAACCCAGTCCTCGGGATCAAGCATGACGGCTTGGCGAAGATCCCGGACCGCAGCCTCCGGCCGGTCGCCGCGGAGCTCGAACAACCCGACTTGGCGGTATAACTCCCCGATGTACGTGAATGGATAGATGGCCATGAGTTGACGATACGCTGCTACGGCGTCGTCCGTGTGGCCTCGCCGGAACTCGACATCGCCTAAGGCGGTGTAAGCTCCGGTTGCCCGCGGCGAAAGTGCCAGGGCGTCGCGGAACTCGGCCGCTGCGACGGCGTAGCGTCCGTCCATCTGCGCTGCGACGCCCCGCGCGTAAGCCGCTCCCGCAAGACGTTCCCGCCGCGTCTGGGCAATGACGCCAGTGCCCCGCCATGCGAGCAACGGGATGGTGGCTACGCAGGCCACAACCAGCACTTGTCGGATCTGCCACCAGGTTCCGCTCATAGGTCTCAGGTTAGTTCTTCCGCGTCACGGTGAAAAGAGATGCGGCCAGGTGATATTCCACACTGGCCGCATCGTGAGAACGATCGACTGATTGTGTGTTACGGCGTCGGGCTCAAACCACCGCCCGGCGAGTACTGCCAGTTGCTCGTGGCGACGTTGAAGCACGGCGCGCCCGATCCGCTGACGGACCAGTTGGATCGCAACGTATAGTCCGTGGCGGGGTTGCCTACAGGAGCATAGGTGTAACCGGGCGACGTGCCGAACGCGCTCCCCGTACAGGGGTCGGTCGGCAGCGCGCGTGTGTAGTTCGCTGACAGGGCGCCCGCGGTCTGCGGATACTGCGAGAAGTCGACGAAGTAGCTTTCCATCGCTGTGGCGACGTTCTTCAGGTTACCCTTGGTGGCCGCCACCTGAGCCTGCGCCCTGGCCCGCAAGAAGTTCGGGATCAGGATCGCAGCCAGAATCGCGATGATCGCGACGACGATCAGCAGCTCGATCAGCGTAAAGCCGCGCTCGCTGTGAAGCCTGCGCGTAATGAACTGAAGCATTCTCGTGTTCCTCCTTCTTCGTATTCTTAAGGTGAAACCCAGGCAGGGTTTCTCTACAGTTCGGTTCTTACCCGCCCACGCGGCCTGTTAGACCCCTTCCCAGTACCCTTGGGGGTCCCAGGGAGGCTAGCCCGCCGGTATTCAGGGCCTGGCCGGCCCCTCCGCCCCGTGGAAGATAATCCCGAGGTGGGGAATGCGCTGAGGTGCTCGCGCCTCAGACGGCACCTCAACTCCTCTGCGCCCTGGCATGAAAGTCACCCTGAAAGGGATCCAGGTCACTAGATTTCTCGACCGAAAAGATGTGACCCAATTGCCGCGACCCGCTGCAGCCACGGGCACCGGCAAGCCCCTCGGAAGGATGCGGACTGTCTCATTGGGTGTGGTACACATCATTGACGACGGTCAGAACGACGGCGTGTGAACAGATCCCCTCAGGGTCGTGACGATGGCGCCTCAAAGAGGTAAACCCACGGGTACACCCCGGGAGTTTCGCCCCCGTCCACCAGGACAAACGAGGTCTGTAAGGCCGACAGCGTTTGATCAATCAGCGCGGGATGATTCGCAGGTGGGGCGACAATAAGCCAGACTCGCTTGAAGCGAGACCCAAGTCCCCGGATGGCCCCAATGTCCGGGCCGGGAAGCAGCAGCCTAGACCAGGCGCGTCCCTTGAAATAGTAAGCAAAGGCAAGTTCATTCCCTCTGTCACCGAAGAGCAAGAGGTCAGCGGGCTCGACTTTACGCGCTAACGTCGCCACCGCGGTACGCCACCGGTACGGGTGAAGCTGGGGATCAAAGTAGTAGCGGTCCAGCCCGGCGAGATTGAGAACCAGGGCCGCCGAGACGACGTAGAGTGCGATCCTTTCGGAGTGCTGACGGATGGTGCGGGATAGCGCGAAAGCCCCCGCCGCAAAGAGCATCGCATAAAACGGACACAAAAATGAGAACCATCGAGCGAAAAAGGCAGGGTACCAAAGACCGACCAACTGCATTGCTCCCACTGGGAGGACCAGTGGGAGCCCTAGTAACGCTACCTGACGACGATCGTGCGACAGCGCAATGCCAGCCCCCAAAACGACGAGAAACGGCAGCGTGAGAAATACCTGCTCCAGTCGCGTGAGCGACGTGTTACTGAAGAAATAGCTCGGCATCCCAAAAAGAGAACCACCAAACCCGAAGAGTCCGACCAGATCGCTTACCTTCAAATACGTGGGCTTGTCGCCTAAGACAGGGCCCAGGAACCAGACGGGCGCGTGCGTGACCTGATGCCACAGCGATGGACCCCAGGGGGCGTAAAGGACGGCAACCGTGCCCATGGCGAGCAGCCAGCGGCCGAGCTGCGGGCGCCGGTAATAGATCACCCAAAGTCCGTGCGCCGTGAGCACAAAGAAGGCCAGATCATGCGTGTAGGCCATGGCCGTGGCCAATACGGCATATGCAGCCCAAAGCCCCCATCGACGTCGTTCGACGCTGAGGACAAGCGTAAGGGTGGCGCCAAGCGTGAGCGCACCGAGCAAGGCATACATTCGCGCCATCTGTGCACTCCACAGTTCAAAAGGGGCCGTGGCAACCAGGAGCGCGCTCACCAAGCTGACCCGTTCGGAAGACAACTGGCGCATGAGAGCATAAGTGAGCGCAACCGAGATGACACTGAAGAAGGCCGACGGAATGCGGAGTGCTACTTCTCCCACCCCTGCTAGGCTGACCCACGCCTTCAGGAGAAGGTAATAAAGGGGGGGATGGGTGTCGAAGAATCGAAGGAAGGCGAAAATGTCTTGCCACTTAAGCTGCGCAACCAGAGCTGCGAACGCTTCGTCGAGCCATATGCTGTTGCGTCCGAGGAGCGCAAAGCGCAGGACAGTCCCTACGATCAGAATACCTGTAAGAGCTAGCGCTTCCCTTCTGACCCGCAGCCCCGTGATAAATGACCGGATGGACGGGCGGTAGGGCTCAAGGGGTGGATCGATGACCGTTGCGAGGGGCATCTTGTCCATGCTTCTTCCCGATGCCCCGGATGTCCAACCTCTAGGCTCATCCCATGGACACTGAGTCCAGAAATTCGTCATCGCAGCAACTCTCATCGGAGATACAGGAGACGGTCTGAGCGTCGATCGATCTCCTTACTATTAGCGGGCATCGACCTCGTGGATGTCCAGCGGATTGGGGAGGCCGTCGACTCCCGAGGCATCCCCCGCGAACGAATCCCCACTTTCTGCTGGATGATCTTGTGTCGCGCCGTAGGACCCATTGCCTTCCCGGGATCATCCGTTTCATCTCAGATCATGGGAGGGCACCCGCTCGAGCGCCCACATCAACGATCAATACGGGGCCCCATCGGAATGGGGGGCCCATCGGTAGCCTTCGTTGCAGTTGGGCGAAGCGGTGATCTGTGGTGAAAGGCTGGAGTGCCCGCGACGGAGTCTTGCGGATGAGCCTTCGACAGTTCTTGTGCAGTCAGGGCGAGGGGACTGTCGGTACCCCGATCTGCAAGCCGCCTGTCGCTGTGTAGACTACGTACCCCGTCACGCCTGACTGTATGTACTTGTTCGGTCCATCTGACAGGACGAACGAGTTCCGGCCCGCGTTCGTGGCATATCCGTAGCTCGCTTGGTCGATCGGGGACGTGGGGACGGCGCGCATGTACCCGCCTGCCATCAACGTACTGTCCCAGCCCCCCGTAGTCGGGTAGTTCTGGTTTTCGACGTAGTAGAGCTCTAGGCCAGCGGCGATGTTGCGCAGGTCGAGTTGGCACGTCGCCAGCTTGCTCGAGGAGCGTGCGCGGACGAAGTTCGGAATAAGGATGGCAGTCAGGATTCCCAGAATGGTTACAACGATAATGAGCTCAATCAGGGTGAATCCAGCCTGCGCTTTGTGATATCGCACGAGTGTGCGCCTTTTGATCTTTGAAGCGTACAGGACAGTCAGGGCGGTCCTGCCAAAGTCCCATCGGTTTGCCCTATACCCACCGCTAAACCGCGTTAGGCTCTGCGTGCATTCAGGTCTGCAACACACCTGTTCGAGGGTAAGAGCCTTGAGGGCAGGAAACGAACATCCTCAAAGGGAAACCCCTTTGCCAAAAGGAGCTGACCGAATGCGGCGTCACGCCACCCTTGCTGCGTGCGTGGTGATCGTCCTGGCCATCGCACCTGCGTTCGCCCAACAACCCACTCCCCCCTACCCCCAACCGGTGCCGCCTGCTCCTCAGCCTTCGCCACCTCAGCCGGGGCCGGCTGTTCCTCCGCCGGGGCTCGCCCCGATCGCGCCTCAACTTCCACCCAGTTCCCTGCGAATCGTGCCGGGCACGTCGTTGGCCGGCATCACGGTGGGATCCGGACTCCGGCTAATCCTCTCCCGATTCGGTCGGCCCTCAGATGTCCGGGACACGTCAGTCGACACCGTCTACACCTTCAGCCGCTGGGGGATCGTCGTGTACATCCAGAGCGGCAAAGTGAGTGCCGCCTCGACGACCAATAGCCTTCTCAAGCTCAGTAACGACCTGGGTGTCGGGTTCCGCGTGGATGACGTTTTGAGAGCCGTTGGCCGCAGTTTCCGCGAAGGGATTGTTGAAAATTTCCCTGGCATGATCTACGACGATCAGGGGATCGCCTTCGGATTGGATCGGACGGGCGTCGCGGTCGTGATCGTATTCGCGAAGAACACGGCGTCGCGGGTCTCGGGACTGTTCCCCGGGGGGGCAGCTCCCCCAGCCATTGCCGGGTTCCCTCAAGTTGCAGGCTTACGACCGTATAGCGCCGAGACGAACTATCTCTCCCTCCCGGGATACCTCCGCTGGATCGTGTACCCAGCATCGGGAGTGTGGATTACCTACGCCGAGGCCGCGCGCGTCGTGCAGGAACAGCAGGCAGCCTCCCGCTAAGCAAATCATCGTCTTCGTCACATCTCTCAGCAATCCAGAGACCACCAAATTCGCCTCCGCCACAGAACCACAATCCGCTTCTCGTCCTCACGGTGGGGAAGATCCGCCGAACTCTCTGTTGCGGGGATGGGACGAGCCGACCCTGATGCGTTCAATCGGATCAAAACACGAGCCGGCCGAAGAATTCCTCCAGCCGGCTCAGACCTGATACTGTCCCGGTGCAGGCGTACTGGCGCGCGCGACTACTAGTGTATTCCCGTGATCAACTGATACAGCGGCATGTAGAAGCTCAACACGATGAAGCCAACCACGAAGCCCAAGAACATGATCAGCAACGGTTCCAGGATCGACGTCAACTGGACCAGGGTGCTCTCGACCTCAGCATCGTAAAAATCGGCGACCTTCTGCAGCATGCTGTCCAACGTCCCCGTCTCTTCCCCGACCGCCGTCATCTGAACGACCATCGGGGGAAACAGCCCGCTATTTTGCAGCGGCAAGGCAATACTCTCACCTTCTCGGATACTGCTGCGCACGTTGTCAATGGCCTGAGCGACGATCTTATTCTCAACAGCCTTGGACACAACCTCCAACGCCTGCATGATGGGCACGCCGCTGGTGATCAGCGTCCCCAGCGTGCGCGTAAACCGGGAAATCGTCACCTTGCGGAGGAGCGGGCCGAACACAGGGACACGAAGCTTGTACCGATCCCACCGGAACCGCCCCCGCTCTGTGCCGATGTACACCCGCAACCCCCAGAAGCTAACCAATAACCCTCCCAGGAAGACGTACCAATACCCGGTTAGTGCATGGGTGACGAAGATCAAGACGCGCGTCGGCAGCGGCAGCTGTAGATCCAGGCCTTCGAAAAACCCGATGAACTGGGGCAGGATGAAGAAGACCAGGAAGAAGATCACGCCCAACGCAAACGTGAAGATCGCCGCTGGGTAGGTCATGGCCGCCCGCACTTTCTGGCGCAACGAGAGGTCTTTCTCGTAGAAGATGGCAAGGCGGTTGAGGACGTCATCGAGCACACCGCCGATCTCGCCAGCCCGCACCATGTTAATCGTCAAGGCGCTGAACGTGTCCGGGTGCTGGCCGAGCGCATCCGACAGGGTCATGCCTTCCTCGACGTGCTTGCGCACGTCTCCGACGATCGTCTTGAGCTTCGCACTCTCGGTCTGCTGCTCCAGGATGTTCAGCGTGCGCACCATGGACAGCCCGGCGTTCACCATCGTGGCGAACTGGCGGGTAAATACCGTCAGCTCGCGCATCCCCACTTTGCGTAACTTCCCGAGGTCGAGCCGCCGGAGCGACATCGCCCCGCCGGACTGACGCTGCAGGTTGGTAACAAAGAACCCCATTTCCTGGAGTTTGCCGAGCACCAGCACTTCGGTCTCGGCGTCGATGGCGCCGGCCACCACGCGGCCGGAGGCATCCCGTGCACTATAGCGGAAGGTTGCCATGTGCCCTCCCTTTCCGCGCTTCTGCCTTTGTGGTCACGTTAGATAGCTTCAAGAGCCGCATTCCTACGTTCCCCCGCGTTCGATCAACTTCCGGAGTTCCTCGGGGAAGATCGCGCGAGCCAAGACGTTTTCCAAACTGACCAATCGCCGTGTGTACAGTGCGTAGAGGGCTTGATCCATCGTCTGCATCCCGAACTGTGCGCCGGTCTGAATCGCGGTGTGGATCTGGTGGGTCTTTGACTCCCGGATCAGGTTCCGGATGGCCGGCGTGGCCATCATGATCTCCACCGCTGGGACGCGGCCGAGTTCTTCGAGCGTCGGCCAATCTTTGCGTTTGGTCTCCCCGGCGCTGCTGACGCTCACCGCCCGTGCCGCCGCCGCCCCGACCGCGGCTGCGACCTGACGTCGTTCCGCGTGGTGTCCTGTAAACTGCATGTTGGGCAGCAGCTGCTGAGAGATAACCGCCTCTAACACTGTTGAGACCTGGACGCGAATCTGCTGTTGCTGGTATGGGGGGAACACGTCGATGATGCGATCGATGGATTGCGCAGCGTTCGCGGTGTGCAACGTCGCAAACACCAAGTGACCAGTTTCGGCAATGGTCAGGGCCGCGGCGATAGTCTCCAAGTCCCGCATCTCGCCGACCATGATCACGTTGGGGTCTTCACGGAGCACGGCGCGCAGCGCGTTGGGAAATGTCTGCGTATCGAACCCCAGCTCGCGCTGGTTGATGATACTCTTCTTATGATGGTGGACGTATTCGATCGGGTCTTCGATCGTGACAATGTGTGCCGCCCGCTCGGAATTGATGAAACTGATCATCGCCGCCAGCGAGGTCGACTTGCCGTGACCCGTGGGTCCAGACACGACGATGAGTCCCCGAGGCATCCGACACAGATCCTTCAGCACGAGGGGGATATTCAGTTCTTCGATCGCGGGAATCGTTTCCGGAATGACGCGGGCGGCGACGCCGACCGACCCCCGCTGCCTGTAGACGTTCACGCGAAAGCGCCCCAGCCCGGTCACCGCATAGGACAGGTCGAGTTCCCAGTTCTTCTCGAATTTCTGCTTCTGGAAGGTATTCAGCATGCTGTAGGCGAGTTGGAACGTATCTTCGGGCGTCAGAGCGGGATGATTCAGCGGCTGCAGCTTCCCCCAGGTCCGAATCATCGGCGCGATGCCGACTGTGAGGTGCAGGTCTGAGGCTTTAGAAGCAACCGTTTGTCGCAGCAAGTCGTCGATAGTCATCGCACACCCCTCACCTAACGTGCCCAGAGCAGAAACAGTCTAGGCCTAAAGGACCAGGTGGGACTCACGGCATTTCTAACAAAGAACCTGCGATGGCGGTCTGGGTCCCGACGCCTGCTTATCCCGTCTCCGGCTCGACGCGTGACTCCCCGATCTCATCCCCCTGCTCGAGGGTGCCGGAGCGGTTCGTATCCTGGGCCCGCTCGACAGACACCACACGCCACACTTCCGCCAACGAGGTCACCCCTGCCGCTGCCTTGGCCAACCCGTCTGACAGCAGCGTCATCATCCCACCCCGCTGCGCGGCTGCCATGAGCTCGTGGTGCGGGGCCCGGGTGATCACCAGGTGTCGGAGCGCGTCGCTCATCTCCGCGATCTCGAACAGCGCCACCCGCCCCCGGTACCCCGTGTAGTTACAGAACTCACATCCCCGCCCCAACGCATAGCTGCCTGCGGACGCCTCCACTCCCACTCGCGCCCGCAGCTCCTCCACCCCATGCGGGTCCACCACTTTGCACTTCGGGCACAGTACCCGCACCAACCGCTGCGCCGCTACCCCCTCCAGTGCTGAGGCTACCAGGTACGGTTCGATCCCCATATCCAGCAGCCGCGTGATCGCTCCCGACGCATCGTTCGTGTGTAGGGTGCTCAGGACCAAATGCCCGGTCAACGCTGCCTGGATCGCAATCCGAGCCGTCTCCTGGTCCCGCACTTCCCCCACCATGATGATATCCGGGTCTTGCCGTAGAAAGTGCCGCAGTGAGGAGGCAAACGTCACCCCCGCCTTCGTGTTCACCTGCATCTGCGTGATCCCCGCGATCTGGTACTCCACCGGGTCTTCAACCGTGACAATGTTCACCTGCTCACTGTTCAGCTCGTTTAGAATTGCGTACAGCGTGGTCGTTTTGCCGCTGCCCGTGGGCCCAGTGAGCAAGAAGATTCCCTGGGGGCGGCGGATCACGTGGCGCAGGCGCGCGATGTTGCCCGGCGATAGCCCCAACTTGTCCAAGTCGTAGATCGGGGCCGACTTGTCCAGTAGCCGCAACACCGCCTTCTCTCCGTAAAATGAGGGGATTGTCGACACCCGCACGTCGATGGGCCGCCCATCCACCCTGGTCTGGAAGCTACCGTCCTGCGGCAGGCGCCGTTCGGCGATGTCCATGCTGGCCATGATCTTGATGCGTGAGACGACCTGGGCCTGGACATACTCCGGTAGTGTGCCTCGAGTCAGCAGAACGCCGTCGACCCGGTAGCGGACGCGGAGGTGCCGCTCCTGCGGCTCGATATGGATGTCGCTGGCGCGTCGCCGGACTGCCTCTTCCATCAACCGCGTGACAAGCTTCACCACCGGCTGCTCATCGGCCATCCGCCGGAGCCGCTCGAGTGTTATCTCCTCGTCCACGACTGCGGGACGCGGCAGATCGCGCACGAGCTCCTCGGTCGCGTCGAGGGCCGGGTATTGGTTGAGCGCGTATTGGAAATCCCGCACCGTCGTGACGGCGATCTTCACGTCGAGGCCCGTGTGGCGGCGGATGTCGTCGACGGCGACGACGTCCAATGGATCCACCATGGCCACGGTCAGCACGCCGTTGTCTTTGGTGATGGGGATGGCCTGGAGGCGGCTGGCTAATACTGAGGGCAAGAGCTGCAAGACCTCTTCGCGGAGGGGAACGCTGGTCAGGCGCACGAACTCGATGCCGATCTGCTTACTAAGCAGCCGTCCGACGTGCTCCTGATCCACAACTCCCATATCCAGGAGAACGCGGCCCAGCCGCTCCCCTGTGGCGCGATGAATCTCTAGCGCCCGCGCCAGTTGGTCAGGGGTAATCAGGGACTCCGCGAGTAGGAGATCCCCCAGCTGGCGCCGCCGGCGTCCAGCGCTGTCTGAGGCCGGAGTGCGATCGGATCCCTGATCGGCCACGGAGTCACTCCATTTCCACCGCACCACGCGCGGGGAAAAACGCGGGTATGCGCCCGTCTCCCGTACGGTAGACGGGAACCCCTGGGGGCGTCAATCAGGTTTATTGATCGACGTAGACGACGCGGAGGAGCTCGTCGATCGTGGTGGCGCCTTCCAGTACCTTGAGGATACCATCATCGGCCAACGTCTTCATCCCCTCGGCGACGGCCTGCTGGCGGATCTGGTCGGCGGAGGCGCCTTTGAGGACCAACTCGCGGATTGCCTCGCTCATGGGCATCAGTTCAAAGATCCCATAGCGGCCCTTATAGCCGGACCCCTTGCACCGGTCGCAGCCCTTGCCTCGATAGAAGAGAATTTCTTCGCCCTGCTCCGGCTTCAAGCCCAGACGGTGCAAAGCTTCAACCGGCGGAGCGTACGCTTCCCGGCAGTTAGTGCAGATCGTCCGGGCTAACCGCTGCGCCAGGACTCCCAGTATCGATGAACTGATCAGGAACGGCTCCACGCCCATGTCCACCAACCGGGTCGTCGCGCTGGGGGCGTCGTTGGTGTGAATCGTCGAGAGAACCAAGTGGCCGGTGAGTGAGGCCTGAATCGCGATCTCTGCGGTCTCTTTGTCGCGGATCTCTCCGACCATGATGATGTCGGGATCCTGCCGCAGAAATGAGCGCAGCCCGTTCGCGAAGGTCAGTCCCGCCTTCGGGTTCACCTGCACCTGGTTCACGCGCGGCAGCTGGTACTCGACCGGGTCTTCGACCGTGAGGATGTTCTTGTCGGTTGTATTGATCTTGTACAGCGTGGAGTACAGGGTCGTGGTCTTCCCGCTTCCGGTTGGCCCGCTCACCAGGATCATCCCGTAAGGCTTAGCGGCCATTCCTTCCCACACTTCTAGCGTGGCAGTGTTGAAACCCAGCTTGTTCAACCCCAGCCGGGTGCTGGACTGGTCCAAGATGCGCATCACAACCTTCTCCCCGAACACTGTGGGGAGCGTGGATACGCGCAGGTCATACTCTTTGTTCTCGATCACGACGTGGATACGACCATCCTGGGGAATCCGGCGTTCGGCGATGTCCAGGTTGGCCATGATCTTGAGGCGCGACACGATGGCGGCCTGCAGTTGCTTCGGGGGTGTCATCACGTCGTGCAGCAGGCCGTCAACGCGGTACCGGACCTGCACGCTCCGGCGGTGCGGCTCCATGTGGATGTCGCTCGCGCCGTCGCCGATCGCCTGGCTGATGACGAGGTTCACAAGGCGGACGACGGGAGCCTCTTCGGTCAGCGTGCGCAGTTCCTGAACCGAGAGATCTTCCCCCTTGTCCTCGGCAATATCGATGTCCGCCGTGACCGCTTGGCGCATCGCCTCATCGAGATCGATGCCACCGGTGTAGTAGCGGTTGATGGCAGCCATGATGTCTTCCTCGGCCGCCACGACCTGCTCAAGTTCCAAACCCGTCACTAGCCGGACGTCGTCAAGAGCCACGACGTTCAACGGGTCGGCGATCGCCAGCTTTAGCTTCCTCTTGGTCTTCTCGATGGCGAGCACTTTGTGCCGGTGCGCGATGTGCTGCGGGATCGCTTTCACTACATCGGGATCGATCTCGATAGTGCTCAGCTGCACGTAGGGCAAGCCCCACTGAATAGATAGCACCTTAGCCAGATTCTGTTCGGTCAATGCCCCCTGCTCGACGAGGATGCGGCCCAGATGCCCGCCGGAGCGGTGCTGTGTCTGGATCGCCTTGTCGAGTTGCTCGCGGGTCACCATCTTCTGATCCAACAGGATCTGACCCAGCGACTCGGCACGGGGCCTGGCCCGAGCCCCGCTGGGGGCCGCCTCCTTAGGTGCCTGAGAGGGTGTAGTCGACGGGCGTACTGACGCCCGCAGACCGGCGCGATCTTTGCTCGGCGGCTGTTGCTTCTCGTTTTTCGGCGGCTCTTTCGCCTGAGGAGGCGTCGGCGGCTCGGCCCACTTGGGCTCGCCTGTGGGCGGCTCCTCAGCCGGGGGCGGCTCGACCTTCGGCGGCGGGGGCGCAGCAGATGCAGGTTGCTGCCTGAAAGGCGGCGGGGACACTGGCGCGGGTGGCTCCCCATTGGGAGCGACAGGCGGAGGCACCGGCATGCGCGGCGCCTTCGGCCCCGCCACATCCACAGCGCCGCGGGGGCGCGGGGCGCCTACTGTGCGATCGATGCGCTCCTGAACTTTGGATGCTTCCCGGAGTTTGCCTAGTTTAATGTACACGTCCCGGAGCGCGGTGTGGATTTCCGCGTCATCGGGAGCCAACTCTGAGGCTTTTTCATACGCGTGGCCGGCTCGCTCCCACCGTTCCTTGGCGACGTGCATCTCCGCCATGGCCTCGTAGACCATGACCGCTGCGCGGGGCACGCCGCGCTGCACGTACAGCGAGGCCAGACGCACATAGCCTACGGCGTCTTCGGGGGCAAGTTCCAGGACCTTCTTATAGGCGTTGACTGCGTCGTCGAATTTTCCGGCAGCTTCCAGCTCCCGGGCGTGGTGAAACGTCACGGCCCGCTCGAGCGTACTATCGTGCGCCGGAATCTTCAGACGTGCTTTGAACTCTGCAAGATCGATGGCCATCGTTCCCTCACCCGTGCATCCGGCCGCGCCGTCCAGCCATTACAGCTGGTTGGCCACGGCCTGCCGGATCTTCTTCATTTCGATCCGCACGCGTCCTAGATTTGTCCCCTGATTGCCGACGACAGCGAGCACGGCATCCGGACCGACGAGCGTGACGGCCACAGGACCCTGCTCGAACTCGATCAGGATGGACCCGAGGGTTCCGAGCTTCAGCGCATCCCCCATCGATTCGGAGGCCACCAGGCTGCTGGCCGCAATCGCGCCGACCGCATCGGCATCGAGCGTATCGGCCGATGCCGACTCGATCACGAAGCCATCGCGTCCAACCACCAGCGCGGCGGTGACCCCGTCCACTTTCAGAAGCGCGTCGAGGATGCCCCGCAGCCCCGCGCCCACGACCTCCACCACCGCGCCCTCGCTCCCCTCCGTGTCCGCTGGCCCGTTGGCGTGTTGTGATGCCGGCGCGACGACTGACTCCCCCCGCTCCGGCCGCATGGCGTGGCCGGTGACTGGTTCACTCACTTACCACTCTCCGATCCCGGCCGGGCTTACATGACCCCGGCGTTGAGCACCGAGGCAATTTCAGGCATGAATCGGCGGAGCTGCAACCGGGCCTTGCCGACGTTCCCACGGGGGTTGATGACGATGCCTACGTAATAGTCTTGCCCGGCCATGGCCAGGAGAATGATGTAGCGCTCCGCGACCAGCATGACGTGGTCGATCGGGCCTCCATCCACTTTCTGGCACATGTAGTCGAGCACCTTACTGCTGATCGCGCCTTCTTGGGCGATCTCCTCGACCGAGAAGTTAGGATCCACCTTCAGGGCTTCGATCGCGGCGCCATCCATGCCGACCACGATCGCGCCCACCAACCCCTCGATCCCGCCCACCAATGATCGCAGTAAGTCCTTCACGCTTGCGGCCATCTTGGCACCTCACTCACTCGATCCGCGATCAACCTGGAGCGACGATCTTCAGCCCCCGGTGTCTGGGGGCGCGCCGTCTCCACGCCATCGCTTACCCTGCCTTGCCGTCGCTGCGGGCAGACTCAGCCTCCAACAGCAGGCGAATCCCCTGCAGCCGCAACCCTTCTTCATCGATCAGCCGCTTGATCCGCCGGATCAAGTCCAAATCGCGCTGGCTGAACAGCCGATGCCCCCCCCGCGTCCGTGCCGGGCGGAGTAGGCCATACTGACTCTCCCACGCCCGAATCCGCCGCGCATCCACGCCGGTCAGCCGGGCCACGGTGCGGATGGGGTAGATCGGGAGATCGGGTGCCACCACGCTCTCCTCGGTCTTCACGTCGAGTCCTCCCCTCACGTCAACATGCGCCATTAGACGGCCTCCGGGTGCATTGTTTCTCGCAGCCGACGCAACGCGGCGTGCATCACGCGCGATACGTGCTTTTGCGAGATCCCGAGCTTCCGAGCTGCTTCCGTCTGGGTCAAATCCAGGTAGAACAGGTAGTAGATCACCCTGCGTTGCAGGCCAGAGAGTCGCTCGACGGCATCGTTGATCAAGACACGATCCTCGACCCCCAGCGCTCCCGCTGCGTGCTTCGTCGAAATGCGGTCCCGTTGGGCAATCGGCGCGCCGTCATCGCCTTCGCGCTCCTCGTCCAACGACACCAACCGGAGCGATTCGCGCGCCTGCAAAACCTCGGAGACCTCTCCTTCGGCCACCTGGATCTCACGCGCGACTTCGGCGGAGGTGGGGGGCCGGCCAATGCGCTGGGTCAAGTCGGTCATCGCGCGCGCAATGCGGTGGTCCATCTCGTACAACCACCGCGGGCGCCGCACGGTCGTCCCCTGATCGCGCATGTAGTGCCGGATTTCCCCGGCGATCAAGTGGCGCGCATACGTCTCAAACTTCACGCTGCGGCCGGGGTCGAAGTTGCTGACGGCATTCATCAGGCCGATGTAGCCAATTTGATGGAGATCGTCTGTGGGGATCCCCGAGCGTCCATAGCGGCGCGCCACCTGGTGCACCAGCGGCATGAACAGGGTGGTCAGACGGGCATGGAGGTCAGTCGTGCGTGTGGCGCGGTAGGCGCGAAACAACGCGCCGATGTCGTCTGCGGGAGCGGCCTCCCGGACTTCCTCGACCAGAGCTCTGCGTCCCATACGCACGCCTCCTTATGATGCCCTGGGCAGAGGGGCACC